>Ga0123353_10000300_pt1 | contig 61670 bp, 61 predicted proteins | sample TergutLab28metaG_3_FD_92763 | JGI IMG/M metagenome (GOLD analysis project Ga0123353, IMG submission 92763) | Labiotermes labralis P3 segment gut microbial communities from Petit-Saut dam, French Guiana - Lab288 P3 | ecosystem: Host-associated > Arthropoda: Insects > Digestive system > Gut ... | reverse complement strand
CATGACCGTGCGCGGCGAGGACCTGGACACCCGGGCGGTGCTGGCGGGGCGGGGGGCCGTGCAGGCGCGGATACGGGAGATCAGGGCAAGGGAGCAAAAGCGCGAGGCCACGCCGAAGGAGAAGGGCATGGTCCCCATGCTGCAGGTGGTGGGCGAGATGCTGGCCCGGGGCATAGAGGTGCTGCCGGTGGACGTCTACCGGTCCGGGGCGCGCGTCTATCAGCCGGAGGGCGGGAGGATCCGCCTGCCGTTCGCCTGCCTTGAGGGCTGCGGGGAATCGGCCGCCGAGCAGCTGGCCGCCGCCCGGGACGACGGCGGGGGGGAATACCTCTCCAAGGAGGAATTCAAGCGGCGCACCGGCGCGCCCGCCCCCGTGATGGCCCAGTTGGAGGAGCAGGGGGCATTCAAGGGGATGAGCGAGAGCGCGCAGATGAGCCTGTTTGACATGTGATGTGAAATCAAATGAAATGATTGAAAAACTTCGGCTTTATCCGGCCGAAGTTTTTTTGATTTGCTTGCAAAACGCAAAAATCTATAGTATAATAAAAATCTATACAAGAATGGAGGCGTCTGCCATGACCACCTACGAACGTATATTGCGCATGTACGAGCACCGGGAGGCCGACCGCGTGCCCATCGTCGATTCCCCATGGCGGGGCACCATCGCCCGCTGGGAGCGCGAGGGCATGCCGCGCGGCACGGACTGGCACGACTACTTCGGCGCGGACAGGATATCGGGCATCGGGGTGAACATCAGCCCGCGCTACGAGCGCAGAATCATCGAGGAGAACGACCGCTGGCGCATTGAGACCACCGATTACGGCGTGACGCTGCGGCAGTTCAAGGAGCTCGACGCCACGCCGGAGTTCCTGGACTTCAAGGTCAATTCGTCCGAAGTTTGGCAGGACGCCAAGCGGCGCATGCAGGACCTCAGCGGCCGCATCGACTGGAAGCGCCTGGAGAGGGACTACCCCCTTTGGCGCGCAGAAGGCAGGTGGGTGAGCGCGGGCTTCTGGTTCGGCTTCGACGTGACGCATTCCGGCCTGGTGGGCACCGAGACCCTGCTCATCGCCATGCTGGAGGAGCCCGAGTGGGTGATGGATATCTTCGACACCTACCTGCGCAGCTGCGAGGCCCTGTTCGACCAGATCTGGGACGCGGGCTACACCTTCGACGAGATATTGTGGTACGACGACATGGGCTACAAGGGCACCACGTTCTTCTCGCCCCAGCTTTATCGCCAACTGGTGCAGCCGTTCCATAGGCGCGCCGTGGAGTGGGCCCACCGGAAGGGCATCTACGCCCGGCTGCACTCCTGCGGGGACGTGCACACCCTGCTGCCGGACATCGTGGCCACGGGCGTGGACGCCCTGAACCCCCTGGAGGTCAAGGCCGGGATGGACGCGCTGAAGATTAAACAGGAGTACGGCAACCGTCTGTTGCTCCACGGGGGCGTCAACGCCGTGCTATGGAGCGACAAAGAGCGCATCATCGCCGAGATCGAGCGCCTTGTGCCGAAGCTCAAGGAGAACGGCGGGTACATCTTCGCCAGCGACCACTCCATCCCCAACAGTGTAAGCCTGGAGAACTTCAAGGCGATAATCGAGACGGTGAAGCGCTGTGGAAGTTATTGATCATGGAGAAATTAGAAGAGGGATTCAATGAAAAAGCGAAAAATGTTAGTCCTTGTTCTCGGCCTGGTTGTTCTGTTCATCTTTCTTGCGTGGACGCTGCGTTCTATTTCTTCGCGCAGAGACTTTGACGAAACGCCCGCGAATGTGCCCGGCACAGGCATTGCCCTGCAGGGCGAGGGGATGAGCGATATAGAAAAAGCGGCAGCGCTGTCAAATTCACTCTTTCTTCATCTGGACCCGGACAGCGAGTTGCACCGCAGGCTGATTGACCGTTTCGATGAAATCGAGATATTGCCCGGCGAAGGCAGGGGTATCGCGGCGGATGATCCCGCAAGGCCGGTGAAAATCCGCACGTGGAATGTGCCGGAATCATCGAACGGGAAGATGTCCTACACGCTCACTGTCGTAACAGGTCTTATGGAGGGGACGGACGAATGCCTATTTATCGGAGAATACCGGTGGCTGAAGCTGCCCTTTATGCGGTGGGGCGATCGCGTTTATATGGAGCTTTCGCCGGCGTTGTTTGAGCGGACGGGCGGGGAAGAATTCAATTCTATTCTCACATTTTGGAATACAAAGGATCAATCTGTACGCTCGGAAAAGTCCCTCGGCACATTTTCTTTTGAGGGAAGAGCAACTGCTAAGGTGCCTTCGCCCATGAAGTTCGGCGTACAGAATTATATCGCGCAGTATTGGGTGAGCCTGACGCCTACGGACATGGTATTCGACGGCATGGCGATTCAGACGCTTTTGTATTACGCACATATGGGCAGCGCACAGCAGGGCCGTAGTTTTACCTGGGAGTGCCCCAGAGCAGAGGAACGATAGATTGTATGACAATACACGATTTCACAGGCCGCAAATCAGAAATTGAACCTTTATTGCCGTGCATGTTCGACATTATCTCGCGCAACATGCGCGAAATCGCACCCACGGGCAACACCCTAGAGGAAGATCGAATCTCATGGACGCGGGCGATGCAGGAGGAGCTGCAAAACCCCGACAAGCACTGGGTTCTGGCGTTTGACGGGGAAGCGCTTGTAGGCTATGTGCTCTACCGCATTGAAAACCACTCCGCCCTTCGGGCACCCCTCCCCGGAGGGGAATGTATTCTCCACATGGACGAAATCCAGATCGAAAAGGCATATCAGGGCGACGGCGAGACGTTCCCATTGCTCATGGGCAAAATGTTATATGATGCGAAAGAGGCCGGGGCGCGTACTGTTCATACCCATGTCAACAAGCAAAACGCAAAGTCGCAGGGAATCGTGCGGGCAATGGGTCTGCGAATTGTGAAAGAAAAACCGTGCGGATTTATCTATGAGGGCAAAGCAAAAGACGCATACACCAGGTTCGGGAAAAATATTATTTACGAAGTTTATGGCGCTTTAGAGTAGTAAAGTCACAAATTCAGGGCAGGGGAGTGCTTGCTTTCATGCGACAGTATGCTAAAATCACACCGCAGGGCACAAAGGACTATCTCTACGAGGAATGCTATGCGCGCGTCACGGCGCAGCGCAAACTGACCGAAGTCTTCGAGCGCTACGGCTACGCGCCGGTGGCCACGCCGCACCTGGAATACCACGACGTGTTCCGCCGCGCCTCGGTCGATTGGCTGGCTGACCGTCTCTATTCCGCCGCGGACTCGCGCGGGCGGATGCTTGTATTAAGGCCGGACAGCACGCTGCCCATCGCGCGGGTGGCGGCCACGCGCCTGCAGGACGCCGCGCTGCCCCTGCGGCTCTACTACCACCAGAGCGTGTTCCGCCGCGCGCGGCTCTACTCGGGCAACGGCGACGAATTCATGCAGAGCGGCGTGGAATTCCTGGGCGCGGCCGGGCTGCGGGCGGACCTTGAGATCCTCGCCTGCGCGGCGGAGGCCCTGCAGGCCTGCGGCGCGAATTTCTGCATCGAGCTTGGCCACGCGGACATTTTTAAATGTCTCGCCGATGGGCTGGATATCAGCGATGAGGACCGGGAAAAGCTTGTGGCCTGCATCGAGAGCAAAAATTTACCCGCGCTGAAAGACTTATTGGCCCCCTTCGGCGGGGCCACCGCCACGCAGGCGCTGCTGGAGCTGCCGCGGCTCTTCGGCGGCAAGGAGGTCCTCACACGCGCAAAGGCCCTGTTCAAGGGAGTTGCTGCGCGTAAAGCCCTGGCGTACCTGACGGAGCTCTTCGCGGCGCTGGAGGCCCTGGGCCTGCACGAGCGCATCGACATCGACCTGGGGCTCGTGCACGGGCAGCAGTACTACACCGGGCTGGTGTTCCGGGGATACATGGAGGGCTCGGGCAAGACGGTGCTCTCCGGCGGGCGGTACGACGGCCTGCTGGCGGAGTTCGGGCGGCCGGCGGCGGCGGTGGGCTTCGGCATCGAGCTGGATTTCCTGGCCAAGGCCATGCTGGAGGGCGGCCGGGTGGAACCACAGTCTGCCCCGGAGGTTCTGGTTTTCGGCGGGGCGGGCTATGAGGCCGCGGCGCTCACCCGTGCAAAACTTATGCGCGCAGAAGGTATCACGTGCCTGTGCTCGGCGGCGCAGAGCTTGGAGGAGAGCGTAAACTTTGCAAGAGAACACGCCATCCCCCGGGTGGTGGTGATTGACGAAAACGGGGAACGTGTGATATCATATGCATAACGACGACGGCAACTACGCGCGGCACGCGCGGTTCTGGGACTGGAGCGGCCCCGGCGACGACGAGGCGAACGAATACTGGCTGCGATACGCCGCGCAATACGGCCAAAACGTGCTGATCCCCATGTGCGCCTGGGGCGAAACGGGCGCCTATATGGCGCAGCGCGGGTGCAATGTAACCGCGTTCGACATCACGCCGGAGATGATCGAAGAGGGCAAGAAGCACTACGGCGATGTGACCGGGCTGGCGCTGTATGAGGGAGACGTGACCGACTTCCAGTTCGATATCCCGCCCGTGGACTTCTGCTTCAGCATGGACTTCGAGGTGCTGCATTCGGTCGGGGACCTCAAGAGGGCGCTCCGGTGCATCAGCAACCACCTGCGGGTGGGCGGCTGCCTGGTGATCAAGCCCTATGCGCCGCCGGAGAAGACGCGCAGCTGGCCCGAGGAGACCTACCTGCCGCGCAACCAGAACTACACGGATATGCGGGTCTGGAAAACAGGCCACGGCCACGACGACGCGAAGCTGCGCAGGCGCTATATCTCGCAGACGCTTCATGTCGAGTACGCGGACGGCCGCGCGGAGCGCTTCGAGCACTCGTTCTATTCGCAGTGCTACACCCGGAAGGAGTGGCTCGCGGCGCTGAAGGAATGCGGGTATACCGCCGCCTACGTACGTGGCCGGAAGCTGGACACGTGGTACGGCGGAGGCGACACGATAGAGGCAATCAAGGTGTAGAGACGCACGGCTGTGCGTCTCCATAACAAAAGCATAGGAGTGATCTCATGCGACCGATCAGAATCGCGCTGACCAAGGGCCGGCTGGAAACCCGCACGGTGGAGCTCTTCCAGACCATCGGCTTCGACTGCACGCAGCTGAACGCCAAGGGGCGGCGGCTTATCCTGCCCATGGACGACTTTGAGGTCGTGTTGGCCAAGTCCCCCGACGTGCTCACCTACGTGGGCCACGGGGCCTGCGACATCGGCATCGTGGGCAAGGACACCATCCTCGAGGCCGGCGGCAGCTTCTACGAGATGCTCGATTTGGGCTTCGGCAAGTGCCGCTTCGCCCTGGCCGGGCCCGCCGGGGAGGACTTCTACCAGGGCTATCACGAGCGCGTGGTGGCCACGAAGTACCCCAACGTGGCCAAGCGCTTCTTCGAGCAGAAGGGCATGGACGTCAAGATCATCAAGATCGACGGCTCGGTGGAGCTGGCGCCCCTGCTGGGCCTGGCCCACGCCATCGTGGACATCGTCGAAACCGGATCGACGCTACGCGAGAACGGCCTGGCCGTCTATGAGGAGATCATGCCCATCTCGGCGCGGGTGATCGTCAACCGGGCCAGCATGAAGCTGCGCCGGGAGGAGATCGAGCACCTGCTGAAGGACATGGAGCTGGCGGTACAAGTAAATTAGAAATGAGAATGTCGGCGTAGCCGATACGACCGGAGGGAGAATGCAGAAATTGATTGAAATCACCATTTGTGATGGCAAAAAAGAGCTTGCCGTCTTCGAGGCCCTGAAGGCCCGCGAGGGCGAGATGGACGCGAAGGTCACCGCCGACGTGCAGGCGATCCTCGCCGACGTGAAGGCGCGCGGGGACGAGGCCGTGCGGGAGTACGCGCTGAAGTTCGATCAGGCGGCGCCGGCGGAGGTCGATATCGCCGGGCAGGCGCAGCGCTGCGCGCCCGAAGTGCTGCAGGCGATGCAGCGCGCCGCGGAGAACATCCGCGCGTTCCATGAGAGGCAAAAGCAGCAGAGCTGGTATGCCAATAAAGAGCACGGCGTGATGCTGGGGCAACAGATTCGCGGGCTGCACCGCGTGGGCGTCTATGTGCCCGCCGGAACCGCGCCGCTGCCCTCGTCGGTGCTGATGAACGTGATCCCGGCAAAGATCGCCGGTGTCAAGGAGATCGTCATGGTCACGCCGCCGTGGCAGGGGGGCGTGGACCCGAGCATCGCCGCCGCCGCGCAGATCGCGGGGGTGGACCGCATGTTCCTGGTGGGAAGCGCGTGGGCCTGTGCCGCGCTGGCGTATGGCACGGAGACCATCCCAAAGGTGGACAAGATCGTGGGGCCGGGGAGAATCCACGTGGCCATCGCGAAAAAGCTGCTCTACGGCACGGTGGACATCGACATGATCGCCGGGCCCAGCGAGATCCTTGTCGTCGCCGACGAGACCGCCAATCCCGCCTGGCTGGCCGCCGATTTGCTCTCCCAGGCGGAGCACGACACGATGGCAGGAATAATTTTCCTTTCAACTTCGCAAAATATTGCAAAACAGACGATTAAGGAGCTGGAGCGCCAACTGGCAGTGCTCCCGCGTAGGGACATCGCGGCCGAGGCCCTGCGCAACAACGCCGCGGTTTTAGTCTGCGAAAGCATGGAGCAGGCCATCGCACTTGCCAACGCCTACGCCCCCGAGCACCTGGAGCTGTGCATCGAGAACCCCTTGGAGCGCTTGGGGGAAATCGAAAACGCGGGCTCGGTGTTCCTGGGGCACTACACGCCGGAGTCCGTGGGAGACTACTACGCCGGGCCGAACCACGTGCTGCCCACGGGCGGTACGCCGCGGTTCTTCTCCCCGCTCTCGGTGGATGATTTTGTCAAAAAGATGCAGTTCATCCACTACACGTGCCCCGCGCTGGAGGAGGCCCTGCGCGACGTCGTGACCCTGGCCGAGGCCGAGCTGCTGCAGGCCCACGCCAACGCGGCGAAGATCAGGTTTGAGGGGTAGGCAAATTGCAAGCGCCATCAAGCCGCACGAGGGACGTCGCTCCGCGATGCCTTCACCACCCGCCCGAGGCGGGAGCCTCCTCCACCGGAGGAGGCCTTGGGGATTGGCCGAAAGCTTGCGAACCAATCCCATATATGGCTGAATCACCCGTTTTTGCCTAATCCCCCAGGCCTCCTCCGGTGGAGGAGGCTCCCGCCTCGGGCGGGTGGTGAAGGCATCGCGGAGCGACTGATTTCTTGTAAAGGAGGCCCCCATGAAAAAACTTCTTACCCTCGCCCTCATAGCCCTCCTGCTGCTGGCCCTTGCCGCCTGCGGCACTGAACCCGTCGCCGCCACGCAGGCTCCCACCACCACAACCGAAGCAACCTCCACCACGTTACCCCCAACCACTCCGACAACCACCGAGGAGGCAACCACCACAACCAAAACCACAATAACGCAAAGGCCGACGACCACAACACACATTTTCCAGCGTGAAATAGATGCTATCAACAATAGCGATATGACTGAAAGAGAAAAGAAGCTAGCACTTCAACTATTGGAAATGCCATGCGACGAGAATGGTGTGTATTATTATGAACCAGAGCGATGGACAGCGACCAAGCCGGTATTTCCACCGCCATATGGATTTAGTCCAAGGCCAGAAATGATTTATGACTTTGGTTCTGTTCCACCTCTCATCCAACTGGTCTATGCAACTGTCCGCGTAAAATTCCAGTATGCCGGACAGGCATGGATGATCCAAATGTGGAAAGGCCGCTATGGCCTGGTGATGCTGGGCGGTGAAATTGCTGTGCTGAAAAAGCCAATAGAACAGGCCGCAGAACACTATTTACCAGCAACAGAAGCAGAAGAATTGGCGATATCAATGGATGTATATCAACACAACTTTGATGCCAACGAAACCAAGCACTTATTTAGCAGGTCAACAAATTCAGCTTGGTGGTTCAATGGATTTAAACCGGGTGGTTTTTATCTTTACAATCGCAAAAGCGAAATCATCATGGTTGGGACGATCACATTCCCCAATCAGGAGATGCTGCAGGCGTTTGAGGAATCGTTTAAGAAGATCGGCTTCAAGCGCGGCACGCCGGACAGCGCGCATCCGGAGACCTACGCGGTCAATGACAATTCACTCACGTTTTCGTGGCAATATATAGATCAAGACGCATAACAGGGGGAGCAGCATGCCATTCGAACTCAACGAGAAAATCCGCAACCTGGTGCCCTATGACCCCATTGTGGGGCAGTACCCCATCCGCCTGGACGCCAACGAGAGCTTCTTGCCCATCGGCGAGGAGGAGCGCGGGGCCATCCTGCGGGCCGCGCGGGAGGCCGACCTGCGGCGCTACCCCGACCATGAAGCGAAAAAACTCTGCCAGGCCGCGGGGGCGTGGTACTGGGTCAAGCCCGGCCTGCTCACCGCGTGGAACGGCACGGATGAGGCGATATTGCTGCTGTGCAGCGCGTTCCTGGGCAGGGGGACGGCCCTGCTGACCTTCGAACTGGACTTCTCGATGTACCACTTCAACGCGTACCTCTCCGGTGCGGACTGCGTCAAGCTGCCAAAAAAAGACGACTTTTCGATCGATGTCGATATGACCATCGCGGCCCTGCACGAGCATAAGCCCGCCATGCTGCTGTTCTCCAACCCCTGCAACCCCACCTCTTTGGTGCTGCCGCGGGAGGACACGCTGCGCATCGTGGAAGCCGCGCAGGCGTGCGGCACCCTCGCGGTGGTGGACGAGGCCTACATGGACTTCTGCGACCAGTCGCTGCTGGACGACATCGAGCAGTTTAGCAACCTGGTGATCCTGCGCACCTGCTCCAAGGCGGCGGGCGTCGCGGGGCTGCGGCTGGGCTTTTCCGCCGCGAACGAGGCCATCACCAAGGCGCTGCACGCGGTGAAGTCGCCCTACAACGTGGGGGCGCTCACCCAGGCCGTGGGCACGGCGCTGCTGTGCCAGCCGCTGCGCCTGCAGGAGGGCGTGCAGGAGATCCGCCGCCGCACGGATGAGCTTTCCCACGCTTTAAAGTCCCTGGGCCTGTTCGTGATAGGCGACGCCGCGAATTTCGTCTTCGTGAAAGGCGCCGCCGGGGCGTTCGAATACCTGCGGGAGCGCGGGATCATCGTGCGGCAGTTCGGGGAGCACCTGCGCATCACGGCGGGGAACGGGGAGGAGAACGCGGCCCTAATTTCGAATTTGGAACAATGGATGGCTGAAAATAGGAGGGATTGATCATGCGCACCGCAACCATCACCCGCAAAACCAAAGAAACTGATATCTCCGTCGCGCTGAACCTCGGCGGCGTCACGGCGCAGGGCGCTGCGCCGATCGAGATCGCCACCGGCGTGGGCTTCTTCGACCACATGCTGACAGCTTTGGCCGTGCACGCGGGCTGGGGGCTGACTCTCACCTGCAAGGGGGACCTCGAAGTCGACGCCCACCACACCGTGGAGGACTGCGGCATCGCGCTGGGCAAAGCCCTGGCCGAAGCGCTGGGCGACAAGAGCGGCGTGGCGCGCTTCGGCAGCGCGGCCATCCCCATGGACGAGGCGCTTGCCGAGGCCCACGCGGACATCAGCGGGCGGGCGTTCCTGGCGTTCACGGCGAAGTTCTCGCAGGCGCAGGCGGGCGAATTCCCGCTGTGCCTGTGCGAGGAGTTTTGGCGCGCAGTCAGTGTCAATGCCGGGATCACCCTGCACATGGTCCTGCGCTACGGCGCCAACGGGCACCACGAGGCCGAGGCGCTGTTCAAGGCGGCGGCGCACGCCCTGCGCAGGGCCGCGAAGCCGAAGGATGGCACGCTCTCCACGAAGGGGAGCATATAATGCGCACGATCGTCGTCGCGCCCTACGACCCAGCGTGGCCCGCGGAATTCGGGCGCATCCGGGACTTCCTCTGGCCGCACGTGCGCGATCTGGCGCTGGACATCGTGCACGTCGGCAGCACCAGCGTGCCGGGGCTGGCTGCCAAGCCGATCATCGACTTCGCCATCGTGATGGAGTCCTACGCCGTCTTCCCGGCGATCAAGGCGCGGCTGGAGGCCCTCGGCTACAGGCACGAGGGCGACCTGGGGCTCCCCACGCGGGAGGCCTTCAAGGGCGGCCCGGCGGGGTTCATGGACTACCACATGTACGTGTGCCCGCAGGAGGGGCCGGAGTACCTGCGGTGGCTGCTGTTTCTGGGCTGGCTGCGCAGGCACGACGGGGACAGGGACGCCTATGCGGAACTGAAGCGGCTGAACGCGAAGCTCTATCCGCATGATATCGACGCGTACATTGCGGGGAAAAGCGAGTTCATAGAGGGGATCATACAAAAGGCGCAGGAGGAATAACATGCTCATCTTTCCGGCGATCGACATCAAGGGCGGGCAGTGCGTGCGGCTGTACAAGGGCGATTTTGCAACAGCCGAGCGCGTGGCCGCGGACTATATGCAGACGGCGCTGTCGTTTAGGGTGGCGGGCTGCGAATGGATCCACATGGTGGACCTGGACGGCGCGGTGGCCGGTCAGCGGATGAACCAGGCGATCTACCTGGATGTGGCGCAAAACAGCGGCCTGCAGGTGGAGCTCGGCGGGGGCATCCGCACGATGGAAGACATTGATTTTTATCTCAGCCACGGTGTTTCACGTGTAATACTTGGCTCTGTAGTGCTGGAGAACCCGGACTTGGTCTCGCAGGCGATTGCGGCCTACGGGGCGGAGAGGATCGCCGTGGGGATTGACGCCAAGGAGGGCAAGGTGGCCACGCGGGGCTGGCTGGACTTGAGCGAGATCACGTACATAGACCTCGCCCGCCGCATGGAGGCCCTGGGCGTGGAGTACATCATCTTCACCGACATCGGCCGCGACGGCATGCTCTCCGGGCCGAACCTAGAGCAGTTATGCGCCCTGCGGGAGGCTGTGCCATGCAAGATCACGGCCAGCGGCGGCGTGACGGACCTGAACGATATTATAGCTCTGCGGGATAGGGGGTTCTATGGGGCCATCTGCGGGCGAAGCATCTATAAGGGGACGCTTGACTTGGGGGAGGCCGTGCGGGCATGCGGACTGTAATGCGCATTTTGACCATCATCAGCGGCGCGGTGTTTGCCACAGCGCTGGGCCTGCTGGTGTTTATCTATGGGACAGACTACGGCGTTCTTTATACCCCTGTCCTGCTGTGGGAAGCCCTGGAGTGGGTCTGCCTGTTGAGCGGCATCAGCCTGCTGGTCGGCCTGACCGCATGGTTACGCCGTGCGCGAAAATCCATAAAAGTATCAGGTGTCATTGCGCGTTCCATTGCGTGCGCGCTGCTTAATTTGATTGCAATTGTCATGCTGAGTAGCTATTTCGCGACTTTTTTTGACGGAAATGCAAGAGGGAATCAATACTACGTTTACACCTCGCCCGAAGGAACGAACCAGATCGTCGTCTATTTCACGCTCTGGGGCGAAACAATGCATGCCTATCCCATGCTAAACCGCTGGGTTTACAAAGAAGTGGACAACGGCTATGTGGAAGTAAAAAACGACAATCCATGGGAGGCGTATCTGCAAGAGGACGAATACACGGTGGAATGGCCCTCGGAGCGGCAGGCAGTCGTGACCGTAGAGGGCGAAAACCCGATTACAGTTGATTTTGCGGAGAGATAAAATGGATGACATCACCGCTTTCCTGCAAGACGAACTCCTCCGCCGCGGCGCGGACCTGGTGGGCTTCGGGGATTTGACCGGCCTGCCCGCCGGGGTGCGCGAGGGCTTGCCCGTGGGCGTGTGCGTGGCGGTGAAGTACCCGAAAGAGGTCATCCGGGGGATCGCGGAGGAGCCGACGCGGGAGTATTATGATTGGTACAACGGCCTCAACGAAAAGCTGGACGGCCTTGTGACGCTGGGGGCCGAGGCGCTGCAACAGCTTGGGTATCAAGCGATTGCGAAAACGCGCGAGCAGGTCGCCTGCGTGGAGACGGAGTACCAGACCCTGCTGCCGCACAAGACCGTGGCCACCCGCGCGGGGCTGGGGTGGATCGGCAAATGCGCCCTGCTGGTGACGCCGCAATACGGCTCCATGGTGCGGATATCGAGCATCTTGACCGACGCGCCGCTGCGATGCGCGCAGCCCATCGACCGATCCCGCTGCGGGGCGTGCATGGAGTGCACGGTGGCCTGCCCTGGCGGGGCTGTATTGGGGATCGCCTGGGATGTGAGCATGGAACGCGAGGCGTTCTATGATGCAGTAAAGTGCCGTAAGACCGCCAGGGCACGGGCACTGCAGGGCTTCGGCGTTGAGATATCACAGTGCGGCAAATGCATCGAGGTATGCCCGTATACGAGGCGCTATACCACCCCGGCCTACGGCCACCCCTCCAAGGAGGGGAATGTAAAGGAGGACTGAACCATGCAAGAATTCGAAAGGCTCTACGGCACCATCATGGAGCGGCGGGAGAACCCGCAGGAGGGCTCGTACACCTGCTACCTGCTGGACCAGGGCCTGGACAAGATCCTGAAAAAGCTGGGCGAGGAGTGCGCGGAGACCATCATCGCCTGCAAAAACCGCAACCGGCGCGAGGTGATCGGCGAGCTGAGCGACTTGGCCTTCCACGCGGCGGTGCTCATGGCGCACCTGGACATCCCGCCGGAGGACATCGAGGCGGAGCTGGCCCGGCGCGCGCAGAAGCAGGGGAATTTGAAGCAATTCAAAGTGGTGGACAAGAATACGTAGGGGGTGATTTTATGGCGAAAATTGCGGCGGTCATCATGGCGCTGGTCAGCATGCTGCCCATTGCAGGCATATGCAGGCGCGGCGAGCCCGCCACGATCGGCGCAATCCGCTGGGACGCGTGGTATGGAGAGCCCACTGCCGAAGATGGGCTCGACCCCTGCAGCCAAGTGGAGCGGACCCTCAGTCCCGCCAAGTACCATTGGCGCGTGCCGTTTTTCGGGAACATCGGCGCGGACGGCAAGGTCTCTTTTCCGGAATATACGCAGGAAATCTTTGAACAAGAGATGGAGTACGCCGTTGAGGCGGGCCTGGACTATTTCGCGTATGTGTGGTATCCAAACATACCCGGCATGGATCGGGCACATCAATACCACGCCGTGAGCGGGTACAACGCGCAGGTGAAAATGTGCTCCATCTTCGACGGCAACGCAATCAACCAGGAAAACGTGCGCGAAGAGATAAGGGGGATGATTTCCCAGGGCTATTGGCAGACCGTGTTGGACGGGCGGCCCCTGATGTTCTACTTCCAGGTGACAGGCGAGGCAATGGCGCGGGACATCGCCGCCTACCGCGAGCTCTGCGCCGAATTGGGCGTGCCCGCGCCCTACGCGGTGGCGATGAGCGGCGGCGGCGAGATGGTCGCCCAATACGGCGCCGACGCCCTCTCCAACTACGCGATCGGCGGCAGCGGCGGGGTGAAGTACGCAAAGCTCATCCGCGCGGCGCGCAGCCAGTGGAACCGCACCTTCTTCAGCCGCGCCCGGATGGTTCCCTGCTGGTCGGCGGGCTGGGATGCCCGGCCCAGGTATGACAACCCGGTCACTTGGTACGATCCCGGTCCCGACAGCTGGGCGGCGGGCGGGACGCCCGAGGAGATCGGCCGGATGCTGGCCGCCGCGCTGCGATGGTGCGGATTCCACCCGAGGCTCGCCGCGTCCAACACGGTGATCGGCTACGCATGGAACGAGCACGACGAGGGCGGCTGGTTGTGCCCAACCATCACGGTGGATGGCCAGGGCAACCCCACCGGCGGGATCGACGATTCGCGCATACAGGCGCTGAAAAGGGTCATAACAGAATATAAAGCGCAACAGACAGGAGGAGTACACATGCTGGAATACATCGGTTGGGCAATCCTTGGTTTACTGGGGCTGTTCGTTCTCGTCACGCTCATCCGCGCGGCCTTCTGGAGGGCCAAGAAAATCAATGTGGAGCCGCTGCCGGACGAGCCCGTGGACGAGGCCCGCGCCGCCGCGCACCTGAGCGGGGCCATCCAGATCCCCACGGTCTCCAACGACGACGACGTGGGCACGGACTGGCTGCAGTTCGAGCGCTTCCACGCGTTCCTGGACGAGAGCTACCCGCTGATCGCGAAAACCCTGCCCTGCGAGGTGGTGCGCAAGGGGAGTTTGCTCTACCACTGGAGGGGCAAGGACCCGGTGCTCGACCCCATCGCGCTGCTGTCGCACATCGACGTGGTGCCCGTCTCACCCGGCACGGAGGGCGATTGGACGCACCCGCCCTTCAGCGGGCACAACGACGGCGAGTTCATCTGGGGCAGGGGCGCGATGGATATGAAGAACCACCTCATCTGCGTGATGGAGGCCATCGAGACCCTGCTGGAGGAGGGCTTTGTGCCTGAGAGGGACGTCTACCTCTGCTTTGGGGACAACGAGGAGATCCTGGGCGAGGAGAACTCCGGCGCGCGGTATCTGCGCATGGCGCTGGAGGCCCGGGGCGTGACAAAGCTGGAGAGCACCCTGGACGAGGGCGGGGCCATGCTGCCGGTGAACGCCAAGGGCATCCTGAACGCCGTGCTGGCGGGCGTCGGCATCGCCGAGAAGGGCCACTGCGACATCGAGATCAGCGTGAACGCGAAGGGGGGCCACGCCTCGCAGCCGCCCAACCATACGGCTTTGGGCGAGTTGGCCAAGGTGATCCAGCGCCTGGAGAAGTGCCAGTTCCGGGCGAAGATGACGCCCCTGATGAGCAACATCATCGACAGCGCGGGGCGGCGCCTGCCCTATTGGCTGCGCATCTTCGCGGTGAACCACAAACTGCTGCGGCCCGTTCTGCTGGCCGCGATGAAGCAGATCCCCCCCGCGGCGTGTATGATCCGCACCACCACGGCGGTGACGCAGGCCGTGGGCAGCCCCGCGCCCAACGTGCTGCCCCAGAAGGCCAGCATCGTGGCGAACTTCCGCATGATGCCCGGGACGACCACCGCGGACCTCGTGGCACACATCAAAAAAGTCGCGAAAAATAAGAACATAGAGGTCACGGTGCTGCAGACCAACGAGGCCTCGAAGTATTCCGCCACGGACTCCAAGTCCTACGAGGCCATCCGGCGTATGGTGTACAACCTCCACCCGGACGCCATCCTCGCCCCCTTCCTGGTCATGGGCGGCACGGACACCATCAAGTACGACACCATGAGCGAGCACTGCTACCGCTTCTCGCCCTTCCTGGCACCGGTGGACCTGCTGCTGTGCACCCACGCCACCAACGAGCGCCTACCTGTGGCAGCGCTGGGCGAGGGGGTCAAGTTCTTTAAGTATTACATCAAGGACGCGGCGGGGTAAGGGTGGCGCATTGTCTGTTAGCAGGAGACGCACAGCAGTGCGTCTCTACATCCTGGGGAGAATTGTAGAGACGCACTGCTGTGCGTCTCCGCAAAAACAATGATATGCCCAACAACATCTTCGACACCCACGCGCACTACACCGACAGGCGCTTTGACCCGGACAGGGAGGCATTGCTGCGCTCCCTGCCCGGGCTGGGGGTGGCGCGCGTGCTCACCTGCGGCAGCGATTTGCCCGACAGCCGCGCGGCCCTGGCTCTGGCAAAGGAATACGAGCATGTCTACGCCGCCTGCGGGGTGCATCCGCATGAGGCGGCGGGCGGCTGCGAGATAGGCGAGCTGCGGGCATTGCTGCAAGACGAGCGTTGCGTGGCGTTGGGGGAGATCGGGCTGGACTACCACTACGATTTCTCGCCGAGAGAGGTGCAGAGGGATTGCTTTGCCCGGCAGCTGGCACTGGCGCGGGAACTGGGACTGCCCGTGATTGTGCACGACCGGGAGGCGCACGAGGACACGCTGCGGCTGCTGAAGGAATATCAGCCGCGGGGCGTGGTGCACTGCTTCACCGGGAGCTGGGAATTCGCGCGGGAGGTGCTCGCCCTGGGGCTGTATATCGGCCTGGGGGGCGTGGTGACGTTCCGGAACGCGAGAAGGCCCGTCGAAGTCGCCGCGAACGTGCCTCTCGACCGCCTGCTGCTGGAGACCGACGCGCCCTACATGACACCGGAGCCCCATCGCGGGCAGCGGTGCGAGAGCTGGCACATCGCCTATACGGCGCAGCGGATCGCCGAGCTCCGGGGGATGGAGGCGCAGGAACTGATCGACACCTGCCATGAAAACGGCGGGAGACTTTTCGGGATATAGGAGATCGCCATGGATGATTTCATGCGCTATTTGCTCGAGCACCCGTTCGCGCTGCGCGTTGTACAGGGGCTGATGTCCTGCTGCATCGCGGCAACCGCGTTTTTTCACCCGGCCGCGCCGCCGCCCCCGCGCCACCCGCTGGTGAACGCGGAGGATTTCCTGAAAACCTGCGGGCGTGACATCAAAAACGGCAGGGGGAATAGAATCTATCTGCGCGGCACCAATGCGGGGGGCTGGCTGGTCCACGAGGAGTGGATGTGCCCCACCGCCGCGCCCGATATGAAAACGATCCGGGACACATTGGAGGCCCGCTTCGGCGCGGAGAAGAGGGATGAGCTGATCGGCGTCTACCGCGATGCCTATTGGAAAGAGCAGGACTTCGACAACTGCGCGCAGCGGGGCATGACCTGCATCCGCCTGCCGTTCATCTACTGGGACATCGCGGACGAGGAGGGGAATATCCTGCCCGGCGGCTTTGACCGGCTGGACTGGTTCGTGGGGCACTGCGCGCAGCGGGGCATGTACGTCATCCTGGACCTGCACGGGGCCTACGGCTCGCAGAACGGCAAGCACCACTCGGGGCAGATCAACGACGGGAGGCAGCTCTACTACGACCAGGCCAACCGGGCGCGGACGCTCAGGCTGTGGGAGGGCATCGCGGCGCACTATCAGGGCAATCCGGCCGTGGCGGGCTACGATTTGCTCAACGAGCCGGAGAACGACACCGAGCACACGGACAGGATGCAGTGGGACTACTACGACGAGCTCTACCGGGCCATACGCGCGGTGGACCCGGACCATATGATCTTCATAGAGGCGTGCTGGGAGCCGAAGAACCTGCCCAGGCCCGCGCGGTACGGCTGGGAGAACGTGGTGTACGAGTACCACCACTACTCGTGGGATGCCCAGTCGGCGGAGGGGGTGAGCCTGCACGCGGCCGCCAACGCCCTGTGGGAGTACATGGCCTTCCGCGTGCCCATCCTGAACGGGGAGTTCACCTGCTTCGGCAAGGACGAGGGCTGGCGCAACAGCCTGAAGTACTATAACCAGTTGAACTTCCACTGGACGACCTGGACCTACAAGGTGACCGGCAGGAGCCCGGACGGCGACCCGCACTGGGGTATCTACGAGCACGACCTGCCCAAGGTGGATATCCGGACCGCCAGCGAGGAGGAAATCCACGCGGCGTGGGGTCAGGTGGGCACGGAGAACGCCGTGGCGACAAGGCTGGGCGGGATATTGGAGGAATATTTAGTGTAATGGGCGGAGACGCACAGCTGTGCGTCTCCCCGCAGAAGAAAAAAGGGGGATTTATGAGCGAGCTTCTTCGCAAAGCAATGACCTGGGACTGCCCAGAAGAAATCCCGGTTTCGGTGGGCGTGCTGCCCGCCATGTGGCTGCACTACGGCGGCGAGATGACCCGCTTTGCCCGGGAATACCCCGATTTCCTCCCGCAGAACCGCACGCCGGAATCGGTAAAGGAGGGCATCGCCGGGCGGTACAAACAGGGCCAGTGGACCGACGAGTGGGGCTGCGTGTGGAACAACGCCCACGAGGGCATGGACGCCATCGTCACCGGCCACCCCGTGCCCCGGCGGGAGGACATCCTCACCCTGAAGATACCGGAGAACCGCGACGGCTCGCTGCCGCACGGCCTGATGTACCTGCGCCTGCTCGATCTGCGCGGCTTTGAGGAGGCCATGCTGGACTTCGCCGAGGAGTGCGACGAGCTGCAAATGCTCATCGACAAGGTCCTCGAATACAACTGCATCCAGATCGAGTACGCACTGTCCCGTTCCGGGCCAGCGCCCAAGGCTGGCGAGGTCATGGGCTTCGGCGACGACCTGGGCATGCAGACAGGGCTGGCCATCGGCGCGCTAAAATGGCGGAAATACATGAAGCCCTGCTTCACAAAGATGTTCGGCTTGGTCCACAGGGCAGGGCGCCTGGTCTATCTGCACACGGACGGCTGCATCTGGGAGATCATGCCCGACCTGCAGGAGTGCGGCGCGACGATGATCAACCCGCAGCTGCGTGCCAACGGCCTGGAGAACCTGGTGCGGGTGTGCAGGGGGAAGATCCCCATCAACCTGGACCTGGACCGGCAGATGTTCCCCTTCGCCACGCCGTCGCAGCTGAGGGACCACGTGCGCGAGTGCGTGGAGGCGCTGTGGCTGCCGCAGGGGGGGCTGGGGCTCTCGGTGGAGCTGAATTACGACGTGCCGCTGGAGAACGCCGCGGCCCTGCTGGACGAACTGCGGGCGGTAAAGGGGTACAAAGGCCATTGAAACATTTCACCATCGCCGCCAACGACGCGGGCCAGCGCCTCGATAAATTCCTGCAGAAGGCCGCGCCCGGCCTGCCGCCCGCGCTGCTCTACAAGGCGCTGCGGACCAAGAAAATCAAGTTGAACGGCAAGCGCGCCGAGGGCAGCAGCCGTCTGCAGGCGGGCGACGGGATCGAGTGCTGGCTGCCGGACGAGCTCTTCGCGCCGCCGGAATATCGGTATGACTTCCTGCGGGCGGGCAGGGAGCTCGAGGTACTCTACGAGGACGGGCACGTGCTGCTGCTGGACAAGCCCGCGGGATTGCTATCGCACCCGGACGAGAGCGAGTACATCGACACCCTGCTGGGGCGGGTGCAGCGCTACCTCTATGAAAAAGGGGAATACGACCCCGCGCTGGAAAACGCGTTCGCGCCCTCTTTGGTCAATCGAATCGACCGCAACACCCAGGGCATCGTCATCGCCGCGAAGACGGCCGCCGCGCTGCGCATCCTCAATGAAAAGATGAAGGGCCGCGAGCTGCGGAAATTCTATCTGTGCGCGGTGCATGGGGTGCCCACGCAGGGTGAGGCGCAGCCGGAGGGCTGGTTTTTGCTGCGGGGGTGGCTCTCGAAGGACGAGGGGAAGAGCCTGGTGCATGTCTACGACAGGCCCCGGCCCGACGCGAAGGAGTGCCTGACGAAGTACAAAGTGCTACAGGCGGGGGATATTTCCATTCTGGAAATTGAGTTGCTCACCGGGCGCACGCACCAGATACGGGCGCAATTCGCGGCAATCGGGCACGCCCTGGTGGGCGACGGCAAATACGCCCCCAGGGCGCAGTACCAGGCGGACCTGCGGCGCGGGTTGCGGCGGCAGTGCCTGTGTTCCCACCGCCTGAAGTTCGATTTTAAAACGCCAACCGGGGCGTTGGCGTTGGCCTCGGCGGGCGAGCTGGAGGGCCTGCGCGGGCTGGACATCTGCGTGAAAAGCGTTGCTTTTCTAAAATATTTATAAAAATGCTTGTATTCTACGGAAAAATCATGTAAAATAGTAGCTTAGTATAAGTACTTGTATTAGGAAGGACAGACGACATGGCGGACAAGGATTTATCGCAGCAGGAGAAGCAGCGCCTGAAGGAAAAAGAGAAGTTCGAGCGCGAGCGCAAAAAGTGGAAGCAGCAGGAGAGCAAAAAGCGCGTGAGGAAATCCGGGAAGAAGGACCGCGGGCCGGCGCTGTTCAAGCTCCTGGCGGTGGTGGTGGCGGCCGCGATCGTGCTGGGCATCGCCTCCATCTTCACCAGCGCCTACGGGGTCCCCGGGCGCTATATGCCCGCGCTCACCGTGGGCTCGCAGAACATCGACGCGCCGGTGTGGGCATTCAGCTTTTATAACATGTACCACAACATGTACGCCTACGGCATGTACTATGGGATCGATACGGGAGCCTCGCTGTTCGGGCAGCCGATGCTGGAGGAGGACGGCAGCTCGACGACGACCTGGGACGCGTACTTCCGCCGGACGATCAACCAGAGCCTGCAGAACGAGTTCGCCATATATGCCGAGGCGCAGAAGGCCGGCTTCAAGCTGGACCAGGAGGCCCTGGACGCCCTGGACCAGGAGATGGCGAAATTAAAAACCACGGCCATGGGCGCCGCCATGTCGGTGGGGGCCTACCTGCGCAACGCCTATGTCGCGGGCATCACGGAGCGGAAGTTCCGTGCCCTGCAGGAGCGGATGCTGGTGGTACAGGGCTTCTCGGCGCAAAAGCGGGAGGAGTTCCGCGCAAACCATCCGGATGACGAGCTGCAGGCGGCGTATGACGAGGACCCCACTGCCTACCACCAGGTGGATTTCCGGATCTATGCCTTCGCCAAGGACGGCGAAGGCCCAGCCGACCTCGCTGTGCGCCAGGCGGAGGAATTCCTGGCCGCGGGCACAGAGGAGGGGTTCATCGCCGCGGCGCAAAAGCGCTATGACGACGAGCACCAGCACGAGGAAGATGAGGAACTGGACCACGAGCACGACTACGACGCGGATGCCGCCACGCTGAGCCCGCGCAGGAATAAGGCGTATATCACCAATACCTACGGCGACGAGGGCTTCGCGGACTGGTTCTTCGACGCGGCGCGCAAGGCGGGGGATAGCACCACCTGGGAGACCGATTCCAGCGTATACGCCGTGTACCTCGTGCGCCCGGCCTACGCCCAGGCCACCGTGGATCTCTATTCCATCATTTTTGACGTCGCTACAGATGCGCCGACGCCCGGGGAGGGCGAGCCCACGGCCCAGGAAAAGGCAAAGCAGAGCGCCGACGACCTGCTGGCCAAATGGCAGAAGGACGGCGGCACGAAGGAGGACTTCATGGCGCTGAAGGGCGCGGAGCTGACCGAGAAGGCCGCGCCCGGCGACGCGGGCATCGCCGAGCTGGACAGCTGGCTGTTCGACGCCGCGCGCAAGGCGGGCGAGGCCACCGTGATCGAGACCCCCGCCGGCTGCATGGTGGTGTATCTCTCCAGCCTGAATGAGGACAACTTTGTCTGGCAGAGGGAGATTGCGGACAAATTTATGGAAGAGGACTACGCGGCCTATGTCCAAGATCTGCAGCAGCAGCCGCAGTATGCGCTCGGCTACCACGGCATCGGCAACCGCTATGCCATGAGGTACGCCCAGAAGATGTGCGACGCCTATATGGAATCCATGAAGGACTACATGGCGAACCAGTACGGCATGGACTATTACGACTATTATTGATGCGTGAGGGCCGGGATGAACCTGCTAAGCAGCGGTGAAGCGCCGTGGCTGCAAAAGCTGCGGCGGTTCTTCGTGTCCCCGTGGTGCCTGGCGGCGCAATTCGCGCTGGGCGCCCTGGCGGTCGCATGCCGCGCGGAGCTTGCGGGTATGGTCACGTTCCTGCTGCTGTTCTGCGCGCAGATGGTGCTGTGCGACGACGTCCTCACGGCCTTCGCGCCGGTGGCGCTCACCTGCCTGATCATGATCAAAAGCAGCGAAATCGCGGGGTTCAAGGACTCCTACGACGCGCTTTACACCAAATTTTTGCCGTGGGCCTGGCTGGCCTTCCTCCCGGCGGGGGCGATCGCGGCCCATTTCAGGCTCTACCGCAGGCCCTTCGTATGGGGGAAGGCCGCCTGGGCCATCCTGGCGGTCTCCGTGGCAACGACCGTCGGCGGCGTGGGGGCCATCAGCGCGAAGGAGTACTTCGCGGGAGGTGCGCTGTACCACACGGGGCTGCTGGGCTTCGGCATGCTGCTGCTCTACCTATGGCTATCGTCCGCTGTTGCGGAGGATAAGGCCGGCCGGCTGCAGCGCTACATCCCCAACCTGATGCTGGCGCTGGGCCTCCTGGCCAGCTTCATGGTCTTCCACCTGTACCTCACGCGCCTGCCGGCGCTGATCCAGAAGCCGCAGATCGTCGAGTTCCAGTGGCGCAACAACGTCTCCACCTTTTTGATGCTGACGCTGCCCTTCCCGTTCTACAAGGCCTTCAAAAAACCTGTTTTTATCCTGGCGGGCCTGGCGATGTACCTGGCGATGCTGCTCTCCAGCTCGCGCGGGGGGATGCTGTTCGGCACCATCGAACTGATGATGTGCGTGCTGTTCGTGCTCCTGGCGGACAAGAAGCGCCGCCTGGTGTACTTGGGGCTGGGGGTGCTGGCGGTCGTCGCCGTCGTCGCGTGCCTGCCGCTGTGGATGCCGTTCCTCTGGCCCACGATCCACCGCCTGCTGCAGAGCGTGTTCCACGGCGAGCAGGAGGTGCGCATGCAGCTCTACAAACGGGCCGTGCAGGACTTCCTCTCGCACCCCGTGTTCGGCGTGGGGATCGGCTGGATGGGCAACCGGGACGTCCACCCCTCGAAGGAGTTCGCCCTGTGCTGGTACCACTGCGCGCCGCTGCAGATCATCGGCAGCATGGGCCTGGTGGGCGCGGCGGCCTACCTGTACCAGTACGTCGTGCGAATAAAAATATTTCTCCACCGCCCAGCCACCAAGTTCCGGCTCACGCTGTTCCTGGCCTGGGTGGGGCTGGAGATGATGTCGCTGGTGAACCCCGGGGTGTTCGCGCCCGTGCCGTACCTGCTGATCCTGACACTACTGGTGGTTGTGGCCGAGAAAGCAGTAGAGACGCACGGCTGTGCGTCTCCTGCATAAAAAAAGCTGTGCGTCTCCTGCATAAAAAGAATTTGATAAGGTGCTTTTTCGGAGACGCACAGCCGTGCGTCTCTACTTTATGGCCAAACGCAACCGGTAGGAAAATAGGATGTCGAAGGCGGCGGGGCACCTCTCCCTCACAACAGCGCAGAACGCGTCGATATCCTCCTGGACGGACGGGTCGATCTTCAGCGCACCCTGCACGCTGCCTTGGCTGGCCGCGATGCCGATCATGCGCTCCGGCGTGCAGGGCTCCACGCTGTGGCAGACGACCTCCCTGACAAACCGGAACCTGCCGTATTCACCCAGCCGCCGGAGGTGCGCGTCTTTATCGTTTTTGCTGGCGGGCGGCTTGACGGCGTTGCATTTGCACACCAGGGCGTCTTGCGCCTGTTCCACCATCCAGTCCACGCAGGGCGGCCAGTCGCAGTCGTAGACCGCGAAGACGCCGCCGGGCTTCAATATGCGCCAGACCTCATCGAGGGTGCTGGGGATGTCCATCCAATGGAACGCCTGCGAGATGGTGACGACGTCGGCACAGGCGTCGGGCAAGCCCGTTTGATTCGAATAGCCCTTCTGAAATACGATACTTTTTGCGGGAGACGCACAGCCGTGCGTCTCTACAGCGGCTTTGCGCATGTCGTCGTTCGGCTCGATGCCGATGACGCGGGGCGCGATGTCCCGCCAGATCATCGTGGAGAGGCCCGTGCCGCTGCCGATGTCCACCACAAGCTGCGGGGATTCCGGCAGGTACGTCAGAATGGCTTTTGTGATAATCTGCGGCGGGGTGGGGCGGCTGGCGTTGTAGAGGCCCGTGAAGCCGCTGAAGCGGTCGATGTTCTCCTGGGTAATCATCTTTTCTCCTTGAACACGATGCGCCGCACGGGCAGGGCCACCGCCGCGGCCAAAAAGCCGCCGATGGCGGCCTCCGGCAGGCCGCTGGTGAGCACCGTGGTGCCGATGACGGCCAGGATGGTGTTGTAGGCGAAGCCCGCCCCCTCGGCGTACTGGCGGCCGAAGAAGAGCCAGATGCCGCCCAGCACCAGGAAGGTGTTCGCCAAGGAGCCCAGCACGCCGCCCACGGCGGCCGCGGGGAGCTCCCACCTGCGTTTTTTGGCCAGGGTGAACACCGCGCCCGCCACGAGGCCGATCAGGATGCGCGGCACGAAGCAGATGGCCAGGCTCCACAGGTTGCCCCGGAACTGCCCGAGGGAATAGAAGGGCGTGAACACGAAGGCGATGGGCGCGAAGGGCGGGGTGAAGGTCCACACGAGGAAGCTGAACAGGCCGAAGAAGAGGCCCATCAGCGAGCCCGCGAGCGGCCCGAGCAGGATTGCCGTCAGGATCACGGGCACGTGGCTCAGTGTCGCGACAATCGGGCCCAGCGCGGGCAGCGAGCCCAGCGGCGTGAAGCATACGATGGCCTCGATGGCCAGCAGGACGGAGAACTGCGCCAGGAACAGGATTTTTTTGCGCGCGGACAGTGTGGTTGCCATGATGGATTCCTCCTTGCTGCTGCTCCTTTCTGGGGATGCAGCGCGTTTTATTTTCATCGGCCTAGGCCGGTGAATACTCTCTGTTCTTCCGATAAATTTCCCTCAGCCCCAGCAGCACCAGATCCTCGTTGAGGACGATTTCACGCTGGCAGTGGGCAGTGATCTCCCGCGCAAGGCCGCCGGTGGCGACTACCGTGGCGGCGGGCTGTCCGAGCTCGCGCTCCATGCGGGCGAGCATGCCGTCGATCATGCAGGCCGTACCGAACACCGTGCCCGACTGCATGCTGTCCACGCTGTTGGTGCCGATGCAGCGGGGCGGCGCCCGGAACGCGATGCGCGGCAGCTGCGAGGTGCGCGCGGCCAGGGCCTCCAGCGAGATACCCACGCCCGCCGAGATCGAGCAGCCCAGGAAGCTGCCGTCGGCCCCCACGGCGCTGATCTTCGTAGCCGTGCCGAGGTCGGCGATGAGGCAGGGCAGGGGGTAGAGCGCCTTGGCGGCCACGGCCGTGGCGATCAGGTCGGCGCCGAGCTGCGCGGGGTTGTCGATGCGGATGTTGAGGTGAGTCTTGACCCCCGGGGCCAGCACGAGGGGCCCCCGGCCCGTGAGCTTCTGCGCGGCCTCGGCCAGGGAGCCCGTGAGCTCGGAGACCACGCTGCCGAGCACCGCGTCCTCGCAGGCTTGGAGTGATATATGGTACAGCCGGAAGACGTCCATCAGCTGCATAGCCAGCTGGTCGGGCGTGAGGCTGCGGTCGGTGGCCATTCTCGCGCGCAGATGCAGATGTTCTCCCTCGAACACGCCCAGGGTCAGGTTGGTGTTGCCCGCATCGATGGCCAGCAGCATGGAAATTCTCCTTCTTACAGTGATTGGGCTATATTATACCCCTGCGCCAAAAGAAAAGTCAATTGTTTTCCGCTAATTTCTCTTTTATGCTTGCAAATTGCTCCGATTTCGTGTAAAATAAGGTGATAAAGTAAAATTACATAGGGAGTGCGTGGGAAATGGGCAAGCGCAAGAGGGAGAGCAGGGCCAAAAAATTCGGCACGGAGTTCAAGGAGTTCATCACCAAGGGGAATGTCATCAGCCTGGCCATCGGCGTGATCCTCGGCGGCGCGTTCCAGGCTGTCATCAACTCGGCGGTCAACGACATCTTTCTGCCGGTGCTGGGGATGTTCACCAAGCGCATCGACTTCAGCAAGGGCTTCTGGGACCTTTCGCGTATCTTTGAGAACCCCGCGATGGACGCGTACACCACGGCCGAGGCAGCCCAGAATGCCGGGCATGTGGTGGTGACCTACGGCACGCTGATCACGGCGGTGATCAACTTCCTGATCATCGGGCTGGTGGTGTTCTGCATCGTCAAGAGCATCAACTCCATGGGGGACGTGGGCAAGAAGGTGCGCCGTAAGGGGAAGGCCGCGCCCGAGGAGCCGCTCCCCGCGCCCACCACGAAGGAGTGCCCCTTCTGCTGCAGCGAGATCCCCATCAAGGCGACAAGGTGCCCTCAGTGCACGTCGGAGCTGCCGGCGGAGGAGGAAGCTGAGGAGGACCAGGAGACCCCATGAAAAAACTCGATTTCAACATTCCCTTCTGCGGCTTTGCCGGGACAAACTTCATCAATTGCTTCGCCAGCGTTTACATGTTCCTGGAGAACATCGATATCGGTGGCAGCGACTACGCGTGTAGGCAGTTGGAGGGCAAGGGCTGCAACAGCTGCGGCAACTGCGCCGCGGGCGGCGGCACGCCCATCTCCAGGCAGGAGAAATACTTCCACCTGTTCGACACAATGTGCGGGCGCAGCTCCCTGCGCTGCCGCTTCGACGGCGTGCCCACGGAGATGCAAAAGCGCATCGGCGAGACCAGGCCAGACGGCCGCGACCCGGACGACACGATCGAGTTCCTGTTCGGCTTCGCAGGCTATGCGTACAGGAAAGTAAGCGATAATTTCAAGGCTGAGATCATCGCTTCGATTGAAGCGGGCAGGCCCGTGATCGCCAAAGTGAAAGCGGGCGATTGGCCCTTCCGGGTGATCATCGGCTGTGACGGCAAAAAGCTGCTCTGCCCAAGCTTTATCAACGCGCAGAACCCGCCAAAGAAGGCACCAAAATATGATGAGCTTGAGGCGCTGTATATCATCGGCGAGAAAATTGCGCCCAGATACGCGCTGCAGGACGGCCTGCAGCGCATTGTCGAGGTCATGGAATACAACGCGAGCGAAAAGCTCTGGGAGGGCTATTACGAGAAGATAGGGATGTACACCGCGGACAGCATCAGCAGGGTGGACACGAAGGAGAAGCAGGCCCGCCTGAAACGCGTGGCGGAGACGATGGAGTACACCTGGAACAGCCACAACTTCGCCGAGGTGTTCCGCTACCGCATCTATGAAGAGCTGCAAAATCCGGCGTTCGACGGGATGTGGAATCAAATCGGCGGGCCGTGCTACGGCTATACCCACGACCTGGCCTGGGCGCTGGTGGGCCTGAACGAGACCGCGGACTGGACAAGGCATGTCTATAAGACGGGCTACTTCGGCGAGATGGCGGAGCTCACGCTGATGAAAATCGCGGAGAATGACGCGAAGGTGCTGGAGATCATCAAGCGGGCGCTGGAGATATTGGAGGGTGAGCGGGCATGAAATTTGGTTTCATCGGTACGGGCGTGATGGCGGGGGCCATGCTGGAGAGCGCCCTTGCGGCGGGCTTCCTCCAAAAAGAGGACGTCCTCGTCTATGATAAGCGCCCCGAGGCGGCGGCGCGCTTCGGCGCGGAGATTGCTGAAAACGCGATTGAATTGGCCGCAAGGTGCGACGTTGTGCAGCTGGGCGTGAAGCCGCAGGACCTGCCCGGGGTGCTGGAGGGCATCGCGCCGGCCCTGCGGGAGAAAAACCCGCTGGTGATCTCCATCGCGGCGGGGGTTCCGCTGCAGAGGATCGAGCTCTATGCCGCCCGGGCCGTGCGAGTGATGCCCAACATCAACGCCACGGTGGGGCAGGGCATGGCGGCCTACTGCGCCACGGCGCAGGTGACGCGGGACGAGCTGGCCTGGCTCAAGGGCTACTGCGAATGCTTCGGCAAGGCCGTCGCGCTGGAGGAACGGCACTTCTCGGCATTTACGGCATTGGCGGGCAGCGCGCCCGCGTTCGTGTACCTGTTTATCGACGAGCTGGCCCGCGCGGGTGTGACGGCGGGGCTGCCCAAGGCGCTTGCCCTGGAGATCGCTACCCAGACGGTCTTCGGCAGCGCGGCGCAGGTGCGGGAGAGTGGCCTGCACCCCTATGAGCTGATCGACCGGGTGTGCTCGCCCGGGGGGACCACCATCGCGGGGATCAACGCGCTGCGGGAGCACGGCTTCGCCCACGCGGTGAGCCAGGCCGCGCTGGCGGCGTACCGCAGGGATCAGGAGTTGGGCAAGTAATCCTCCAGGCTGCGCTGGAGCTCCCCGGCGTCGCGCAGGGCCAGGCCGGTCTGCAGCAGTTGGCGGTCGGTCGCGGGCAGGTCGTCGAGGGCGAGGGGGAATTCGGCGAGCTTTTGCCAGCCCCCGTCGCGCAGGTGGAACAGCACCAGGGCCTGCTTCTGCGTCTTTAGGAGGAATTGGTAGGGTTCCGACGACTCCTGTATGGTGGCCGTGGTGGTTTCCCGCACGGGCTGGGGCGCCTGACGGCGGAAGTACCAGCCCAATGCGAGCGCGGCGGGAACCAATGCCAGTGCTGTTGCTGATAGCAGTTTGCGCCTCATGTAAAATTCACCTCGCTATTATTTTCACCAAAGTTTCCAATACTATACTTGAACAACCAGAGAAGGGGACATGTGTCTCATGGCTAAAAAGAAAACCAATCCCAAAAAGAAGAACTCCGCGGGGCGCAAGGTGATGCGCGGCCTCACCACCGCGCTGCTGGCGGTGTTCCTCGTGATTTTCCTGACCTCCTTTGTCGTGGGGGGCTACTTCTTCGTCAACGTGATGAAGGTGGTGGGCGGCGAACCCGTGATCAACCTGGAGGAGGAAAAGGACAAGCAGAGCAAGACCACCATCATCTACGCCTACAACAAGAGCGGCCAGCCGGTGGAATACGCCAGGCTGCACGGGGAGCAGAACCGCCTGTGGATCGACCTGGAGAAGATGGGCGAGCCCAGCGGGCTCACCGGGATGCCCCTCATCGCCGACGCCTATGTCGCGCTGGAGGACAAGCGCTTCTGGGACCACAAGGGCGTGGACTGGAGGCGACTGGTCGGCGTAATCAAGTATGATTTTACGCAGGGGGCCTCCACCCTCACGCAGCAGCTGATCAAGAACGTCACCGGGGAGAAGGACGTCACCGCCGTGCGGAAATACCGCGAGATCCTCACGGCGCTGAACATGGAAAAAAATTATGACAAGTCAATCATCCTGGAGGCCTACCTCAACGAGCTGTACCTCGGCCGGGGCTGCTACGGCGTGAAGACCGGGGCGGAGCGCTACTTCGGCAAGGAGGTGAGCGAGCTCTCCATCGCCGAATGCGCGACGCTGGCCGTCATCACCAAGGCGCCCTACAAATACGACCCCATCGTAAACCCCGAAAACAACCGTGAGCGGATGGAATACTGCCTGAAGGAGATGCGCGACCAGGGGAAGATCACCCAGGCGGAGTATGAGGCGGCCCTGGCCGAGGAGGTGAAGGTCAATGCCGAACCCACCTCCTCGCAGCAGTCCCAGCCCCAGCAGGTCAACAACTACTACGTGGACTATATCATCGACACCGTGATCACCGACCTGATGAAGAAGAAGGAGATGAGCGAACGGGAGGCCTGGAAGAAGGTCTACTACGGCGGCCTGAAGATCTACGCCGCGGTGGACATGGACATCCAGAACATCATGGAGGACGTGTTCCGCACGCGCGCCACCTTCTCGGACCTCAAGGGCACGGAGAAGAACCCCATCAACGCGGCCATGGCCGTGATGGACTACGAGGGCCGGGTGGTCGGCATCGTGGGCGGGGCGGGCCAGAAGGCCGGCAACCGCAGCCTCAACCGCGCGGCGCAGAGCTGGCGGCAGCCGGGCTCCACCATCAAGCCCCTGGCCGTCTATGGCCCCGCCATCGAGAAGAACCTCATCACCTGGTCCACCCTGACGCAGAACGCGGCCTTCGCCTACAACGGCGACATGTATCCCCACAACGTGGACGGCTCCTACGGCAGCGGCGCGTATGTCACCACGCAGGAGGCCCTCGCCCGGTCCATCAACACGGTCTCGGCCCGCACGGTCAATTTTACGCTCAAGCCCAGGGTGGCCTACGACTTCCTGAAGGAGCACTTCGGCTTCGCGAAGCTGAGCGACAAGGGCGACCCCATCCTGCCGCCCATGGCCGTGGGCGCGATGACCTACGGCTTCTCGGCGCTGGAGGAGTGCTCGGCCTACGCGGCGTTCGGCAACGGCGGCATGTATTACTCGCCCTATTGCTACTACCGCGTGACGGATAACACCGGCAACACCGTGATCCTGGACAAGCAGCAGGCGGTGAAGCGCGCCTTTTCGGAGGACACGGCCAAGGTGATGAACGAGATGCTGCAGACCGTGCCGCTGGACGACTATTACACCGGCAACAACGCCAAGAACATCGGCAAGTTCAAGAAATTCGGCAAGACCGGCACCACGCAGGACAACAAGGACCGCTGGTTCTCCGGCGGCACGCCCTATTACGTCGGCTCGGTCTGGTTCGGCTACGACATCCCCAAGGACCTGGGCCAGTTGACCAACCCCTCCGCCAAGATATGGATGGAGGTCTTCAACCGCATCCACGGCGGGCTGGACGCCGAAAAGAATTTCCCCACCTCCAGCAAAGCGGTGCAGAAGTCCTATTGCACGCGCACGGGCCTGCTGGCCGGCGAGCACTGCCCCAGCACGGCCACCGGCTGGTACAGGACCGCCAACCTTCCGGGCACGTGTAGCACCTGCGCCTACGCCATACCGGAGGAGACCAACAACAACCCGTGGGCGGACTTGCTCAACCAGCTTTTGGGAGGTAACTAGTGATCCTTTTGGGCGTTGACTACGGCGAGCGGCGCACGGGCGTGGCCGTGTGCGATTCCATGGGGATCCTGGCCTCGCCCGTGAAGGTGGTCACAGAGACGAGCCCGAAGAGGCTGGCAGTCGCTTTGGCCGAAACGGCGAGGGAGAGGCGCGCAGAGAAGGTTATCCTTGGGCTGCCGCTGCGCACGGATGGCACAAAGGGCGACAAGGCCCTGGCCTGCGAGGCCCTGGCGGAGGATTTACGCACCCGGTTCGGCCTCACGGTGGAGCTGTGGGACGAGCGGTTCAGCACAACCATGGCGCACCAGTCGCTGGGCGCGGCCAACGTGCGGGCGAAGGACCGCCGTGGGGTGGTGGACGCCGTGGCGGCGGTGATCATACTGCAGAGTTACCTAGACAGAAGATGAATTTTTGGGTTTAGAGAACAGCTCTCTAAGCCCAATGATCATCAATAACCCCGCGAAGATCCAGCCGAGCCATTTCGTATCGATCGCGCTTGCGATCCAGATCCCCAAAAGGGTCGTCGGCAGGCCGCCCAGGGCGATCCAAAGGGCGCGTTTCCAGTCCACCAGCCTGCGCATGCCGTTGATGATCAACGAGATCGCCGCGCAGGGGAGGAAGAACAGCAGGTTGATCCCCTGGGCCTGCAGCTGCGGCTGCCCCAGTGCCAGGGTGAGATAGATCACCAATATGCCGCCGCCGCCCAGCCCCATGGCGCCCAGGGCCCCGGCGCCCAGCGCGGCGAGGATGCTCCAGACCGGGCTCATCTCATCACCATCCGGATGCCCGCCCAGATCATGAAGCAGGCGAAAATCTTGCGCAGCCATTGGGCGGGGATCTTCGACAGCAGCAGGCCCCCGGCCAGGGCCCCCGCCGCGCCGGGGAGGAGGTACGCCGCCGTCTGGCTGAGTTCATAGTGCCCCAGGAGCAGGTAGGCCGTCGCGCTGAGGACGCTCAGGGGGAGGATGACAGCCACGGCGGTGGCGTGGGCGTCAGTCTGCCGCAGGCCGAATTTTTTCAGCATGGGGACCACCAGCATGCCGCCCCCCGCGCCCAGCATCCCGTTCAGGACGCCCACCAGCGCCCCTCCCGCGACGCTGAGGATGTTTTGCTTTTTCGTGTTCATGCATTCCTCCCAATAGAAGCAGGTGCAAAATGACGACCGTTTATTTCATCCGGCACGCCCAAGCGGACTACGCCATCCGCGACGGCAGGGTACGCCCCTTGACCCCAAAGGGCCTGCAAGACCGGCACTTGGTGACAGAATATTTACAGGACAAACGCATCGATGTGGTCCTCTCCAGCCCATACAGGCGCGCAATTGAGACAATCACTCCCTTTGTAGAAGAAAACGGTTTCGCGATAGAGACAATCGAGGATTTCCGGGAGCGCAGGAGTGACAGCGGTTGGACCAGATACGACGATTTCGATGCTTTGATGGCACGCCAGTGGGCCGACTTCAGCTATACGCTGTCCGACGGCGAATGCCTTGCCGCGGTGCAGGAACGCAACATCGCCGCGCTGCGACGGGTCCTAGGCCTGTATAAGGACAAGAATATTGTCATTGGCACCCATGGGACGGCCTTATCTACGATCATCCATTACTACGACAACACATATGGCTTTGCGGATTTCATGGCGATGGTGGACATCCTGCCGTGGGTTGTGCGGATGGACTTTGACGAAACCGGCTGCGTTGAACTAGAGACAATCGATTTGTTCAAGGCGTCTAACATCTAGTATGCCGTTTCCATCCCCCGCATATTCCTGTGAGGAAAGGGGATGGGCACATGTTCGTCATCCGGTTCCGGTTGAGGAGGGCGCTGCTTGCGGCGGGTGCGATGGCCGCGGCCTGCGCGCTCACCGCGCTGGGAATCTGGCTGGTGCAGCAGGCGGTACAACGTACGGCGGCCAGCCCGGCCGACAGTCCCGACCCGGTGGTCCTGATCGACGCGGGGCACGGGGGCGAGGACGGCGGCGCGGTGGGCGTTGGCGGCGTGGTGGAGAAGGAGCTCAACCTGGCCATTGCGCTGAAGCTCGACAGCTTTCTGCGGGCCGTGGGGTATCAGACCATCCTCACCCGCAGCACGGATACATCGATCCACGACGCAACCGCCGCCACCGTGCGCGAGCGCAAGATATCGGACATCCACAACCGCTTTGCCATGCAGGAGGCCCTGCGCGAAAAAGATTTGTTCGTCAGCATCCACATGAACAAGTTCCCGGGCAGAGACGCGCACGGAACACAGGTATTTTACTCGAAGAACACGCCGGGCAGCGCCGCGCTGGCGGAATCCATCCAGCGCAGCGTCATAGGCATGGTGCAGCCGGAGAATACGCGGCAGATCAAGCCCTCCGGGGATTCGATCTATCTGCTGTATTACGCGAAGAGGACCGCCGTGCTGGTGGAGTGCGGGTTTATATCCAACGCGGGGGACGCCGAAAAGCTGCAGGACGATGCGTATCAGAACCAGATCGCGTTCGCCATTGCGTGCGGTGTGCTGGAGTATTGTAAAGGAGATGTCACATGAAAAAGCTGATTTGTCTGGCAATGGCGCTCGCGCTATTGGGCATTGCAGGTTGTTCGGGCGAATTGAAGCCGGACAAGCCAAGAAAATATCTCAGGCTCGACGGCGCGACGGCCAATATTCCGCTGGCTGTCGGCCTCTACAGGGCGTATTACGGCCTCAGCCAGGAGGAGGCCGAGGAACTGGCGCGGTTTTCGAAGTCGTCCCAGTCCTATCTCAACTTTCTGGAGGGCGGCGCCGATCTGCTGCTGGTGAGCAAGGCGGACACCGGGACGCAGGAGGTCATCGACCAATCGGGCATACAGCTGGAGTACATACCCCTGCGGCGGGACGCCCTGTGCTTCATCGTGAACGAGGGGAACCCCGTGGACGGCCTGACGGACGCCCAAATCAAAGGCATCTACCAAGGCAAGATCACGGATTGGGGGGAACTGAACGGAGCGGGCGGGCGTATACTTGCCTTCCAGCGCAACGAGGATTCGGGTTCCCAGGCCATGATGCGGCGCCTTGTGATGGACGGGCTGGAGATGGCGGAGCCGCTTTGGGTGCATAACAGCATGGAGGTGCTGGTGGGTGAGATCGCCGAGTACGACAACGCGGGATGCGCAATCGGCTATACGACCTATTATTTCGCGGACGAGATGTATTCGCTGCCGGACGTGAAGTTTCTCAAAATCAACGGCATAGCCCCCACGGAGCAATCCATAGCGGACGGCACGTATCCCTATCTCAATGAGAACAATATCGTGATCCGCGCCGATGAGGCGGAGGACAGCGAGGTCCGCAAGGCGGTCGCCTGGCTGCTATCGGACGAAGGCAAAAAGCTGATGGAATCGCTCAATTATATCCCGGTGAAATAAAGATGCGCGTCGCTCTGCGATACTCCCTCAGTCACCCGAGATGAATTCGTCGGAAACAATCCCCAGGCTCCCTCGTGAGGGAGCTCCGCCCGCAGGCGGTGAGGGAGTATCGCGGAGCGACGTTCCCCTGTAGGGGCGGCAATCTGCCGCTCGCGCATTAAAAAAGGAGATTGCCATGCCACCTAAAGCCAAAACCGTCTTCGTCTGTTCCCTGTGCGGCTACGAATCCCCCAAATGGAACGGCTGCTGCCCCGGCTGCGGCGAGTGGAACTCCATGTCCGAGGAGGTGCGCCGCCCGCAGGCTGCCACGAAGACGGCCGATAAGGGCCCGAGCCTCACCGGGCAGCTGCTGCGGGACATCACCTTCGATAGCGCCATCCGCTACCGCACGGGCCTGGCGGAGTTGGACCGCGTGCTGGGCGGCGGGCTGGTGAAGGGCTCCGTGGTGCTGCTGGGCGGCGACCCGGGGATCGGGAAATCGACGATTCTATTGCAAATCTGCCAGTTTATGGGGCAGAATATCTCAATCCTGTATGTCTCGGGCGAGGAGTCGCCGCACCAGCTGAAGCTGCGCGCGGAACGCTTAAGCGTGAAGACGGACAGGCTCACCGTCCTGTGCGAGACGGACGTCACGAGCATCTGCGACTACGTGCGGGCCAACCGGCCCGGCATGGTGATCATCGACTCCATCCAGACCATGAACATGGCCGACGTGGCGTCCTCGCCGGGCAGCGTGACCCAGGTGCGGGAGTCGACCAACCTGCTGATGCGCACGGCCAAGCAGCTGGGCGTGCCCATGTTCCTGGTGGGGCATGTAAATAAGGACGGCAACATCGCCGGGCCCAAGGTGCTTGAGCACATCGTGGACGCCGTGCTGTATTTCGAGGGCGAGCGGCACTTAAGTTATCGAATTTTGCGCGCAGTTAAAAACCGTTATGGCTCCACCAACGAAATCGGCGTGTTCGAGATGCAAGACACCGGCCTTGCCGAGGTCGAGAATCCCAGCGCGATGCTCATCGCCGGGCGGCCCAAGGGGGTCTCTGGCAGCTGCGTGGCCTGCGTGATGGAGGGCTCGCGGCCCATTTTGGCCGAGGTGCAGGGCCTGGTGACCCCCACGGTCTACGGCACGCCCCGCCGCATGCAGAACGGCATCGACGGCTCCCGGGCGGCCATGCTCATCGCCGTGCTGGAGAAGCGCGCGGGCTGGCACTTCGGCAGCATGGACACCTACATCAACGTCATCGGCGGCCTGAAGCTGGACGAGCCATCGACGGATTTGTCCATCGCCATGGCGCTTGTATCCGGCCTGAAAGATGTCCCTCTGCCCGACGACGCCCTGGCCTTCGGGGAGATCGGCCTGGGGGGCGAGCTGCGCGCCGTGGGCCACTGCGAGCAGCGCGTGCGCGAGGCCGCGCGGCTGGGGTTCACCCGGTGCATTATTCCAAAACAGAATTTTACCCGGCTGCCCAAGGCGGTGCGGCAGGAGATTCAGGTGATTGGCGCGGGGAATGTACGCAGTGCTTTCGAAGCACTGTGCGCGTCTTAAGGTGACGCACCCTCCGCCCATCCTCCGCATACAATGGCACGGGACAACCTTAGTCTAAATACAAAGGATTGATACCATGCCAATCATACCGATTATCATCCCGCCGTCGCAACTGCCGGCATGCCCGTGCTGGGCGCCGCTGTTTCCGGATATCTACCGCTTTTGCGACTGGAGAAGGCCCTGTACGCCGAATTGGAACCCCAACACCTGCGCGAATTGCCGCCCAACCTGCACGAATTGCCGCCCGCCCGTGCGGCCGGTGCCGCCCATCGGGGTGCTGCCACCGGGGCCGCCGCCCAGACCTCCGGGGCCGCCATTCAGGCCGCCCGGAGGGCCCGGCGGGCCACCCAGAAGGCCGCGCTAGAAAAAAGAGACGCACAGCAGCGTCTCTACATAGAGATTTTATCACTTTATCTTGCGAAAGCGAGTGAGCGACAGGGCAGGGGAGGGAAAATGTTTTACGAAGTTCGCGAGTTTAAAATTTTTTTTTAGCAGACTGCTGCCCTTCACGATGTGCGAGATGGAACGGGAGGTATGAATGGCCAAAGTGATTTTGCTGTGCGGCATGCTGTGCGCGGGCAAAACGACCTATGCGGCGCGGCTGGCCAAAGAACTGCCGGCCGTGCACCTATCCACCGATGCGCTGATGCTGCGGATATTCCCGGAACCCCTGGGCCAGGCCTATGACGAATATTTCGCCAGGGCGCAGCTGTATTTGCTCGAGCAAGCGGCAATGTTTGCCAGAACCGGTGTATGTGTCGTCTTGGAGGGCAATGCCTGGCGGCGTGATGTAAGGGCTGCCGCTTCGGAATTCTTTAGCGATGCAGGCGTGCCGTTTGAGTGGCACTACCTTCCTGTGGACGCGCGAACCCAGCGCGAGCGCATCGCCCGTCGTAACCGTGGGAATACGCAGGGGGCCTACTACGTGGACGAAGGCCTGATGGAGAAGTGCCTGGCACAGTTTGAAGAGCCGTCGCAAGAGGAGATGGGCCTATACCGGTTTGTCATCGTGGATCAATAGGGAGGTATGGCTGCGGCGCAAGCGAGAAAAATAAAACCGCTGGTTTCCAGCCAATAGAAATGTGTGAAACGATGCCCAGATCATTTTGATCGCTGCTATTTGATTGTATTTTAGTATCTATGGGAAGGAGGAAAGAATATTCCCCTAAACTTCGCAAAACAGTAATTATGCGAAGTTATAGAAGAATATTTTTCGATGTGTGAAACGAGAAGACATCGCCACCCTGCCGCGTCTGGTGCAGGATTATCTGCAGAGCCTGGAGCGCCGCATCCACGCGGAGCTCACCATCCTGGAATACGCCTCGGACCTTCGCCTGTTCTTCCGCTGGCTGGCGCAGCGGCGCGGTATACACCCCAGCGAATCTGCGGATTCGCCGGGGACCCCGGATGAGATTGACCTCCTGGCCCTTGTGGACGTGGAGTTCATCCGGCGCGTCACGGCGGCGGAGGCCTCGGACTTCATCTCCTACTGCCGCAACGTGCGCAATAACAACCCCAACACCCTTTCGCGTCGGTTCATCGCCGTCAAGCGGTTTTTCCGGTATTTGACGGTGCAGCGGCATATCCTGGAGCTCAACCCCATGGACGAGCTGGACCCGCAGAAGACCGGCAAGAGCCTGCCGGTTTACCTGCCTTTGGAGGATTGCCTGAATCTGCTGCAGACCGTGGAGCACGACCTGGAGAACCAGTTCCGCGAGCGGGACTACTGCATGCTCACGCTGTTCCTCAACTGCGGCATGCGGCTCTCAGAGCTGTGCGGGCTGAACCTGGTGGACATCCACAGGGACGACACCCTGCGCATCCGCGGCAAGGGCAGCAAGGAGCGCACGGTGTACCTCAACGCCGCCTGCACGTCTGCCCTGCGGCGCTATCTGCCCACGCGCCCCCAGGAGTGCCTGAAGGCCGAGGACCGCGACGCCGTGTTCATCAGCCGCAACAAACGCCGCATCAACCAGCGCTCGGTGGAGCTCATGCTGGAGAAGTACCTGAAAATCTGCGGGCTGGAGGGCAAGGGCTACTCCATCCACAAGCTGCGCCACACGGCGGCCACGCTGATGTACCAGAATGACGTGGACGTGCTGCAGCTCAAGGAGATTCTGGGCCACGAGAACCTGAGCACCACGCAGATCTACACCCACGTGCTGGACAAGCAGCTGCAGGCGGCCGTGGAGGCGAACCCCCTTGCAAATGTAAGGGCGGAGCCGAAGATAGATGTTGTGGATGTTCAGGCGCAGGCGCACTGGGAGCAGATCGCGTCGCAAATATTTCCGCCGGATATGCTGGAGACAGCAAGAGAGAGTTTGAGGAAGCAGGGAAAGAGACCGGGAGATAAATTTGAGTAAATCATTTTGCAACGATGTAGAGACGCACGGCTGTGCGTCTCCACCTACGAACGTTGGTCCTTAGCAGAAGACGCACATGTTTTTTGCAGGAGACGCACAGCCGTGCGTCTCTACATCAAAATTCATATCTCAAAGATCCCCGCGAACGCCGCAAAGCACAGGGCGTCCAGCGCCGCGGCGAGGATGCTCACCAGCAGCAGCACAAGATAGCGGGTCACATAGAGCCGCAGGCTGCTCTCCATCTGGTCCTGCCTGTTGCCCAGCACCAGCAGCATGTCGCCGGACATGAGCATGCTCTCCTTGCAATAGGCCAGCATGATCAGCACAGACACCGCCGCCGCCGGGCAGAGCACCAGCACGCTGTAGCCCACGCCCGGCAGGCCACAGGCCATGTAGAGCCATCCGCTCACCACGCCCGTGCCCATGCCGCGCAGCACCGGCAGCAGCAGGAGGAACGGCAGGCCCGCCGCGCACAGCCCCAGCAAAAACGCCGCCAGCATAAAGAGGAAATCCGTGCCGAAATAGCCCAGCGCGCTGCCGAAGGCGCTCAGACCCGCCCGGCTGAGCCGCTGGGCCCGCAGCAGTTCCAGCAGGCGCGCCTGCCAGCCCGAGGAGGCGTGCCCGGCCGTTTTAGCCCCCAAAAACAGCCCCAGGGCATAGAGCCCCAGCAGGGCGAGCTTCTGCCAGTTGCGCTCCAGGGCCCCGGCGTATTTTTCGAGGCCAAGGCCGGGCAGGCGAGCGGCGGCGCTACGCCGGAATATTTTCGAATTGTCAAAAAATTTTTGGAAGATCGGAGCTTTCATCATTCCGCTTTCCTTTCTTGTGCGCGACGGAAGGTTCTTGTCCTGTTCCTGTTTTATGCTTATGTGTGGCGGGCCGCGTTTATGCCATACAGAAGATATCGGATTGTGTGCACTTCATTGCACAAAAGCAAATGCGTTTTTATTATGCTAAAGCGCACGTAGTTCATCGCAATGAAGCGCTATCCCCTTTCGCATACTAAAGCGCATAAATTTAGTTGATTAAAGCGGCTGCCAATCGTTTGAGCTGCGTGATGAAATCCAACTTGTCCACCGCGGCGGGCGCGACCAGCGGATATTCGCCCAGCGTTTCGCCGTCTAAAGTGATTGTGACCTTGCCCAGTACCTGCCCGGCCTCCACGGGGGCCTGCACGTCCACGGCGAGGTCCACGCTCTGCTGCAGGTCGCCCTCACTCCCCTTGGGCACGAGGATGGGCATGGCCGCGGGCGGTACGGGACGAATCCACTGCTCCGCGCCGCGCAGCACGCGCACCGGGGTGATCAGCTCCGGGGCGATCTGCGGGGTGACGGTGGCGAAATTCGCGAAGCCCCAGTTGAGCAGGCGCTTTGCCGTCTCAAAGCGGTCGTCGCTGCTGCCGGAGCCCAGCACCACGGCGATGAGGTGGGTCTCGCCCCGCCGGGCGCTGGCCGAGATGCAGCAGCCGGCCTTGCTGGTGGTGCCGGTCTTCAGGCCGGTTGCGCCCTCGTAGAAGCGCACCAGGCGGTTGGTGTTCACCAGCTCCGTCGCGCCGTCCCGCAGGGAATCCATCCAGATGGTCGAATACTTTATCACGATGTCGTGTTGCAGCAACGCCCGGCTCATCAGGGCGATGTCAAATGCCGTGGCGAGGTGCGTGGTGGTGTCGTCGTCCAGGCCGGTGCAATTGTCGAAATGGGTGTTGGTCATGCCAAGCTCCGCGGCGCGGGCGTTCATCAGGCGGACAAAGCCCTCCTCGCTGCCAGCGATGAGCTCGCCCAGGGCGCAGCAGGCGTCGTTGGCGCTGTAGATCGCCGCCGCTTTGAGCAGCTCCTCCACCGTCATGGTCTCGCCCTCCCGCAGCCAGATCTGCGAGCCCCCCTTCGAGGCCGCCGCGGACGAGGCGACCACCTTGTCGTTCAAAGCTATCTTTTCGCTTTCGAGGGCCTCCGCCACCAGCAGCAGCGTCATCACCTTCGTCACCGACGCGGGGTAGAGCCGCTCGTTTTCGTTGAACCGCACCATCACCTTGCCCGTGGCGGCGTCCATGAGCACGGCAGCCTTCGCTGCGATCTGCACCGGCGGGGCGCTTTCTTCCGCCATCGCTTTAACGCACAAAACCGTCAACAGCGTCAGACACAGCGAAAATACCCGCACACATCTTTTTTTCATAAAGACACCCCTCCCTGCTGTGCTAAATCCTATGCAGACCCCATGTTTTTTAGTACGCAGGGCTTGTGTTTGCATGTAAAATCAGGTATAATGGGATGTATCTTTTGAAAGGCGGGCACATACTTGACCGTCGCATTTGTGACCCTCGGCTGCAAAGTGAACCAGGTGGACAGCGACGCCCTGCGGCAGCATATGGAGGCCGCGGGCTATACCTGTGTTGAACCGGAGGCCGCCCCCGACGTGGTGGTGGTCAACTCCTGCGCCGTGACCGCCGAGAGCGAGCGCAAAACCCGGCAAAAGCTGCGACACTTTCGCGCGCTGTATCGCGAGTGCGTGTTGGTGCTCACTGGCTGCGCGGCGCAGGTGGGCAAAGAAGGAGACTACCCGGAGGCCGACATTGTATTGGGCCACCGGGAGGCATATGATTTAGCGTATTACATCAATGAGTTTTCGCGAGTGAAAGTGCGAATTTTATGCGTTTCCGCGCATCAGCGCGATGAATTATTTAGTGACGATTTAACGCGCAAAAGTGATTGCCGTACCCGGGCGCATCTGAAAATCGAGGACGGCTGCAACCAATACTGCGCCTACTGCATCATCCCCCACGCGCGGGGACACGTGCGCTCACTGCCCCTTGATGCCGTGCGCCGCGAGGTGCAAGCCCTTGATGCACAAGGCTTTCAAGAGCTTGTGCTGGTGGGGATCAACCTGGCCGCCTATGGCTCCGATCTGGGCTGCGGCCTGGGCGACGCATTGGCGCTATTTTCTAAATTGGAATTAAATAGCATTCGCCGCGTGCGGCTGGGTTCGCTGGAGCCCGATCTGCTCACACCTGCATTTATTTCTAAATTAGAAAATACTTTTGATTCCAGAATGGAATTATGTCCACACTTCCACCTCTCTTTACAGAGCGGAAGCGACAGCGTGCTAAAGCGCATGAATCGCCATTATTCCGCAAAAGAATATTACGGCTTGGTGAAACGCTTGCGCGGCCTGTTCCCCGGCGCCTCTGTCACCACAGACATCATGGTCGGTTTCCCCGGCGAAAGCGAAGCGGAATTCGAGGCCTCCCTCGCCTTTGCGCGGGAGGTGGGGTTCGCAAAGGTACATGTGTTTCCCTACTCCGCCCGGCCGGGCACCGCGGCGGCCGCCATGCCGGAACAGATTCCGCGGGCGACCAAGCAGGCGCGGGCAAAGAAAATGCTGGCTCTGGCGGAGGAGCTGCACACCAATTTTCTAAATTCGCAAATTGGGCGCACTCTGGAGGTGCTGCCGGAGGAGCCGCATCCCGGCGGGGGCATGCAGGGCTACAGCGCCCACTATGCGCCGGTGCGCATCGCGGACGCCGGGCCGGAGCTGCAAAACCAAATTGTTCCAGTCAAGATCGAGTCGGTACAGGGCGGCTATTGCGTTGGCGCGTTATCACGATAAAGCGTTAACTTCCCGCCTCTCCTCCATGCCACAGGGCTGCGGCATGGGCATGGCAAGTGCCATCAGGTTGGCGGCGCGGCATTCGAGGGCATACTGCCGCCGCGCCTCCACTGGTAAATTTTTCATGTCCCTGTGGCGCAGGGCAATCGGCAATGCGGCGGTGGCTTTCGCGCGGCGCAAAAGCTCCTGCCCGGCCGCGTTGTGGCCGATCACCTGGACAAATCCCGGCAAACCCTCAAGGTCCTCCACTGTCACACGGAGTAAAGCGTGAAAGAGGATGCGGCGCAGGCGGGCGGTGGGGTACCGCCTGCCGCCCGCGATGGAAAATATTTCTGCCATGCTCCCCGACTGACGGATGGCCTCGAATAAAAGGTGCTCCATCCCCTCCGAAATATCGGGCAGGCATGCCAGCTCTTCGACATCCATGCAGCGCAAACGCGTGAGCCACGCGATTTCCAGCCTGCGCATGTCCACTGGGGCGAGACCCAAGGCAGCCTCAGTCCGCAAAATCGCATTGGTAAAATTTTCAGGCGGGACTCCCCTCTCGAGAAATATTTTGCGAAGTTCGGAGGCGCAGGAAAAATTTTCCTCCCCTTGGGTGTCATGACCGGCTCCCCTTCTGAGCACGGCGAGGGGCTCGAACCCCGCCCCCAATGCCTCCATGGCGGTGAGGTATTCCACGGCAAGGGTGTCATTCGGGCTGCGCAGGAGCGCCGCGGCCTCGGGGTCGGCCTGCGCGAGGGCAGCCTGCCTGGCCCCGGCGAAGGGGCTCCCCTCCCCTATCAGCGCACGCATGGAATTTTTTACGGCCTCCTGCTGAAGGCCATAGGCCGCGCGCCGAATCAATGAGATGTCGCCGCACTCGCTGCCAAAGCTGAGCATATCCACGCAGCCCAACGCCTGCAGAACGCAGACCCCTGCCCTGGCGAAATCCTGGGCACGGGCACAGGAAAACGGCGCCGGCAGGCTGAGTACCAGGTCCACACCGTTCTCCAGAGCCATCTGCGCGCGTACCTCTTTGCGGGCGATGGCGAACTCCCCGCGCTGCACGGTGTAGCCGCTCATCACGGCAACGACATGCGTGGCTCCGGCCGCGCGGGTTTTGGCGATATGCCAGGCGTGCCCCGCGTGGAAGGGATTGTATTCCGCGATGATGCCGGCGACGTACATGGGACCACCTCCGGAATATATTTTACCACAAAAGATTTTGCTTTACAAACCCAAACATTTGTGTTATTCTATAGATGAGGACGATGAGTATTATGGACAATTCAAACACCAAAAAGAATCTGCATAAAGGGCACCGCGACAGGGTGCGCGAGCGCTTTCTTTCCGAAGGGCTGGAGAGCTTCCAAGCGCACAACGTGCTGGAGATGCTGCTGTTCTACTCCATCAAGCAGAGCGATACCAACGAGATCGCCCACCGCCTGGAGGACCACTTCGGCACGCTGGCGAAGGTCCTTGACGCCGAACCGGGCGAGCTACGCAAGGTGGATGGAGTCGGAGAGGCGTCGGCCACACTGATCTCCTTCGCGGGGCAACTGGCCCGGCGCTACATGGCGGAGCAAGCCGGCGAAAAAACGCGCAGTTTCCACTCCTCGCAGGAGTTCCAGAGTTATGTGGCGGCGCAATTCATCGGCAAGAAAAACGAGATAGCCTATTTGTTCTGCCTGGACAACGCGGGCCGCCTGATCCACCACTGCCAGGTCTCCCTCGGCACGAAGTATTCCGTGAGCCTGGACAACCGTACCCTGCTGGAGACCGCCTTCCACCACAACGCGTCCAGCGTCGTGCTGGCCCACAACCACCCCAACGGCCTGTGCGCGCCCTCGACGAACGATATCGAGCTCACCAAGGCCGCCGCGAAGCTCTACCGCGAGGTGGACATCCATCTGCTGGATCATCTGATCGTCGCCAACGGGGAGTGCTTCTCCATGGGCGCGCACCGCAAATACGTGGGCATCTTCCACAGCAATGTCACGCCGCTGGAACGGCCACAGGCCGCGGACCCCACATGAAATGAGAATGTGAGAATAAACAACCGGAGGTTATTTTGGAATGAAGAAATGGCTGAAAAGGCTGCTCATCCTATTGGGCTCACTTGTCACCGCGCTGGCGCTGGCGGCGGGCGGGTTGTTTTTGTATGCGCACTTCACCCTGCGCTACGACTATTTCTATATGATGGGCGCAACAGAAGAGCAGGTGCAGCGCTTCAAGCGTCAGGGCAAGGACGAGGCGCCCGATAAGTCCAACGAAATTCAAGTGATTAACCCAAATATCAACCAGGCAATGGCGAGAGCCCCGGGCTGGAAGCAGATCGTGCAAAACAGCCAATTCCCCATCGGCGCGTTTGCGCGGGACCCCTCGGTGCAGTATCCCTCCAACGGCATGCGCCAGGTCAACAGCGCCTACCCGGTGATCGACGGCTCCACGGTGATGATCCCCCTCGCCATCGAGTGCGTGCGCCAGCACTGGGGCACCACGAACGTGGAGAACGAGGTCAACATCGTGCAGTTTTCTACCACGCACTACGCCTATGAGGCGCTGTTCCAGCGGCAGCCGGGCGCCACGTTCTGGTATGTGCCGCCGGAATACGAGAATCGAATCGCCTACAACACGGACCTGATCTCGGGCGGCGAGGCGTTTGAACGGTTTCAGCAAAGGGCCTATTGGGTCCGCCCCGGGCGGCCCGTGGAGCTCTTTCTGGGCACCGCGCCCTCCCCGGAGGAGCTGGCCATGGCGGAGGAGTGGGGCGTCACGCCGGTGATCGAACCCATCTGCTGGGATGCCTTCGTGTTCATCACGCACAAGGATAACCCGGTGGAGAGCCTCACCCTGGAGCAGCTGCGGGGCATCTTCTCGGGTGAAATCACCAATTGGAAACAGGTGGGCGGCCGGGACGAGGCCATCCAGGCCTATCAGAGGGAGCCCGGTTCGGGCAGCCAGACGGGCATGGAGGAGCTTGTGATGCAGGGCGTCCCCATGGCGGACCCGAAAACCGTTCTGGTGGAGGAGAGTATGGCGGGCCTGGTGGAGCGCGTGGCGGAATACCGCAACGGCAGGGCAAGCATCGGCTACACCTACCGGTATTACATCGACCGGCTGTATAAAAGCGACAAGATCAAGACCATCGCCATTGAGGGCGTGGAGCCCACCGACGCGAACATCCGCGGCGGGGACTATCCCCTGCGCGTGAACTATGTCGGGGTGATACGCGGCGGCGAGGAAGCGGAACCGGGCGGGCTGTTCCTCGACTGGCTGTTGAGCGCCGAGGGGCAGGCCTGCGTGGCGCAGGCGGGATATATACCAATGCAGAATTCTTAATGCATAATGCTGAACTATAATGGAGGTTCTAGTCATGAAAAGGATTTTTTCCCTGCTCGTAGCCCTGTCGCTCGCACTCCTGTGCGCCGTGCCCGTGGGCGCGAAGGCCGCCAAGGAGCCCCTCATCATCGTCAACGGCATGGGGGAATCCCCCCTGCTGTCGCCCGACGGCGAGCGCCAGGTGTGGCCGCCCTCCAGCGACGCCATCATCCAGGCGGCGCTGAAGGTGGTTCCGCTGCTGCCGCTGCTGCCCATCAGCCGCGGCACGTTCACCAAACTGGCCTACCCCGTCCTGCGCGACCTGTTCGACGACATCGCCTACCTGCCCGACGGCACATCCAAGCACCCCCTCGATCAGCTGCGCTTCCCCGACTCCTACGCCGCCGACAAGACCGGAAAGATCGACAGTGTTTCGCACAGGCAGATCGCGCGGGGCTACGGGGCGCAGGTCAGCTACATGTTCGTCATGGATTGGCGGGAAAGCGGTGTGGTGGAAGCCGCGCGACTGCATGAGCTCATACAGAAGGTGCTGAAAGAGACCGGCTATAAGACCGTGAAGATCGTGGCGGTGAGCATGGGCGGCGACGTGGCGATGAGCTATCTCGCGAAATACGGCCATAAAAACGTCTCCACGCTGATTCTGATGCACACGGTGTTCCAGGGGATCCCCATCGTGGGCGACATGTTCAACCAGCAGCTGACCCTCGACGGCAAGGCGATCCAGATGTTCCTCAAGCAGTCCCTGCAGGGCAACGAGCCCTGGCGGAGCATCGTCACGCTGCTGCTGGGCCTTTTGCGCGTGGCGGGCGTGCTTGATCCCGTATTGGACGGCGCGGAGGCACTGATACAGTACATGAACCCGGAGCTGTTCCAGGAGCTGATGACGCCCGTCTTCGCGCAGCTGCCGGGCTTCTGGGGCCTGGTGGGCGACCCGGACTATGAGGCAGCCAAGGCCCTGCTGCTCGACCCCGTGGCGCACAAGGGCCTGATCGCGAAGATCGACGACTACCACTACAACGTGTTCAACAAGGCCCCGCAGCTGCTGAAGTCCGCCATGAAGGACGGCGTGCGCTGCTATGTGCTCTCTGGCTACAACCTGCAGGGCGCGCCCATCGGCCCCCACGCCTTGGTGCACACCGACGACGGGCTGGCCACCGAGCGCACCAGCGGCTGGGCCACCTGCATGCCCCTGGGCGAGCACTTCCCGGCGGATTACAAGCAGAAGGTCAGTTGCGGCCACAACCACATCGACCCGGAGCGCATGATCGACGCCAGTACCTGCATCCTGCCCGAGCAGACCTGGTTCCAGCGGGACCTGCACCACACCAACTTCTACAGCGAAGACGGCACGGCTTTCATGCTGTGGCTTCTGGAATCGAATAAGCTGCTGAATGTGAGGAGCAATGCGAAGTACCCGCAGTTCATGGCGTTTGATAAAGAGGCGGATACGCTGAGGGCGATAGGGTAGGTCGCTCCGCGATACCTTCCTCACCCCGCCCGAGGCGGGGAGCTCCTCCCACGGGGAGGAGCCTGGGGGATTAAGCCGATAGAAGGTGCTATGCAATGAAACTAAAAGACTACACTTCAGACGGCCTGCTGGGGAAACCGGTTCTGGAGACCGAACGATTGACGCTGCGCAGCATGACCATCGACGATGCGGATGATCTGGCGGAATGGCTGGCCGACCCGGCGTTATACACCTATTGGGGCAGGCCGCCGCATAAAAACGAGCTGTATCCCAGGGAGCGCTTCATCGATTCGCGGCCACATATTGTGCGCAAGCCCAGCCTGGATTTTGAATGGGGCATGGTGCTGAAAACCAGCGGCAAGGTGATCGGCGAGATGTGCGTGCTCAACATCGAGAACAACCGGATGGCGAAGGTCGCGTACCGGCTGGCAAAGGAATACTGGGGCCAGGGCCTGACGACGGAGGCGCTGCGGGCCGCGGTTCAATTCTGCTTTGAGCGCACGGAGCTGCAGCGCCTTTGGGCGAGCGCGGACGCGCTGAACATCGGCTCCTGCCGGGTGCTCGAGAAAAGCGGGTTCATAAGAGAAGGATATATCAGGCAGGGCAAGATGCAGACGACTTACGGGGATTATTGCTTGTATGGGATGCTGCGGGAGGACTACTATTGAAACGAGTCAATTCCACAAGAGCTCACTCGCTGTGCGTGCAGCCCACGTTTTTGATCGGCACATACAATGAGGACGATTCGCCCAACTTTTGCCCGATCACATGGGTAAGCGTAACTTGGGATACCGATCAATATCTGCTGATTATCAGCATGTTCGGCTCGAAGAAGACCAAGGAGAACATCGCCAGGACGGGCCTGCTCTCCGCAAACCTTGTGAGCTCGGACATGCTGGAACTGCTCGACTATTTTGGCTCGCGCTCCGGCAAGGACGGGCGGAAGAACGCCCTGCCTTATGGATACGAGGACGGCGCCGCGCTGCACGTGCCGACCCTGAACGCCAGCCGGTGGGTATATGAATGCGAGGTCTGCAACACCGTGCGGACCGGGGATTCAGATACGTATTTCTGCCGAATGAAAAATGTGCAGTTGATCGAGGCGCTGCAAAACGCGGACGGCATTGACCTCACCTTGCTTGCGCCTGTTGTGTACTCGGGGAAATACCATTCGATTGGCGCGTGCTTGGGCGGGATTGGGGATTTTTATCAAGAAAAATAGATTGGAACCACCATGGACCATTTCAAGCTCCACTCCCCTTTCGCCCCCACGGGCGACCAGCCCCAAGCCATCGCCGCGCTGGTGGATGGCCTGCGCTCGGGGTATCAGACGCAGACCCTGCTCGGCGTCACGGGCTCCGGCAAGACCTTCACCATGGCCAACGTCATCGCACAGATGAACCGGCCCACGCTGGTGCTGGCCCACAACAAGACCCTCGCGGCGCAGCTGTGCAGCGAGTTCCGCGAGTTTTTCCCCGAGAACGCCGTGGAGTATTTCGTGAGCTATTACGACTACTACCAGCCGGAGGCCTATATCGCAGCCACGGACACCTACATCGAGAAGGACAGCTCCATCAACGACGAGATCGACAAGCTGCGCCACTCCGCCACCTCGTCGCTTTCCGAGCGGCGGGACGTGATCATCGTGTCCAGCGTGTCGTGCATCTACTCCCTGGGCAACCCCATCGACTACAAGAACATGGTGATCTCCCTGCGCCCCGGCATGGCGAAGTCCCGCGACGAGCTCATCGAAAAGCTCGTTGAGATCCGCTACGAGCGCAACGACGTCAGCTTCGTGCGCAACCACTTTCGCGTGCGCGGGGATACCGTCGAGATCTTCCCGGTGTATTCGAACGAAGTCGCCATCCGGGTGGAGTTCTTCGGCGACGAGATCGAGCGCATCTGCGAGATCACGGCGCTGACGGGGGCCATACGCAGCGTGCTGAACCACGTGGCGATCTACCCCGCCTCGCACTACGTGTTCACGCCGGAACGCCTGGAGGAGGCCGTGGTGACGATCCTGGCCGAAATGGTGGACCAGGCGGCCAAGTTCGAGGAGGAGGGCAAGCTCATCGAGGCCCAGCGCATCCGCATGCGCACGCAGTACGACATGGAGCTGCTGCGCGAAACCGGCTTCTGCAAGGGCATAGAGAACTACTCGCGGGTCATGGCGGGGCGGGAGCCCGGCTCGGCCCCTTTCACCCTGCTGGACTTCTTCCCCAGCGATTTCCTGCTCTTTGTGGATGAATCCCATGTCATGCTGCCCCAGGTGCGGGCGATGTACGCCGGCGACCGCGCGCGCAAGGAGGAGCTCGTGAATTACGGCTTCCGCCTGCCCTCGGCCTACGACAACCGGCCACTGAATTATCATGAGTTCTATGAGCGGGTCGGCCAGCGCGTCTTCGTGAGCGCCACACCGAGCGACTACGAGCGCTCGGAGAGCGCCCAGGTGGTGGAGCAGCTGCTGCGCCCCACGGGCCTGATCGACCCGGAGGTGACCGTGAAGCCCACCCAGGGGCAGATCGACGACCTGATCTCGGAGATCAACACCCGCGCCGCGCGGCACGAGCGCGCGCTCGTGACCACCCTGACAAAAAAGATGGCCGAGGACCTGACCGCCTACTTCGAGAATGTGGGCATCCGGGTGCGCTATATGCACCACGACATCGAGACCATCGAGCGCATGGAGATCATCCGCGGCCTGCGCACCGGCGAGTTCGACGTGCTGGTGGGCATCAACCTGCTGCGTGAGGGGCTCGACCTGCCGGAGGTATCGCTGGTGGCGATCCTCGATGCGGACAAGGAGGGCTTCCTGCGCTCGCAGACCTCCCTGGTCCAGACCATCGGCCGCGCGGCGCGCAACGCAGGGGGCGAGGTGATCATGTACGCCGACGAGGTCACGCCCTCCATGGAGCGCGCCATCGCCGAGACCGAGCGCCGCCGCGAAAAGCAGATGGCCCACAACGCCGCCCACGGCATCGTGCCGCGGACCATCGTCAAGGATGTACGAGACGTGCTGGAGATCACCAGCAAGGCCGATTTGGACAAAAAGACGAAGTCTGAGCAGGTCAAGAAGCTTTCGCGAGAGGAGAAGGAGAAGCTCATGCGCCAGCTGACCGTAGAGATGAAGGCTGCGGCGAGGCTGCTGGAGTTCGAGCACGCGGCATATTTGCGGGACGAGATTGAGAAATTGCGGGGGGCGGGTTGAGACAGCGGGCGGCTTGCTAGCCGCCCCTACAGGTGGTGCTCCGCACAACCACCCCGCCCTGCGGGCACCCCTCCTAGGAGGGGAATGGGACGTCGCTTCGCGATGCCTTCCTCACCCGCCCGAGGCGGGAGCTCCTCCCACGGGGAGGAGCCTGAGGGCTTAAGCAATAGCGGGTTGTTTATCACGAAAAAGGAAAAAGCAATGAAGAAATCGCTGATAAAACTTGACGAAAATATCCAGGGCTTCACTATGGGGAAGGGGCCGCTGGGTTGTTTTTGCCTCGCGCTGAACCCGGAAGCGGACGATTTTGCGTATCGCGCGGCCGACTTCATACGTTATGAGAATGCGCATGGGCGGAAGGTTCGCTTCAAGCCACGGAAATTCGATCCGTCTGAGGCGCTGCGGAGCGTGCCAGAGAGCGGCAGCGTGCTCAGGCCGGGCGATCCCCAATTTGTTATACACAGCACAACGCTAGAGGCCTATGAAAAAATCACGCAGGATGGCCAGCTCAAATCAACATCGCAGTTGCGAAAAGAGGGCACGGCGCAGAACGCGATCGGGTTTTTGCCGCTGGGGGAGCCGCCGGATTATCTCGACTACGTGATGTTCGCGCCCGCAAATGGTTGGGGTTCGGGCAGCGAGATCGTAGTGAACTCCCACCTGCGGGGCACGCCATGCTTCGACCCGAACGCACCCTATGAACCGCAGGCGCGGATGTACTTCGACGCACGGAAGGTCATCGAAGATGGCCTGGCCGTGCGGGACGGGGCGCATGTTTTGAAGGTATATGGCGCGCTGCCGCTGGAGGGATATCTGCTGCGGACGGTGTTCGCAAGCGACGTGACCCTGCCAACCGGCGCGGAGGACTGGACGCCCACCCTCTTCACCGAGGCGGCAAACACATTCTTTTTCAAAAATCTAGAACAAAAGCATTGACGAGATAGAATATTTGTGCTATAATTGTTTCAGATGAAATAGGAGAAGCACATATGGGAGAACTCACGAAATTGCCCAATATTGCCGCCAAGCTGGAGAAGCAACTGGCTGACGTGGGCATCACCACCATTGCACAGCTGGAAAGCGTAGGCAGCAGGGATGCGTGGCTCCGCATCCTGGCTCCGCATCCTGGCTCGCGATCCGTCCGCCTGCATTATGCGGCTTTCAGCTTTGGAAGGCGCGTTGCAGGGGGTGCGTTGGCATAACCTTGACGAAGAGACGAAACGCGGGCTAAAGGACTTTTATATGCGGCACAAGTAGACGTGGCGCAAAAAAACGTTGCGCTTGCCTTTTCGGGCGGGATGGTGTATACTATTATAATGCATGTTTGCGTAAAGAGGTACTGAATGCAGAAAGACCTGGTCATACGGGGGGCGCGTGAGCACAACCTGAAAAACCTGAGCCTGACCATCCCGCGGGACAAGCTGATCGTCTTCACGGGGCTCTCTGGCTCGGGGAAGACCTCCCTCGCCTTCGACACGATCTATGCCGAGGGGCAGCGGCGCTACGTGGAGAGCCTCTCCTCCTACGCGCGTCAGTTCCTGGGCCAGATGGAGAAGCCCAACGTGGACAGCATCGACGGGCTCTCCCCCGCGATCTCCATCGACCAGAAATCCACCTCGAGGAACCCGCGCTCCACCGTGGGCACCGTGACGGAGATCTATGATTATTTAAGACTGCTCTATGCGAGAGTTGGAATCCCTCATTGTCCAGAATGCGGGCGGCCCATCGCGCGTCAAACCGTGGACGACATCGTGGACAAGCTCATGGCGCTGCCGGAGGGCGCGAAATTCCAACTCCTCGCGCCCATTGTGCGCGGGCGTAAGGGCGAATACCAGAGGGAGCTGGAGCAGGCGCGCAAGAGCGGTTATGTGCGCGCGCGGATCGACGGGATTGTCTACGACCTCTCGGAAGAGATCAAAATGGACAAAAACAAGAAGCACGACGTGGAGATCGTGGTGGACCGCCTGGTGATGCGGCCCGACCTGCGGCGCAGGCTGACGGATTCCGTGGAGACCGCCACACGCCTGGCAGAGGGGCTGTTAATTGTAAGTATTACAGATGGCGAGGAGCTGCTCTTTTCGCAGAACTACGCCTGCCCCGAGCACGGGTTCAGCATGGAGGAGCTCGCGCCGCGCATGTTCTCCTTCAACAACCCCTACGGCGCGTGCACGCAGTGCGGCGGCATCGGCTCGCAGTTTACGCCGGACCGGGACCTGATATTGCCGGACAAGGAGCTGTCCGTCAACGAGGGGGCGGTGCACGCCTCCGGCTGGCGGGGCGACGAGGGCGGCACGATCGCGCGGATGTACTTCGAAGGGCTGGCGAACTACGCCGGCTTTTCGCTGGACGCCCCCGTGAAGGACCTGCCCGAATTCGCCATCGACATGCTCCTCTGGGGCACCAAGGGGCGGAAGATTCCACTGCAACGCACGGGGAGCTACGGCTCCGGCACCTACTTTGCCGCCTTTGAGGGCGTGGCAAACAACATGCTGCGCCGCTATAAGGAGTCGAACAGCGACTGGGCCAAGCAGGACATCGAGCAATATATGCGGCAGCAGCCCTGCCCCGCCTGCCAGGGGGAGCGCCTGAAGCCGGAGATCCTCTGCGTCACCGTGGGCGGGCTGAACATCATGCAATTCACCCACCTCTCCGTGACGAAAGCTCTTACATTCCTTGATGAGCTAAGTTTAAAACCCCGCGACCAGATCATCGCGGAGCAAATTTTGAAGGAGATCAAGGCCAGGCTTCGCTTCTTACAGAGCGTCGGGCTGGAATATCTCAACCTGTCGCGGGCGGCGGGCACGCTTTCGGGCGGAGAGAGCCAGCGCATCCGCCTGGCCACGCAGATCGGCTCCTCGCTCATGGGCGTGCTGTACATCCTGGACGAGCCGAGCATCGGCCTGCACCAGCGGGACAACGACAAGCTCATCGAGACGCTCAAGAGCCTGCGGGACCTGGGCAACACGCTGATCATCGTGGAGCACGACGAGGATACGATGCGCGCGGCGGACCACATCGTGGACATCGGCCCGGGCGCGGGCATCCACGGCGGAGAACTGGTGTGCCAGGGCACGGCGGAGGAGGTCATGGCCTGCGAGGCGTCGCTCACGGGGCAGTACCTCAGCGGGCGAATGAGCATCCCCGTCCCGGCCGCGCGCCGCCCTGGAAATGGGAATTTCCTCACGGTGCGTGGCGCGCGCGAAAACAACCTGAAGGGCATCGACGTGCGTTTCCCGCTGGGGCTGTTTTTGTGCGTGACCGGCGTCTCCGGCTCGGGGAAATCGTCGCTGGTGAACGAGATCCTGCACAAGACCCTCGCCGGAAAGCTGAACCGCGCGCGCACCTTCCCGGGGCGGTGCGATGGCGTGGACGGCGTGGAAACCCTCGACAAGGTGATCGACATCGACCAGTCCCCCATCGGCCGCACGCCGCGCTCCAACCCCGCCACCTACACCGGCGTATACACGGATATCCGCGATCTATACGCCGCCACGCCCGACGCGAGGCAGCGCGGCTACAAGCAGGGGCGCTTCTCCTTCAACGTGAAGGGCGGGCGCTGCGAGGCCTGCCAGGGCGACGGCATCGTGAAGATCGAGATGCACTTCCTGGCCGACATCTATGTCCCCTGCGAGGTGTGCAAGGGCGCGCGCTACAACCGCGAGACCCTGGAGGTCAAGTACAGGGGCAAATCCATCTACGACGTGCTGGAGATGACCATCGAGGAGGGCATGCACTTCTTCGAAAATATCCCGAAAATATACAGAAAGCTGAATACATTGTATGAGGTAGGGCTGGGCTATGTGAAGGTCGGCCAGCCCGCCACGACGCTCTCCGGCGGCGAGGCGCAGCGCGTCAAGCTGGCGACGGAGCTGCAGAAGCGCTCCACCGGAAAGACGATCTATATCCTGGACGAGCCCACCACCGGGCTCCACGCGGCGGACGTCCACAGGCTTCTGGAGGTGCTGCACAAGCTGGTGGACACCGGCAATACCGTGTTGGTGATTGAGCACAACCTGGACGTGATCAAGACGGCGGATTGGATCATCGACCTGGGCCCGGAGGGCGGCGACGCGGGCGGTGAGGTGCTCATGCAGGGCACGCCGGAGGAGGTGGCCGCCTGCCCGGACTCCTATACGGGACAATATTTGGCGGAAGAGCTATTCAAGGAAAAGGTGTGATATATGCAGGATTCAGTCTCATTTGATTTAGAGCGCAACCGCCTGGTGCTGATCGATCAGACCCGTCTGCCGGGCGAACTGAAAATTTTATCGCTGCACACCATTGAGGAGATGGAGAAGGCCATCTGTACGTTGCAGGTGCGCGGCGCGCCGGCCATCGGCGTGGCGGCTGCGATCGGGCTGGCGGTGCTTGCGCGGGAGATCAATCCCCAGGACGACTATGAGAAAAAATTGCGTGAATATGCCAACCAGCTGCGGGCGTGTCGCCCCACGGCGGTGAACCTCGCCTGGGCCCTCGATTGCATGCTGGCCGGGGCGCACGACCCAGAAAGCCTTGTACGCCAAGCCCTGATGATCTGGGAGGAGGACATCGAGACCTGCCGGCGCATCGGTGAGCACGGCAGCACACTGCTGCGGGACGGCGACCGGGTGTTGACACACTGCAACGCGGGCAGGCTCGCGACGGTGCGCTATGGCACAGCCTTGGCGCCCATCTATGTCGCGGCGGAACAGGGGAAGAGAATTCACGTCTTCGCCGACGAGACGCGGCCCCTGCTGCAGGGCGCGCGCCTGACGGCCTACGAGCTGGCCGAAGCGGGCATCCCCGTTACGCTGCTGTGCGACAACATGGCGGCAAGCCTGCTGAGCACCGGCAAAATCGCGGCGGTGCTGGTGGGCGCGGACCGCGTCGCGCGCAACGGCGACGCGGCCAACAAGATCGGCAGCTTAGGCCTGAGCATTTTGGCGCGCCACTATGACGTGCCGTTTTATGTCTGCGCGCCCTTCAGCACGGTGGATTTCTGCTGCGAGGCCGGCGGTCAGATTCCCATCGAGCAGCGCGCGCCGGAGGAGGTCACGCAGGCCTGGTATGAGAGGCGCATGGCGCCGGAGGGCGTGGGGGTGTACAACCCGGCCTTCGACATTATTCCGAATGAGAATATTACGGCCTTCGTCACAGAGCGCGGTATCGTTTCGTCCCAGAATCTGTCGAAATAATCCGCTTGCGTTCCGCGGAATTATTTGGTACAATATGAAGTAACTGGAATGTTGACATGGGAAAGGGTTCACGAGGATGGAATTCGTGGATATTGATCAGGCGCTGGCAGCCGCGAAAAGCATTCATTTTATCGGCATCGGCGGCTCGGGCATGTGCCCGCTTGCGGAGATCTTGCACAGTGAGGGCTATCGGATCACGGGATCCGACAACAACGAGAGCGAAACCCTGTCGCGCGTCAAGGCGCTGGGCATCCCGGTTGTCATGGGGCAGCGCGCTGAAAATGTCGCCGAGGCGGCCCCGGACATGATCGTCTTCACAGCGGCGCTGCTGCCCGACAACCCGGAGCTTGTGGCCGCGAAGGCCTCCGGCATCCCCACCTTTGAACGCGCGAAATTGCTCGGCGCGGTCACGCGGCGCTACCCGGACTGCGTGTGCGTCTGCGGCACCCACGGGAAGACCACCACCACGGCCATGCTCGCGCAGATCATGCTCACCGCGGGGCTAGACCCAACGGCGGTGATCGGCGGGCGGCTGCCCCTGACGGGCAGCAACGGCCTGGTGGGACAAAGCCCGCACATGATCTGCGAGGCCTGCGAATACCAGGACACCTTCCTGCAGCTTTCGCCCGACGTCGCAGTGATCCTGAATGTGGACGAGGACCACATGGAGTATTTCAAGACCCTGGAGAACCTCATCGCCTCGTTCCGCAAATTTGCCTCCATGGCTACAAAAGCGGTCATCTACAACGGCGACGACCTGAACACCCGCCGGGTCCTGGACGGCTTGCAGGTCAAACGGGCCATCCCCTTCGGCCGCTCGGAGGAGAGCGTGTTCCGGGCCGTGAACGTGAGCATGGACGGCGCGCTGGCCAGCTACGACCTGCTTTACAACGGCGAATTTCTGACCAGCATCCGCCTGCAGGTGCCCGGCGAGCACAACGTGTCCAACTCCCTGGCGGCCATCGCGGCGGCGATGCTCTCCGGGGCGAGCATCCTCGACTGCGAGCGCGGCGTGGCGGCCTTCCGGGGCGCGGGTCGGCGCTTTGAGGTGCTGGGCACCTATCGCGGCGTCACGGTGGCGGACGACTACGCCCACCACCCCAAGGAGCTGGAGGTGGCCCTCACAACAGCAAAACAGATGCCCTTCCAGCGGGTCTGGGCGGTGTTCCAGCCCTTCACGTTCTCCCGCACGGCCATGCTGCTTGACGATTTTGCCCGGGCATTGTCCCTTGCGGATTGCGTCGTTCTGACAAAGATCATGGGCGCGCGCGAGGTCAACACCTACGGCATCTCCACCGCCGACCTGGCCGCGAAGCTCCCGGGCAGCGTGTGGTTCGACGAGTTTGAGCAGGTGGCCGACTACGTGGTGGAACACGCCCGGCCGGACGACCTGGTGCTCACCCTGGGCTGCGGCGACATCTACAAGGCCGCAAAGCTGATGATCGGGAGATGGGAGACGTAAAACATGCTCACAGAGGAGGAGCAGGAGCGCTATTCGCGCCAGATCCTGCTGCGTGAAATCGGCGTTGACGGGCAAGAAAAGTTGAAAAGGGCAAGGGTGCTGGTGATCGGCGCGGGGGGATTGGGCTCGCCCGCGGCGATGTATCTGGCGGCGGCCGGCGTGGGCACGCTGGGCATCTGTGACGGCGACGCGGTGGACCGTTCGAATCTGCAGCGGCAGATTTTACACGGCACGGGACGGCTCGGCCAAAAGAAAACCCTCTCCGCGCAGTCAATCCTGGCGGACATCAACCCGGATATTCAAATTGTAGTGCACGATTGCTATGTAGGGCCTGAAAACATCCGGCAGGTCATCGAAAATTACGACTTTGTCCTCGACTGCACGGACAGCTTCGCCGCGAAATTTTTGATCAACGACGCCTGCGTGTCGGCTAGCAAGCCCTTCTGCCATGCGGGCGTGCTGCAGTTCCACGGGCAGCTGATGACCTGGCTGCCCGGGCGGGGCCTCCCCTGCTATCGCTGCGTCTTCCGGGAGATCCCGCCGCCCACGCCCGCCGCCGAAAAGGGCGTACTCGGCGCGGCGGTGGGGGTCATTGGCTGCCTGCAGGCCATGGAGGCCGTCAAGTATGCCACCGGCGCGGGTCAATTATTGACGGGCGTGCTGCTCACCTTTGACGCGCTGCAAGGCGACTTCCGGCAGATCGCCCTGCCGAAAGCCGCCCCGGATTGTCCTGTTTGTTCAGTTGGAAATTAGCAACCCAAAAGCAAAATCTTGATTTGCCCGAGCAGCTGCTTGGCCTCGGGGATGCCGGCCTTTGCGCGGATCTCGAGGGCCTGCAGGAGCACCAGAATATCCGCGTTCGTGACGATCTCATTGGCCGGGGCCTCTTTCAGCGCCGGTTTTTCCTCCACGGCGGCAGGCGCTTCCTCCGCGGCCGGCGCGGGGGCCTCTTTTTTCTGCCGCGCGATTTCGCGCTGCGCCACGCGCGCGGCCTTCTCCTGCTCGCTGAGCAGCTTGTCGTAGCCCAGGCGCGACAGGAACTTCGCGACATCCGCCTCCACGTACTCCCCGCGGTCGTCGGCCTCGCCGGTGAGATAGCGCGGATCCAGGTTCAGCACCTGGCTGAGGGCCAGGGCCAGCTTGGCGGAGATGCCGCCGGTCTTGAAGATACGGTATACCGTGGCCTTGGCGGAGCCCGAAAGGTCACAGACCGCCTGCTTCTGCGCGGCGGAGGCGGCCTTCCAGATCTCCTGCACACGGGCGCTGGTTTTTGGGCCGTCCTTGCTGATATTGCTCTGCTTGAGCTGTTGAATTAACGCCAAGGTAATCATAATCTGACCTCACACTGTTTATTTTCTATATAATAACAGATATATTGAGAAAATGCAATAGTAAATTTTGAAAACAGTGAAAAATTCACAATATTTTCTCAAAAACCATCCCAAAATTGCGGCGGCGGCCCGCTCCGCAGGGCCTCAGGCGAAATGCGGCTGTCGTAGAAGCGCAGCGCAGGGCCGAAGGAGAGCTCGGCGCGCATGGCGCTGTACTCCCCCAGAAGCGCCGGTACAGGCGAATCCGGCGGCAACTGCGCAAGCACGACGGTGTCCGTCTTGGAGGCGTAGACCCGCAGGAAGCACAGCATGCCCTGCATGGCCGCATCGGTCAGCGGGCAGAACTCGTCCACGTATACCTTGCCGGTGGATCGGTCCACTTTATACTGCAAATAGCCCTCAAACACTCCTGCCGGGCTCTGCCAAAGATAGCAGTATTCGCATTTTTCGAAGGGCTTGGAGAAGAACCACTTCAGGTGCGCCTCCTCCCGGCGCAGCATCAGGGGGTGACGCACGCAGAACGTATTGTAGACGCGCAACAATTCGTCGGTGAGCTCTTTGCCCTCGTAGAGCGCCACACTGCCCATGGCCTCCCTGGGCACGCCCGCGGCATAGGCCTCGACCACGCGCATGGGCACGGTGAGCCGCAGCGAGTGGAACCGCCGTTCATAGCCGAACTTGCGGTAATAGGAATCGGCGAAGGGGTACAGCGCGCCCAGGGCCCAGCCCTCCGCTTGGGCGCGGCGCTCCAGCTCCTCAAAGAGCCTGCGCACCGCGCCGCCGTGCCGCCGGTGGGGCATGCTCGCCACGCCGCCGATGCACACGCATGGCACGGCGCCGCCCTCCCAAGTGGCCTGGCGCACGGCGTATTCCAAGTCGGCCATGAGCTCACCGTCGTCGCCGAAGCAGCCCAACAGCGTCGCGTCGTCGGGGAAGGTCTCCTCCCCGGGCTTGTATTCCCAGATGAAGGCGCTGCTCGATACCCGGCAATGGGCATCGAGGTCCCCGGGGGTCAGGGTGCGGACGGTCATACGATTTCTCCTTTCAAATACCAATTTGGCACGGGGTTGCGCATGTTGTCATACCAGCCCAGCGTATCCTCATTCAGCTTCATCATAAAGTCAAGCTCGGACTGGCCGAAGGGGATCGCCCAATAGAGGGAGGACAGCATATTACTTGCAATATAAAGGCAAATCAGCTTGAAAAATTCTAAGGGTGGCTCGCCATCGAAGTACCCCCGCATTTGCCCTATGGCAAAGTGCGGGCTATCCTGCACGCTGAAAACAATGCGGTTGAACTCCTCCCACGGGTCGCCGAAGTCATAGCGGTCAAAGTCGATGATGCGCAGCTTGCCCTGTTCCAGCATCATGTTGCCCACGTGGTAATCCCCATGCTGGAAGCACTGCGGGCGGTCTTCCAATAAATGCCGGTTTTGCTCTATGTACGCCAGCACGTGCTCGTCGCCCTCAAAGCGCAGGCCGCATTCGTGATATTTCCGGATTTTCGTGTCGATCTTGCGATTGAAGCGGGGTTCCCAGTCCTCTTGGCTTTCCGGCGCGGGGATGGTGTGAATTTTTCGCAGGATCTCCCCTGCCCGCAGACCCAGGGCGTATTGCTCCGCCCCGGGCAGATGGGGCAGCGCGCCCTCCGTCAGGTCCTCGCCGTCGATCCAGCTATAGAGCATGCACACGCCCTCATCGCCCACCCAAAAATCGATAGGCTGGTTCATGGGGATGCCGGTGGCGGCGACGTCCCACAGGATTTCATAGAGGGCCTTACGGGTTTCATACCGGGACAAAGGCGACACACGCAGCAGGTATTTGCACCCTGCCGCGTCTGTCACACAATATTTTTTGTCCTCGGACCAGCCCTTTTCGATGGGGATCCTGCTGGTGAAATCGGTCAACCGACAATATCTCCCTCGTTGAATGGGTCGCCGCATTCGGGGCAGAACTTCGGCGGGGTGCGCGGGTCTGCGGGCTGCCAGCCGCACTTGTCGCATCGGTACAGCGGCGCGCCCGCGGGCTTGGGCTGCCCGCAGTTGTGGCAGAACTTGCCCTGGTTCACCTGGCCGCACGCGCAGGCCCAGCCTGCGGCAGCGGGCGCGGCCGGGGAGGGAGGAGGCGGAGCGTACTGCTGCGGAGGCTGCTGGTTCTGCTGCTGGCCCATCTGGAACAGCTGCTGCGCGTTCATGCCGCCGGCCTGCTGGGCGAACCCCATGCCCATGAAGCCCATCATCGCGCCGGATTCGTTGGACGCGGCCGCGCGCATGGCGTCGGCCTGGGCGCCGGTGAGCGTGGCGGCAGCCATGGTCGGGTCGCGCATCACGGCGGACTTCTGCAGCTGCTTGATCATGTCCTCGTCTTCCTTCGAGGCCGTCACGGAGTTCACGCCGAAGGAGAACACCACCAGGCCGCGCAGCTCGCGCCACTTGCGGCTGAGCACCTCGTTGAGGGCGTCGGAAAGTTCCACTGTGTGGCCCGGCAGGGCGCTGTAGCGGATGCCCATCTCCGAGATGCGGGCAAAGGCGGGCTGCAGCGCGGTGAGCAGCTCGGTGCGCAGCATGCTGTCGATCTCCCCGCGGTTGTACTCCTTGCTCACATTGCCGCAGACGTTCGTGTAGAACAGGATGGGGTCGGCGATCTTGTAGGAGAACTCGCCGTTGCAGCGGATTGCGATGTCGATATCCAGGCCGATATTGCGGTCCACCACGCGGAAGGGCACAGGCGCGGCGGTCCCGTACTTGTTGCCGGGGATCTCCTTGAGATTGAAGTAGTACACCCGCTGGTCCTTCGGGGGCTCGCCCCCGAAGGTGAAGCGCTTGCCGATGTTGGCGAAGGTCGCCTTGATCCCCTGCCCCAGCCCGCCGTAGAAAACGCTGGCCTCGGTGCCGCTGTCATAGACGAACTCGCCGGGCTCTGCGCACAGCTCCGTCACCTTGCCCTGGTCCACCAGGATCATGCACTGGCCATCCGCCACGGCGATGATCGAGCCGTTGGTGATGATGTTGTCGCTGCCCTTGACGTTGCTGCTGCGCTTGCCCGCGCGCTTTGCTCCCTTGGTGACGAGGATGTCCGCCGGCAGTGACTCGCAGTAGAAGTATTCGCGCCAGGCGTCGGCCAGAACGCCGCCCGCCGCGCCCGCGATCGCTTTGATCAGGCCCATGATGTACACTCCTTTTCATCTGATGTATGGATTCATTCTATCACACTCCGGGCATTTCTGCAAGCAAAATTTGTTTTGACTATTCATGCCGGATATGTTAAGATATAAATAGAGAAAAAAGGAGGATGATACCTTGGCATACAGCATCACGGAGGCCTGCGGCGGCTGCACCGCCTGCGCCAAGCTCTGCCCGGTGGCGGCGATTTCCGGCGCGCCGCTGGAAAAACATACGATCAACCCCAAGCGCTGCGTGGAGTGCGGCGTGTGCGGGCGCATTTGCACCAAAACCGCAGTCGTCGACGCGGCAGGGCAGGCGGTCACGCAAAAGCCCCGCAGGGACTGGCCCAAGCCCATGTTCAATGCTTCAAAATGCACCGCCTGCGGCATCTGCGTGCAGGCCTGCACCGCCAGGGCATTGGCGATCTCTCTGCCGCAGTATCGCGGAGACTTGAGCGTAGCGGCGTATCTCGCCGACAAGAAAAAGTGCGTGGGCTGCGCCCTGTGCGCGAAGGGCTGCCCCATGGACGTCATCAAAATGCAGGAGGTGAAAATATAATGTACACCCCCCGTTACGTGAAGATCAACCTCACCACCGGCGAGATCGCCGAGCACCCAATCCCCCGGGCCTACTACGAAAAATACCTGGGCGGCAAAACCCTGGCGGCGCGGCTGCTGCTGGACCTCATGCCCCCCGGCCTGGACCCCCTCTCCCCGGAGGCCGTGGTCATCGTCAACACCGGGCCCCTCAACGGCACCGGCGCACCCTGCTCCAGCCGCTTCAACGTCAGCTTCAAAAACGTGCTCACCGGCGGGATCGCCTCCTCCAACTGCGGCGGCCCCTTCGGCGTGATGCTCAAGAAGGCGGGCTTCGACGGCCTGATCATTTACGGCGCGGCAAGTAACCCTGTCCGCATCGAGGCCCTCGACGGCGAAATTACCGTCCTCGACGCCTCCGAGCTCTGGGGCCTGGACTGCGAGGAGGCGCAGGAGAAGCTCCCGAAGGCCTACGGCAAGCTCGTCACCGGCCCGGCGGGGGAGAACCTCGTGCGCTTCGCGGGCCTTGCCAGCGGCGAGCGCATGGCGGGCCGCTGCGGCCCCGGCGCGGTGTTCGGCGCGAAGAAGCTCAAGGCCATCACGGCCTACGGCACGGCGCAGCCCTTTATCGCCCAGCCCGAAAAGTATCGCAAATACGTGCAGAAATGGGTGCGCTTCATCCAGAACCACAGCATGACGGGCGACGCCCTGCCGCACTACGGCTCCGCGGGCCTGGTGAGCAAGGCCAACGCCAGCCACGCCCTGCCCACCCTGAATTTCAAATTCAGCCACGACGAGGAGGCCGACGCCGTCAGCGGGGAGACCCTGGCCGAGACCCGCCTGGTGCGCAACAGCGGCTGCGTGAGCTGCCCCATCCGCTGCGAGCGCCGCGTGATGCTGGACGGCCGCGAAGTCAAGGGCCCGGAATACGAGACCGTGGGCTTCTTCGGGCCGAACATCGGCGCGCACGACCTGGACGCCATCTGCCGCCTGAACTACGTCTGCGACATCCTGGGCCTCGAT
>Ga0123353_10000299_pt1 | contig 61883 bp, 56 predicted proteins | sample TergutLab28metaG_3_FD_92763 | JGI IMG/M metagenome (GOLD analysis project Ga0123353, IMG submission 92763) | Labiotermes labralis P3 segment gut microbial communities from Petit-Saut dam, French Guiana - Lab288 P3 | ecosystem: Host-associated > Arthropoda: Insects > Digestive system > Gut ... | reverse complement strand
GGGTTCGATTATCGCATCAAGAAAAAGATATAGATTGGTGGCTAAGCTTCTTCCGATCAAGGGATTACCGAAAGGGCTGAATCTTATAAAGTAACTCGCGCGAAATGTGTATGTCTCGCCGATAACAAGGTTTTCGACCTGCTCAAGAAGCTCTGATGCTTGACCATCCTCAGGTATTTGGTAAACAATCAGCATATTCGCTACTAACCCTCTGGCTAACCTGATATGCCGTAATAAATGTGTATGCTCGGGGTATCCGGCAAATGTTTCATCAATCCATACGTAAATAAATACCATGTCAGCATGATTGTTTTTTTCAACCTGCAACACTTGTGCCGTGAAAAGCACGTCGGTTATGGTTGTTAACTCCTCGCGCGGAGTGCCCCACGGCATTCCTGAAACATCTGCGTTGTACAGGTCAACCGCTTGCTCCCCAAAGCTTCTAAGCAATGCACTGTGAGTAAAACCCCGAACGTCGAAACGCCGCTCTGAAAATCTCACATCCGGACTTGCATCGAGCATGTCGGCAACCCCGGATACATCATATGTAAAATCCCCTTCCGGGTGGTGCAGTACACCTATGGGGCGGTAGAGCTCACCCAGTGCTTCAAACTCCGCCCTAACTGTTACGTACTCCATGGTGCGAAGCACAAAAGCAAAAGCGGCAACACCGATAAGAAGCATCAACGCCACAGTCCGCAGCGGCTGCCTTATCATCGCTTTTATAAAAATGTTTCTTCTCATGAAGGTTGTCCTAACTTAACGGGACGGTTCATCTGTCCGGGACAGAGGGACCGTCCCCAACTTGTTTAATCCCTCCGTAGGAAAGCTTAAATACAACATCCGATGCGGCAGCTACATCGGGGTTGTGCGTTACCACTATCACGCAGTAGCCTTCGTTGTGAGCAAGATTTTTCAGTATGCCAATTACAGCCTCACTGTTTTCCTCGTCAAGATTTCCCGTCGGCTCGTCGGCAAGTATCAGTTTTGCACCGTTGGACAGTGCTCTGGCTATCGCCACCCTCTGTTGTTCGCCGCCGCTGAGGTTGGCGGGGTAACGCTTGTGCTTGTCTTCGCCTATGCCTACGATCTCAAGAAGCTCCTTTGCCCTCGCTTCGGCTTCCTCTCGCTTGATACCGTTCGACTCCATCAGGTAGCTTGTATTTTCGAGTGTCGTTAACAAAGGAAATAAATGGAATTGTTGGAATATCATGGCAACCTTGGTACGGCGATATTCATTGAGGTCTATGCTCATTAAGTTATCTCCGTCTATATATACCGCTCCATGAGTCGGTCTGTCGAGACCGGCTATAATGGACAGCAGAGTGGTCTTCCCCATACCGGAAGGACCCATAATGGAGTATAGCTGTCCTGTCTCAAAGCTTGCGCTGATATCCTTGAGTACATCGACACTGCCGGTTTTGTAGCGATAATACACATTTTCAATTTTTAACATATTGCTCTCCCCTTATTAGGTTGTTGTCAAGGGGACGGTTCTCGTGACAACTTTTGATGAAAATTCACCATAGTTTGTCAGGAGAACCGTCCCCCTGACAACAACTGACAAATTACTCTTTAACTTGCAACATACTGATTGGCATCCGGTTGCAGACTATGAATGCCCCGATTATTGCGCCGGCAAGCACTGCGGCAAGGTACATGCTCAGCACCAACGCAAACTGCATTCCAAACGCCGCACTCAGTGCTGCCAAGGCTATCACGCCAAGAGCTGCACCGGACAGTGACACCAACACCGGCTCCGCTATGAGAATAATAATCGCTCTGACCTTGGACATTCCCGTCACACGCAAAATAGCGGCGCTTTTAGCAGTCTGGAGTAATAGCAGGAAGCTCATCCCCAATGCGATCAGTATAGCTGTAGCCACGGCGATGGGGTAGATGAGCTGCAGGAGTGCCAGTGATTGGTTTGCTATGCGTACCATGGTGAGCAGTTCATGGGTAGACATGAACAGTTCTACCTCGGCAAGATTCATAAAATCCGTCTCGGTAAAGAGTTCTCTAATCCGCTCGATTTCACGGTTGTAGTCTGTTTTTATGGTGAAGGTGAATGTGGTGTAGAATCCCATACCCATCATTAAATGGTCAAATTTCGAAATCGGGAGGAGAATTGCGTGTTCGGCGGCTTCCCTTACCGGTTGCCCGCTAAACGAGCCAATTACGATGACAGGGATACCCTCAACAAAAAACATGCTTTGTATGGTGAAGCCGAGAAAAGCCTCATCTCCAAGACTGAGCCCCTGTTTATCCATAATTGTTGACGACAGCACGACCGGAACGGGGGTGCCGGTTTCGATATCTTCGTCGGAATATTGGAAGCTTTCCGTGCTAAAACCCTCAGCAAAATCAATCCGGAAGTCCCGGTCGGTTCCCGTGTTATTAAGTACATTGTTCTCGATGAAGATATCCAGGTCGTTGACAGCAAACATCATGTCCATTGCGTCCGCGTTTTCAGGGTCTGTAAATGGTAAGCTTCTGTTGTAGCCTATTTTTTCACCCCAGTTGTCAGGAAATGAGCCGTCAGTGGCAGGGGGGACTATAAAGTTACGGTAATGCGCAGCCTCTACGTAAAAATTCTCCGCATACCCGCTGTCCCTGACTGCATCAATAGTACGCCTTCCGATAACGTCACCAAGCGGGCGATCCTCAAACACTCCGAACGGGCTGAATGCCTTAATTTCACCATATATAACCGCAAGGTCCCACATTTCATCTATTTCCGCTTCTGTCCTTGATATGGTCTCCCGGAGCCAACCCAGCGACAGCACCAGTAACATAGCAATGAGCAAGCAAAGTGCTGTCTTCACCCCGGACCTTGCTATCTGCCGCCGTATCCACCTCAGTTTACTTTTTGTCCTCTCAAACGGGGCAGGGGTAAGGTTAAAAGCAGGCAACGGGGCAAGCACGGCTTTCCCTGCAACAGTGTCTTCGCCTTCAATGAGCGGACTGACAACCCCGGATGTTTTACTTTTCCTTTTCACTCGCTTAAGCCTTCCCTGTAATTGCGCCAGCACAGGGAAACTCATTAAATACAGGATTGACGCCAGGATCATGCCAAGCATTAGCACAAGCACCGCAAGACCCAAGAATACCGCCAGCATCGGAGATGGTTCAACAGCCGGTATATAGCCTTCGATTATGCTGGAAAGCCCTCCGAGCGTTTCCTCTGCTGTGCTTGTGGAATAGACCCAGCCAAGGTATCCGCCTATGATGATCCCGGGTAATATGAAGCAAATTGCCGTCACCAGTATATGAGAGACTATCCGCTTCTTCGAAAAGCCGAGAGCTTGCTGTATCGCCATATCCTTGCGACGTTGGGTTATATACAAAAACGCCACGAAAGCACATGTCAGTATCAGTACCAGCCAGAATACGGCGGCGTTGAACGTCAGCGTCAAAATTATCGAGTCTGCAAGCAGCCAGAAACCCCGGGAACCCGACTCAAGCAGGATAAGCTCAAGCCCGGCTTCTTCTACAAGCGGTCTGTATTGTTCAAGGAATCTTTGCTCTGATTCGGGGCGGGAGTCCGCGAGTACGAAGCTGTACCATATGATGGGGACACCGTCTCCCTCCAGACCCGGTGCTGTGACCGTCAGTTCCAGATCGTCAGGCAATATGGACGCGGGGACATAGATGAAGCCCGTGCAAGAGGTGTCACGCATCCCCCAGAGGCTGCGGAAGTGATGAACATAGATGCCTACGACCTCAAGCTCTACCAGATATGGCTCGTGCTCGTCGGGTTGCGCTCTCACCTTCATCTCCCTAAGATCATGGTTATAGCCGTAGACTTCCTGCCGGCGGGGTATCTCTACGGTTATGGTGTCGCCGAGGCGTACATCGCGGATGATACTAAAGCGCTGGCTTATGACGGCGACAGGGTTTGCGTTTTCGTGATCATAGCGGTTCAAAGGACGGCCTACGCCCAGGCGAAATGAAAATGGCGGATCTCCGCCGGGGAGCATCAAGTGGTCGGGTCTAAAACCGCTTGCATCAACCGAGCTTGCTATGGGAAGTGCGGACATGTCCTCTGTCGTCTGCAAGGTCACAGCCCTGTGGTTGCGGTTTAAAAACGCGATTTCTTTGCTAAGGTCTGTCCCGGGCTCGATTATCGCATCAAGATAGAGTTGGTTGGTTATGGGTCCGTGCCAAGGGATATTCAGCATACCCCAATGGTTATAGCTGGCGAAGTAACTCGCGCGAAACGTGTATAGCTCATTTTCTTTAAGGTTTTCAATCTGCTGAAGAAGCTCTGATGCTTGACCATCCTCAGGCAGACTGTAAACTAACTGCATACCCCCAATATATCTGTCTCCAAGTCTGAACCAAGTGTTATGCACATGCTCGGGGTATCCGGCAAACATCTCTTCAGCCCAGACCGTAATAAATACCTCATTAGCCTCATCATCTCTCCAAACCCCATGTACCCAAGCCGTGAAGAGCGCGTCGGTTATGGTTGTTAACTGCTCGCGCGGGACACCCTGCGGCATTCCTGCAACGTCTGCGTTGTATAAGTCAAAAGTGTGCCCGTCCCCAAAGTTATTAAGGTGTGCGCTGTGTGTAAAAGCCTGAACATCGAAACGCCGCTCGGAAAACCTAACATCCGGGCTTGCATCGAACATGTCGGCAACCTTGGATACATCATATGTAAAATCCCATTCCGGGTGCTGCAGTACGCCTATGGGACGGTACAGCTCGCCAAGCGCCTCAAACTCCGCCCTAACTGTCACGTACTCCATTGTACGCAGCACAAAAGCAAAAGCAGCAATACCGATAAGCAGCATAAGCGCTACAGTCCGCAGCGGCTGCCTTATCATTGCTTTTATAAAAATGTTCCTTCTCATGTCGGCTTTCCTATCTTATTTTGATTTTGTAAAATCAAAATGAATAATTATTATTATATCATATATGGTTATTTATGTAAAGGATTAAAGAACCCTGAAAATTACATATCACCACAAGACCGCAAGAAAACGACGAGGTATGTACCCCGCCGTTATACTCAAGGATAGCTATTACCTAACCTGATTGCAACGCCTCAAGCTGTGCACGAAGTTGTGAGAGTTCGGCATCCTTGTCTGCTAATTCGGCATCCTTGTCCGCGAGTTCGGCATCCTTGTCCGCGAGCTTGGCATCCTTGTCCGCTACGACTGTTTGCCATTTCGCATCTGTTTCCTCGCGTACCTCCTCCGCTCTGACTTCCAGTGCTGTGTCGAGGTTGAACTCAGTGTATAGCATACTTTCAATCTCCAATCTGTGTTCCCTTAAGAATTCCGTCAATATACCGTTTTCTATACCCCATTTTATTGCTTCATCTATTGACTCTTTTTCGGTCACGCCGATTAGCTGGTTTTGTCTTACCCTGTCAACAATGGTTGAATAGCCTTTTAATGTTTCGCTTTTGTGAAGCAGTTCTGTATTATACTGTAGATTTATATTCAACACTCTAACAGTCAGGTCAAGGTTTCCAAACATCTTCATTGATTCATCTTCTGCCATATATGCATCCGATAAACGCAATGTCTCATCTTCGGGGAACGGCTCCTTGCCATTGTATAATACGATAAACTCGGGTGCCGGTATTTGTATCTGGTTTACCCTGAAAATGGCTTTCATATCGACAATCTTTTTGTATACATCCGCTATGTACATAAGACATCTGAGAGGCATATTTTTGTTGACTGTGGATTGATGTTCTATCAGGACTACAAACTTGCCGCCTATTGTAAATGAAATGTCGTTTTCCAAGCCTTTGTAAAAGACGTCCTTTAGAGTGTTGATTTCTATTGGTACATCTTCGCCGTAGTTTGTGTTGGCGATTGCGTTGTATACTTCACGCAGTCTCTCTGGTTCACTTAACAGTACCGAGAAAAATGTCGATTTGTATTCGCGGTTTGCGCTCATGATTATTACCTCCATATTATATGTTTTTTTTCTTACTTTTTCAAGAACATTAGTGTAATTCGTTTTCGGTGAAATACTAAGATTGTCAGCGGCGGGAACATAAGATACCACAACAAGATATATAGCGCAAGAGGCTGGAAAAACGCCAAAAATCACCACAAATGGTGAAGATTCACACATTTGTGGTGATAACTTTCACACTTCGGAACTCGCAATGTGGAAAATCATGAATTTGAACAATAGATATTTGCCATGTTAATTTTTTGTTAATATTATATATTTGGCATTAAACAGTTCCCTTGTCTTGTCCGTCAGACTGTCTTCTGTCTTTCCTCAGCAGTCTTGACGTAAAACATTTATATAATTATAATGTCCTTATTCGTTGTTGGATAATCGAAATTTATGTTATAGCAAGGGAGGTTAACATGACTAAAAGTGAGTTGAAGAAGCGGATTGATGTTGCGGCGGGGCGTGTTCCTGCGGATGTGGTTATTAAAAATGCAAAAGTTATAGATGTATACAGCGGTACTGTAATTGAAGGTGATATTGCGATTTCTGACGGGTATATTGCGGGTGTTGGGACGTATGAAGGAGAGATCGTCCACGATGCTAAAGGAAGGTTTGCCGCGCCCGGTTTTATTGACAGTCATATACATATTGAATCATCTTATCTGACCCCTGAAGAACTCGGAAAAATACTTGTTCCGCACGGAGCAACAACAATTATCGCCGACCCGCATGAAATTGCCAATATTAAAGGTCTTGAGGCTCTCGACTATATGATGAATGCAGCAAGCGAAACTGCGCTCGACATCAAGTTTATGTTATCTCCATGTGTTCCCGCCACAACATTTGAGCATGCGGGAGCCTGTATAACATCGGAAGACATTTCAGTCGAGCTAAAGAAAAAAAGAGTCCTTGGTATTGCCGAGTTTATGAACTTTCCCGGAGTTTTTCTGGCTATGGACTCTACGCTTGACTCTCTTCTTGCCGCACATGACGCAGGTGTTCATATCGATGGCCATTGTCCCGGACTTTCCGGTTTGAACCTCAATGCTTATGTCAGTGCAGGAATTTCAACCGACCACGAATGTACAACAGTTGAAAATATGCAAGAAAAAATTTCGCGGGGAATGTACATCCTGATGCGTCGCGGGTCTGCCTGTCAAGATTTGGATGTTTTGCTGGGTGGAGTAACTCCCGAAAATATCTCCCGCTGCTTGCTTTGCTCTGATGATTTGCAACCGAGGACAGTCTTTGAAACAGGACACCTCGATAACCACTTGCGAATATGCGTCAAGCATGGCATTAAGCCGGTAGAGGCTATTCGTATGGCAACATTAAACGCCGCAGCATGCTTCGGGTTGTCCGACCGGGGTGCTATTGCTCCGGGGCTGCGTGCCGATATTGTCTTGCTGGACGACTTAACAGAATTCCGTGTTGCACAAGTTTATATCGAAGGTGAATTAATTGCAGAAAATGGTAAATATCTACCTAACGTAATACGGTGTGACAGTTCTGCAATGGAAAGCAGCTTCCATGTAAAGGATTTTTCAAAGCAGAAGTTGAAGCTCAATTTGAAAAGTGATTTTGTAAAAGTCATCGACATACGTCCGGGCGGAATCGTCACAGGCAAAGGCACTGCTCATGTGAAGGTAGGCGATGACGGCGACTTCAAACGTGATGAAGCAGTTGACATCGTAAAGCTGGCTGTGGTCGAAAGGCATCAGAACACAGGAAATGTAGCTGTTGCCTTTTTACGGGGCTATGGAATAAAATCAGGTGCTGTTGCTCTGTCTATAGCGCATGATTCGCACAACATTATCACCGCAGGAGTATCGGACGAAGAAATAGCCTTCGCAGTTGAAACCCTTGTTGCTCAAGGCGGCGGCGTAGTTTTGGTAAAAGACGGAAAAGTACTGGAATCCATGCCCCTTCCCATCGGCGGCATAATGAGCAACCAAAGCGGTGAATGGGTTGACGAAAAGCTCGACTCACTTCATAAGATAGCACACAAGGAACTGGGCGTGAGCGAAAACGTCGAGCCACTGATGACGTTATGCTTTATGGCGTTACCCGTTATTCCTGAGCTAAAGCTTACGGATATGGGTCTGTTTGATGTGACCGTGTTTGATTTTACGGCTATAGAGGCTTAGGAAAAATTGTTAGGAATTTTTGAATAAACTTCTTGCGATTCTTTTTTTCATTGTTATATAATCTACAATCATACGCTACAAATCCAGTTAACTAAGGAGAGGTGAAGTTATGTTCCAAGATCTATCGGTATTCGTAATCGCAGTAGTATTTGTCGCAATTAACGGCTTGACTATGCTTGCGTGGGCGGCAGCGCAAGGTTACAAAATGAAACCAACGGCGTTTGCGTTTCTTGTCGGTGCAATAGGTAACTTGCTTACAGGGTCAATTACACCTGTTTCGGGTCAGTCATCTATACTGACGGTTTCGCATTTTATGAAAAACATGAACGAACGTGTCGCAGCCTTGCTCATTGCGGTTGTAGTAATGGTTCCGCTGGGACTTACCGGTGCCGTTACAAGCATTGCAGCTTTTGCAGGAGTCGCAGTCGTCAACGGCATGATGGCAGGTGTCGGACTGATGGTGGCAGGGATAAGCATTGACATGTTTAAGCAAGCAAAACGTACCAGCATCATCGCGTTTGTCAGTGCGCTTGCAACACATGTAGTATTCCATTATTTCTTCCCAAGCCCGCATCGTCTGGTTTATGTCATAGCTGTTTCCGTAACACTGGCAACACTTGACTTCTGTCTGTTGCAGAAAGACCCCGAAACAGGAAAAAGAGGACGGCGCATAAACATCGCAAAAGCAGCAAAAGACGACGGCTACGTCGGCGATATGGATCAAACGGAAAATCCAAAGTTCTGGACGAGGGAATATTGGCAAGACTTTAAAATAATGAAGCCCAAGTTTGGATTTTATGCATTCTACTTTGCTCTTGCATTCATAAGCTTGAACATAGGCACAAACATTGCATTCGGTAACATCACTGCCGGTATGGGTCCTGAAGGAACCGTGCAGAACATGGACCACCTGACAGTTATCAACAGCTTGGCGGATATACCGAGCGTAATATTCGGCGGTGCGCCTGTCGGTGCAATAATCTCCGCTACAGCGGCAGCACCCTGGCCTGTTATGGCCGGTGTAATAATGATGCTGCTCTGCGGATTGCTGTTGCTCTTAGGCCTTATGACAAAAGCAGTAAAGTACATTCCGGTACAAGCCATTGCAGGTTTCCTGTTCATCATCGGATTCTTCTCAACCTTCGTACCGAACTTAAACAGCTCAATGGGTACAGGATATGTCGGTCAAGCATCAGCGGCATTGGCAATAACAGCACTGACTAAAAACCCATTCCTCGGACTGGTCGCAGGTGTGCTTGTACGCTACGTAGCACCATACATCTTTGCCCCGATTTTTACATAAATATACTATCGATTAATCAACAATGAGAAAGTTCAACTGAAGTAGTTGGACTTTCTTCTATATTGTTGTCAAGGAACAAGACAGGGCAAGACAGGGGGACGGTCTCCTTGTCTTGTAACAACTTATTCATATTATTGTTGACATGCATGCAGCGTATACTTTATACTGACAGCAAGCTGTTTAGCGTCATACGGTAACAGTAAAAAATACATTTTTTGGAGGGTTATTATGAAAGAACAAAGTCTGGGCAGGTTATTCCTCGGCAAATGGAATACAATGACACTTGTAGCAGTCGCAGTCGGTGCGGCATTATTCGGCACTCTTATGGTATTCGGTAGTATTCCTATCTTTGCCAACACCTATCTGACTTCGGCGATGATAATCCCGGTTATCGTTGGCGGGCTTTTCGGTGCGGTTCCTGCGTTTGCGACAATGCTTATCGGCAACTTCGTAGCTGATCTGATTGGCGGCTGGGGTTTCTGGTTTGACTGGTCAGTCGGCAATGGTGTGTTGGGTCTTTTCATAGGTGCCCTGCCACTGTACGGTGCAAGAATCGACGAAGGCATTTTCACTGTAAAACACGCAATTATCTATGCGGTCTGCTGTGTAGTTGGAAACGCAGTCGCATTTGGTCTCGTAACACCGGTAATGACTGCGATATTCTATGCCGCCGACCTCGAAATCACCTTCCTCCAAGCATTTGCAGGTGGAATCGCTAACACTGCTGTCCTTGTAATAATCGGTATTCCGTTGCTCTTCCTCTTTGCCAACCGCTATAAAAAACGCAGTAATCTCAAAGAAGAGGAATAAAAAAGAGGAATAATAGGATAGCGTATGGACGGTAAAAAACCGGTCATTCAATTTCAGGATTTCTGTTTCCATTACAAAATTCAAAACAAGCCGACGCTCCACGATATCAACCTCACAATTTTTGAAGGTGAAAAGGTGCTTATCCTCGGAGCGTCGGGTAGTGGAAAATCCACACTGGCAAATTGTATCAACGGGCTTATACCGTTTTCTTTTGCGGGAAAAATCACCGGCTCGCTAAAAGTAAACGGTCTCGAGACCCGTGATTTGTCGATTTTTAAGCTCAGCACCATGGTAGGTACGGTGCTTCAGGATTCCGATGCACAATTTGTCGGACTTTCAGTTGGCGAGGATATCGCCTTTGCGATGGAAAATGAAAACACTCCGCGTGCGGAAATGCTTCCGCGCGTACTCCGTTATGCGACAGAGGTAGGTATGGAGGATTTTTTGCCTTCATTGCCGTTTAATCTTTCGGGCGGTCAAAAACAAAAGGTTGCTCTAGCCGGTGTGTTGGGCGATAGTATGAATATATTGATTTTTGATGAACCGCTCGCTTCACTCGACCCGCACACCGGGACAGTCACCATTGATTTAATAGATAAAATAGCAAGAAACGGCAACCGTACGGTAATCATTATCGAACACCGCCTTGAAGATGCCTTGCACCGCCCTGTTGACAGAGTTATTTTGATGGACAAGGGGCGTATCGTTGCGGACACGACCACTTTTGAGTTGCTTTGCAGCGACATTCTTCAAAAGTACGGCATACGGGAGCCATTATATATATCTGCTTTAAAATACGCAGGATGTGAACTTGATAAAATCAAGGGGCTTGAAGATCCTGCTTTTATGGAACTGTCTTCGGGTGATATTGATAAACTTCATAAATTTTTTGCGATTAAGCCGGATTCACAACCAACCGAAATTGGCGAAAAAGCAATTCAAACGGAAAGCGTGACATTTTCGTACATCCGCGGTCCGAAAGCGAAAAATGTTCTGCGGGACATAAGTCTTGAGGTGCGCAAGGGCGAACGTGTCGCGCTCATTGGTAAAAACGGTGCAGGCAAATCCACGCTTGCACGGCTAATTTGCGGTATCGACCGCCCTGATGCCGGAGTGATTTACATAAGCGGAAATAACCAGAAAGGTATGAGCGTCAGGGAAATCGGCGAGGAAATCGGATATGTTATGCAAAATCCGAACCAGATGATTGTAAAAGATATCATCAAGGATGAGGTCGAGCTTGCGCTGCGGCTTAAGAGGCTCTCCGAAGATGAGATTGCATCGCGAGCTGAGAAGACATTGCGCACATGCGAGCTATATAAAATGCGAAATTGGCCTGTAGATGCTGTCAGCTACGGGCAGAAGAAACGCATCACTGTTGCATCCATCCTCGCACTCGAGCCTGAAGTCGTCATACTTGATGAACCCACAGCCGGGCAGGATTACCGTCATTACATGGAAATAATCAATTTCATTAACAAACTCAATGCAGAGTACAAAAAGACAATCATTTTCATCACCCACGACATGCATCTGGCAATCGAAAACACCGACAGGGCGATTGTTCTGGCTGAAGGTGAGTTGATTGCGGATAACAGCGTTTTTTCCGTCCTTTCGGACGATGATATAATAACACGCGCAAATCTCAAACAAACCTCGCTTTACACACTGGCAAAACTGATAGACATTTCTCCCGAAAGATGCATCGAGCACTATATTTTATTTGAGCGGGGACACAAGGGAATTTTAGATGAACAATAGGCTTTTGATTAATTATACCCCCGGAACAACACCGATTCACAGGCTCAATGGCGCAACTAAGGTCATGGGCTTCATAGTTGTGACTGTTTATATAATCATGACATTTGATGCAAGAATTATGCTTCCGATGTTTTTACTATGTACTGCGGGCGTTATTTCAATGAGGCCGAATTGGAAACCGATACTGTTGATTATGGGATTTATGTTCATTATGGCAGGGGTTATCGGCTCGATGATGATAATACTTATCCGCCCGTCATCGGGGCTGACCCATGTCGGCGGCGAGACAGTAATTGTCCGGTGGACGGATCATTTTTTCATATCAAGAGAGCTGCTGTGGTATGTGGGTGCTATGTATTTTAAGAGGTTGTGTTCCTTGTCCACGGCAATACTTTTTATCCTCGCGATTACGCCGTCTGAGCTTGCCGCAGGGTTTAATAAGATAGGTATGCCGTATAAAATATGCACGGTATTGTCGCTGGCGTTCAGGACAATCCCGGACATCGCACGTGATTATATTGACATTAAAAATTCGCTAATGATGCGCGGTGTTGAGCTCGATTCACGCAAGGTAGGCTTGGTTGCACGGTTAAAACAAACGGTGTTTATCCTCTCGCCACTCATAATGACGTCATTCGGGCGCATTGGAACCATTGCCAACGCAATGGACTTGCGTGGGTTCAGTAAGCTGAAGAGGCGAAGTTGGTACAGCGAACGCGAGCCGACAAGAGCAGATTGGATAGCACGCGGGATAATCGTGCTTGTTGCGATATTTGTTATTTACTATATCGTGTTTGTGCGTGTGTTGAATCCACCGCCGTTTAGTTATTGGAGTCCATGGGGGTATTGGTAATGGGAAGACAGGGGGACGGTTCATCTGTTCAAAGCATCGCTGTCGAGGCTTTGAAAGATGGACCGTCCCCATTCGTTGTGGTGCATGTCCCTCATGCATCCACTGAGATTCCGGCAAAATACGGAAAATCAATCATCTTAAGCCAAAAGCAATTATGGCGGGAACAGTGTCGGATGACTGATGCTTTTTGTGATGAGTTGTACGATGCTCCGGAGTTTCCTGTACGCATCGTTGCCGAATATAGCCGTTTTGTCTGTGATGTCGAGCGGTTTCGTGATGACAGGCTTGAGCCGCGGGCGAAATTCGGGCAGGGGTTGATGTATACCCGCACAACCTTCGGCAAACGGTTAAGGTTACCGGACGACGAACTGCGTGAAGAGATACTGCGCGAGGTATATGACCCGCATCATGAGAGGCTTACTGCTGCAGTGGAAAATGCTCTTGAGCGTTACGGGAAGTGCCTTGTAGTTGACGGGCATTCCTTTCCTTCCTCAACGATAGCTAAACCGCTCGGCATATTGACACGCCCTGATTTCGATATAGGAACAGATTCATATCATACACCTGACGGGTTGAGGGATGCGTTATGTGAGAAAATCAAAGAACTTGGCTACAGTGTTAAGGTCAACACGCCGTTTAGTGGTGCAATCACTCCTATGAAGTTCTATCAAAAGGACAAAAGAGTTTCCTCGATAATGATCGAAACGAACAGAAGACTTTACATGAATTCATCCGACATGACAAAATCCGCCGGATTTGAAAAAACCCGACAGGCAGTGCATGCGATAATGCGGTGTGCAGTTGATTATTGTAAACTCTTAAATAATACTTTATAATAAGACCGTCCGTCTGCAATGTGGTATACAAATATAGTGCTTCCAATTAAACGATAGAAGCATAAGTAATTCCCGCAAATAAGTTTTCGGTAGCCTGATTCTCTAAGTCTTTTATTTTCTAACACCGCTCCTAAGTGTGGAAAGTTGCAAAGATTTTCCAGTGCTGTGTAAATGCGTTCTGTTATACTATGCGCTGATTTCGGACCGACTAACTCCATATGTAAACGACCGATTTCCTCCAGTTCTCTTTGAGCAGCACTTAGAATCTCCAGACTATACTCGCCCATCATAAATATCCTCCAAGCGCTTGCGTGATTCTTCAATTGAGTAAGTCGGCAGTCCGGCAAGCCTCTCCTGCTCTGCCGCTTCAAGCTTTGCACGTAGTCGGTACAGCTCTTCCCGCCGTTCAAACGCTTCAATACTCATAATAACAAGATCACCTTCACCGTTTTTGGTAATATAGATAGGTTCTTTTTCCGTATGTGCCAGCTCTGAAAGAGCACAATAATCATTACGCAAACTGGTCGAAGATTTAATAATCATGATGGAATACCTCCAATATAAATAATGTTGACACAATTATATCATTATTATTCGTATGGCGCAAGACAAATTAATCTTCCCTGTAATGACTCGCTTGGGCTTCCCATAATTCATAGTAACGCCCCGATGTATCTTCCAGCAGGTTTTCGTGAGTGCCCAGTTGGATAAGATTTCCTTCGTCGAAGACGGCGATTCTTTGGCAGAAACGGCAGGACGAGAGTCTGTGTGAGATGAAGACTGCTGTTTTATTTCCTATTGTTTTGTCAAAGGTGGTGTATACCTCGTATTCGGCTATCGGGTCCAGTGCTGCCGTTGGTTCATCAAGCACTACGATTGGAGCGTTTCTGTAAAGTGCTCTTGCGAGTGCTATTTTTTGTGCTTCTCCGCCTGATATTTGTGTTCCGTCCTCGTCATATTCTTTATACAGGAATGTATCCGGACCATCGGGCATTTTGTCCAATCTGTCTGTGAAGCCGGAATCGCTTAAAGTCTGTTCTACGCCGCGGGCATCATAATCGGAATCGACTGCGACATTTTGACCGAGCCGCAACGGAAAGAGTACATTATCTTGGAAAACAACAGAAAAGAGAGCGTGATACTGCTCGTAGTTATATTCCTTGATATTGATGCCATCGAGTAATATCTCACCCTCGGTGGGGTCGTACAGGCGGCAGAGCAGCTTTATCATTGTTGTTTTACCGCTTCCGTTTAAGCCCACAACCGCAAGGCGTTCGGTCGGGATGAATTTCAAATTCAAGTTTTTCAGAGCATAGTTTTCAGAGCCGGGGTAGCGGAAGGAGACATTGCGAAACTCGATTTGGTGTTCGTGTGTGTCGGATAAGTCAACACTTTTTGTACCGTTGTGCAAGAAGCCGGGCAGTGATAAGTAATCCTTAATCGGCTCAATAAACGGAGCGTTGTTGTAGATTTCAGTCATGTTTGCGGTAAATGATCCCAACCCCATTGCAATTGCAGTGGCTGCGCCAACAGTTTGTACAATGCTTCCGACAGGGACAACACCATCGAGAGCGTTATTTCCGACAAGCAGATAGAGCCCGCCGCCGATTACGGCAAGTATACCAAACTGGAATCCTGTTGATCTTCCGACAGAAAAGAAATATGATATCCACGGAGGTGAACTGAAGCTCTCTTTTGTTATTTTCATAAGCAAGTCTTTTTGGTTGTAAATACGTATATCTTTTGCGGCTTGATCAACGTTGACATATTCATAGTAGTAATTTGCCATAGTGTCAATACCTGCAGCCAGAGCAATAATTTTTTGCAGCTTTCTGTTATTCCTGACTTGAAGCCGTATCGTTATAAAAAGACCAACTACATACAATCCCAACAGGACAATCCTGCCCCAGGATGAACCCATTCCGGTGCCGCCTATTGAAAATACATCTGTTAGCAATGTGAATGCTAAAGCAATAGAAATAAAGCTGCTGATTATTTCGGGTGCAACAAGGTAGATATTGACGATTCCTCTGCCGCTGCTGCGGGCATACATATGTATACGCGCTAACATTTCACCGACAGAGCTATCTTCTGTGTGTGCGTAGTCCATGGTCGCATATTGCTCGGCTTCCATCATATCAAGGCGGCGAAGCGCCTGGTCCATGCCTGCGGAGGAATCAATTTCTCTTACTAATATTGCTCTTATTACTGATAACACAAACGTGATACCCAATGTAAGAGATACAAAAAGCACGATGCGGTTTATGTTTTGCTCTTCTGCAAGCTCATTTAGGATTTGGGCAGAGAAAAACAGGACAATCAGTGGTTGCGCCGATGTTATGAATGAGCGCAGCAATGTACACGGAAAGTATGCGGGCAGCAGTTTATGAGCAGTTTTGAAACCAAATCCGATTAGTTTCATGTTACCAAGGAAAGAGGTTTTACCTTTTACATCGTTCATGCCGGGCTCACCTCCTCTTGATAGTAACTCGCTTGTACGTTGAACATGTTAGCGTAAATCCCGCCCAGCGCCATTAGCTCATCGTGTGAGCCTTGCTCTGCTACCATATTGCCGTCAAGAAGAAGAATGCGGTCACAAAAACGTGTGCTTGCAAGGCGGTGAGAGATGAATACCGATGTTTTGCTCTCTGTTAGTTCCGCGTATTTTTGGTAAACCTCGTTTTCCGCAAGCGGGTCGAGGGCTGCGGTGGGCTCGTCGAGTATCAATATCGGTGCGTCTTTGTATAAAGCTCTTGCCATTGCGAGTTTTTGCTGTTCTCCACCCGATAACTCAATGGCATCAGGGTGAACAGCGCGTACCAGTTTTGTTTTTTCTTTATCGGGCAGGGCATCTGTTTTTGAAATAAGACCGCTGAGTTTTAGGCAATGATTGACTTTTTCTTTATCTGTAAGCTCCATGGTTCGCTGTGAAATGTTTTCGGAAATGCTTGTCGCTAGAAAGTAAATGTCTTGGAAAACAGCAGCAAACAATGAATAATATTCATCCCTGTTATATTCAATTATAGGATTACCGTTAAGCCTGACCTCTCCTTCTGTTGGTAGATATAGTCCGCATAGGAGTTTTATTAGAGTGGTTTTTCCGGCACCGTTCGCGCCGACGATTGCGATTCTTTCGCCGGAGTTTATGTGTATATTGATGTCTTTTAGTGCCGGTGTTTCAGCATTCGGGTATGTGTAGCTAAGGTTGCAAAGCTCAATTGACGGTGGATACTCGTTGCTTGCAAGACAGGGGGACGGGATGGGAATTCCGTCTCCCGTATTCATCTTGTCGGGATACGCGAGTTTTTCTCTTAAATCGCTGTATTCTATGCTTGCTTTTGATACATCGCTTGCAGCCGTAAGGATACCTGACACCCAGCCTGCCAGAGCACCGATTGCAGCGAATGTTAATACAAAATCACCCAAAGACATACGCCCGCCCAGCACAAGCCACAGCAAAAAAGCATATGCGGCACCATCGCGTAATAAAATCATAAGTGCATCAACGATTTGAGCATGCATGTCCTTTGAAAAGACCTTGCGTTCATCTTTGCGGTAAACACCATACTCTTTTCTGTATAGCCCGCGAAGCCATCCGATTGCCCCGTAGAGCCTTATGTCCTTTGCGGATTCCGGTTTCAGCATGGCACTTTTAAGCGCATCAAGCCGTTTTGTTTGCTTACTGCGTCTATCTCTTGTAGCTTCCATGTAACGGCGGGAACGCGAAAGCATCAGCCAGTTTATCCCTGCAGTGATTAGTAATACTACCAAAATAAGCGGATTAACAAGTGAGATGGTTATTGCGTACAGTAAAAAACCGAAGCAATTAGTGAGTAGTTCAACCATGAATTTAGGGATATTAACAACAGGAGAGTGATTGCTGTACATGGCTTTATCTGCTTTGCTTGAAATCTGCTTGAATTCAGGGCTATCCATTTGCTCATAATCCATTGTCAGAACCTTATGATTATTAAGGATCAGATTTTCATTTAGCACAACAATCCCTGTAGTGCTATCAACAGTTCTATCGGAAAATGATTTCAAATAGTTGACCGCAACCAATAGCAAAGAAAATCCGCCGACAATGATAAAAAAACGCTGCGGTGTTGATTGTGCCACAACCTGGTCCAGCACCACCTTGGGCATTAGTATCCCCAAAAACGGCAAAGCAACACGCATAATAACAGCTAGAACGTAAACAAGAGCAACAGCTTTGCTGCTCTTCCATACAATCGAGAGAGAAATGCGTATTCCTTGTTTAATTGTGGTTGATAGTTTTGTCAAGAGAACCGTCCCCCTGACAACCTGCTTAGTATATCGTCATATATGTAGTCGGCGAGTTCGGTGATGTTTTCTATCAGTTCGCTTCCGGCTATTGTGTATTTGGCGGAGAAGATTTCGTCATGTATACCATCGAGGTTGGTCAGGACATTAAGCCAGGCACTTTGTGCGGATGTTTTTATACTTAGAACTGCAACTCCGAGGTCGCTTGATGCATTTGTGTTGTATTTTCCTACCATGACCATTGCAAGTTCAAGCACGCCGTATGCGCATTCCATTATTGCATATGGTGTAAGTGTGCATGCTTTTAAAGCGTTTTGCATAGCATGGAAACGCGCCTCTTTGTCCTCGTCCGTCTTTTTCGGCATTGCAAAAGCGGCGGAAACCATGTTGTAAGCCCCGGTGTCACGGTCAATAACTTCGAGCATATACTCGCGAAGCTCATTAGAGCGTTTTATCACATCCCTCATTATCTGTTCATGCTCGGCATAATTAACGCGCCCGACAGTCAACGAGGCAACCATCCCGATAAGTGACGCGCCGAGAGCACCGTGCAAAGCAGCAGCAGAACCGCCGCCGGGAGCCGGTAAATCAGATGACAGTAATTGCGTATAATCGGCTATGGTTTCATCAACAAGTTTCATAATGTGAAAATCCCTTTCAAGATAGTTAACACATATACATAACACTCATGACACCTAAACAGCCCTAGAAAACAAGAAACATAACAGTGTTCTGCTTTTTATAACAAATGGTTTTCCAAGACCTGTGTGTTGTAGTCGAAGTTTTCGATTTGCAAATAGTATTCAGCGCAGTCTATCAGTGCTTTTGCGTGGGAGAGACCTATCAGTTCGCTTCCGATTATGCTTACACCCCAGCGTTTTGCTTCGAATTTTATGGCTTCAAACACTCTGTAAATGGGTGTTTCCTCACAGTTTACCATGTTCATTGAGACTTGGGCGATATTCCTGTCCTCGAGCATAATTCCTATTGCTTTGCAGCTCTTAAAGCCGCCGGAGCTACCTCGGATTGCCTTTGCAATTGCTTTTGCGATTTCTATATCTGAGGTGTTAAGGTTTACATTATATGCAATAAGCGGGGGTCTTGCTCCTATCGCTGTTATTCCGGCAGTGGGATGGATTTTACGTTCACCAAAATCGGGTGCCCACTCTTCTTGCAACAGCTTTTCGGGCATGCCTTCAAACTGTCCTTTACGCACAGCAGCAAGATTTTGCCGTCCTTGCGAAGATGCAGAGTGCTCGTATAAAAAGCTTGGAATGCCAAGCTCATCCCAAATTCGTTTGGCAACATTCTTTGATATATCTATACATTCATCGACGGTTACGTTCCGGATAGGTACAAACGGGATAACATCTGTTGCACCCATTCTCGGATGCTCACCGCTTTGTTTTGTCATGTCAATCAGCTCGGAAGCTTTTTTGCATAGCCTGAAAGCAACCTCTGCAATACCTGCCGGGTCGCCGATCAGCGTATATACACTGCGGTTGTGATTTAAATCGGATGAATAATCAAGCAGTGTAACACAGGGGACACTCCTTGCCACTGCAGCAAGTTCTTCAATGCGCTCCGCAACACGTCCCTCACTAAAGTTCGGAATACACTCAACAATTTTTGACATTTACTTGCTCCTTATTTTCGTTTACGTCTGCTCAAGCGGTCACGTAAGTAAGCGTTGAGTTCTTTGAATGCCGATCGTGTGCAGATGCTGTCAATAGTTTCGATAAAAGCTGTTAGCGTATCATCGTCCATTTCTTTTCGTTTGGCTAGTTTTGCAGCTTTTGCTCTGACGACGTATCTTACGATCATTTCTGTGTTTTCTTTCATCGCCAGTTTTTTGTTGACTACGCCGCTCTTAGCTGCGAACTGCATAAGTTCTTTGTTCATCAGTTGATGTGAGAATCTGCCTTTTTTATCCGAGAAATTTTCAATGAATGCCGCATATTCTGCGGATGAAATGATATCAATGTCAGCTTTTTCGTCATCAACTTCTTGTTCAACGGGTGACTCTTCACATGGCTTGTTAACATGTACTTTTGTTATTGAACCGAGCCTTCTGTAGGGAAGACCCATTGTCAGCTCAAGCACTTCTTTTATAACGCTTTCTGTGAAAACCTTCTCATTGACCTTTCCGTATGGTACACATGAACCGTCACGCTTGTTAACTGTGAAGGTTGCTCTTTCGTGCGGCGTGATAATTGTAATACCTGTGCCGCCTGCCTGCAGCTTCTGCCTGAAAGCCATCCCCGGAATAGTCGTCGTTTTAACTGCTTCTGTTCTAATCATCGATATTTGTCCTCCAATTGGTGTTTATTTATAATGGTGTGGGGTTATTTGTGATAAAGCTGACGGTATTCTATCAAGATTATATACAAAGTGCAATGTCAACAGGGATATTATTCGTTTTTATTGTTTGAAGACAGATGAACCGTCCCCGTGACCTTTGTAAACAACTTGTGACATTTATTGCAAATAGAAGCAGTTTTTGGTATAGTATCCGGACAAAGAGCGATAGAAAGGATATCGGTATGGGGCGGAAATTTGGTCCTTATTTGGCGCTGTGCCGCTTATCGAAGTCGCGTTTTAGCATTGCAGGCAGGAAATCTTTTAACCGGTTGATAACTGCTGCAGTGCTTTGCTTTGCAGTTTTGACAATTACATTGGTGCATGCGCTTGCGGCAAGCAGCGGTGCAAATATCGATATGAGCGATACAAACCCGCCGGCTTCCGGTACAGGTTGGACATACAACAGCACAACAAGCATATATACCATCTTAGACGGAGCAAATGTTACAGTTACGGGATATAACGGAAGTACTCAGCGTGGTCTTGCGATTGCTGCAAATGCCGCGGCGACTGTTACATTAAACGGTGCCTCAATTGATGTTAGTGCTCAAAGCGGGCAAAGCCCGTTACTGCTTAATTCGGGAGCAAATCTTACTTTAACTCTTATCGGAACAAACAGTTTGATGGCAGGACAGGCCGCTGCCGGTATACAGGTTCCGTCAGGCACAACCTTAACTATAAGCAGTGCCGGCACAGGAACACTGACTTCCCTCGGCGGTACAAGTGTCGCGATTTACGGTCCCGGTGGTGGTGCGGGAATAGGCACCGGTGGAGGAGCTGCAAGTACAACGGGTACAATAAATATCGCAGGTGGAACAATCACCGCAACCGGCAGTGACAACGGTGCAGGTATTGGCGGTGGTGCAGACAGTTCAGTTGGCACCATAACAATATCAGGCGGCAATATAACAGCCACAGGCGGCAGTTGGGGTGGTGCCGGAATTGGCGGCGGCTCCGCCTATAATGGAGGCTCGGGCACCAACGGTGCAGGCGGCACAATTAGTATCACCGGCGGCACAGTGACCGCTAACGGAGGAAATACCTCATCAAACAGCGGGGCAGGCGGCGGTGCGGGAATCGGCGGTGCGGGTGCTAACAATGCGGCTTGGGGTGCTACAAGTACGAGCGGCGCATCAGGGAATATAACTATTTCGGCAGGTGCAAACGTAACTGCAACAGGAGGCAACGGCGGCGGCGACGGCGGCGGTGCAGGAATCGGCAGTGGAGGTCAGGGCGGCACCGGTGCTGTCGGACAAGCGGGAATGACTGCAAGCACGAACACTATTAATGTCAATCCACTAACCACATCTGTAAACGCACAAGGCGGAACAAGCACAAACGCTCCTTCCTCAACCTGGAATGGAGCAAGTGCAGGTTTCGGCGGCGGGTCTAATCCTCCGCTTACTACAACAAGCAGCCAAATGTTGCCCGGCGCTCCGACAAATCTTCAAACTGCTCTGCAAACAAACGGAGATGTCATTTTGACATGGAATCCTCCGACACCGCTCACGGGGATAACGTTATCGTATATAATCCTTGTTGACGGCAGTCAGATAGCAAGCGGCGTGACTGCATTTACCTACACAGTGCCGGGTGGCTCTCTAAGCGACGGGTCGCATACATTTGCTGTTCGCGCGGCTACACAGTACAGTGCAATCGGACCGCAGGTTTCGGCGACCTTGTCAGATGTGGTTTTCACGAGTGCAAGTAATACAAGCGTGATAAATGGCACAGGCAGGACATTCCAAGTCACAACAACAGGCTCGCCGTTTGGTTTTACTTTAGCCGGTGCGCCGGCCGGTGTGGCAATTGATAGCAACGGGCTTATAACAATACCGGGATCAGTAGCCGAAGGAACATATACATTTTCGATTACAGCAAACGATGCATTTCTTAGTGCCACACAAAATTTTTCACTTACCGTAACACCTGCGCCTGTCGCACCCGCTGTAACCAGCTCAAATAACAAAAGCGTTGTAAACGGCACGGGTGGAACATTTCAGGTTACAGCAACAGGCACAACACCGATCACGTATTCAATAAGCGGTGCGCCAACGGGTGTAAGCTTAGATGGTTCAAGCGGTATAATGACAATTGCGGGGAATGTCCCTGTCGGGACATATCCGTTTACCATTACAGTCAGTAACGATGTCGGCTCAGCAAATCAGGCGTTTACGTTAACTGTAACGGAAGCTCCGGCAGCACCGGAAATAACAAGTGTTGATAATACACATGTTGTCAGCGGCACAGGAGGAACGTTTCAGGTAACAGCAACGGGTACGCTTCCTTTTACCTACTCTGTTACAGGTGCACCACCTGATGTGAGTATAGACAGCACAAACGGCACAATGACAATTGCAGGAACAATACCGGCAGATACTTATACATTTACGGTAACGGTAAGCAACGCGATACCACCGGATGCGACACAGAACTTTACGCTCACTGTAACTGATGCACCGGTTGCACCGGATATAACGAGTGCGAGTAATACGAGTGTGATAAATGGCACGGGCGGTTCATTTCAGGTAACAGCAACAGGCACAACGCCTATTACATACTCGATAAGTGATGCGCCGGCGGATGTGAGCATCAACAGTGCAAATGGTTTGATTACAATCGATGCTGCAGTACCTCCCGGTACATATACATTTACAGTTACAGCAAACAACTCTGCCGGCACAGCAAATCAAACATTTAACCTTACAGTTACACCTGCGCCTGTTGCACCGGCTATCACCAGTTCAAACAACAAAAGCGTAGTAAGCGGCACAGGCGGTACATTTCAGGTAACATCCACAGGTACAATGCCGATTGCGTATTCGATAAGCGGTGCACCAACAGGTGTTAGCATTGATTTTTCGAGCGGTGTAATGACAATCGATGCTGCTGTCCCTGCCGGGGCATATCCGCTGACAATAACCGTCAGCAACTCTGTAGGTTCGGCAAATCAAGCATTCACATTAACTGTAACAGAAGCCCCGGTCGCACCGGACATAACAAGTGTTGACAATACACATGTAGTTAGCGGTACAGGCGGTACTTTCAAGGTAACTTCCACAGGCACGCTGCCCTTTACATACTCCATAACAGGAGCACCGGCTGATGTGAGTATAGATAGCACAAACGGCACAATGACAATTGCAGGAACAATATCTGCGGGCACTTATACATATACGGTAACGGTAACAAACGGAATACAACCCGATGCGACACAGACCTTTACGTTAACCGTGACTGAAGCACCGATTGCACCGGTTATCACGAGTGCAGGCAATACGAGCGTAATAAACGGCACGGGCGGCTCATTTCAGGTAACAGCCACAGGAAGTGCACCGATTGTGTACTCTGCAACAGGTGCACCGGCAGGTGTTAGTATCAACAGTGCAAACGGCTTGATGACTATTGATGCAACCACGCCTTCAGGTACATATACATATACGATAACGGTAAGTAACGGCGTATCGCCGGATGCAACGCAAACCTTTAACCTTACAGTGACACTTGCACCTGTCGCACCCGCTGTCACCAGCTCAAACAATAAAAGCGTAGTAAACGGCACAGGCGGTTCATTTCAGGTGGCAGCAACAGGCACAACGCCTATCACATATTCGATAAGCGGCGCGCCAACGGGTGTGAGCATAGATAGCTCAAGCGGTATTATAACAATTGCAGGGACTGTCCCTGTCGGAACATATCCGTTTACTATAACAGCCAATAACACGGCAGGTACAGCAAATCAGACATTCACCTTAACCGTAACAGAAGCACCTGTTGCACCAACCATAACAAGTGCCAATAATGCAAATGTAGTCAGCGGCACAGGAGGTACATTCCAGGTAACATCGACAGGCACGCTTCCATTTACCTATTCTATTACCGGAGCGCCGCCTGATGTGAGCATAAACAGCACAAACGGCACAATGACAATCGCGGGCAGCATACCTGCCGGTACATATACATATACGGTGACGGTGAGTAATGGAATACTGCCCAATGCAGCACAAACCTTTACACTGACTGTAACTGAAGCACCGGCTATAACAAGTGTTGACAATACGCATGTTGTCAGCGGCACCGGCGGTACATTTCAGGTAACAGCCACGGGCACAGCACCACTCACATATTCGATAAGCGGTGCTCCAACAGGTGTAAGCATAGATAGCTCAAGCGGTATAATAACAATTGCGGAGACTGTCACTGCGGATACTTATACATATACAATAACGGCAAGAAACGGAATACTACCTAATGCTGTACAGTCCTTTACACTAACCGTGACGGAAGCAACGGTTGCACCGGATATAACGAGTGCGGGTAATACGAGTGTCATAAACGGTACGGGCGGTACATTCCAAATGACAACCACAGGCACAATGCCTATCACATATTCAATAAGCGGTGCACCGACGGGTGTAAACATCGACAGTGCAAATGGTTTAATAACAATCGACGCTGCTGTGCCTCCCGGTACATATACATTTACGGAAACAGCAAACAACTCTGCCGGCACGGCAAATCAAACGTTTAACCTTACAGTGACACCTGCGCCTGTCGCTCCGGCTATCACCAGTTCAAACAACAAAAGAGTAGTCAGCGGCACAGGCGGCACATTCCGGGTAACCTCCACAGGCACAATGCCGATTGCATATTCGGTAAGCGGTGCACCAACGGGCGTTAACATTGATATTCCAAGCGGTGTAATGACAATCGATGCCGCTGTCCCCGTCGGGACATATCCTCTGACAATAACCGTCAGCAACAATGTCAGTTCGGCAAATCAGGCATTCACATTAACTGTAACGGAAGCCCCTGTCGCACCTGACATAACAAGTGTTGACAATACACATGTAGTGAGCGGTACCGGCGGCACTTTCAAGGTAACGTCCACAGGCACGTTACCCTTTACATACTCCATAACAGGAGCACCGGCTAATGTGAGTATAGACAGCACAAACGGCACAATGACAGTTGCAGGAACAATACTTGCGGGTACTTATACATTTACGGTAACGGTAACAAATGGAATACAACCCGATGCGACACAGACCTTTACGTTAACCGTGACTGAAGCACCGGTTGCACCGGTTATCACAAGTGTTAATCATACATATGCAGTCAGCGGAACAGGCGGCTCATATCAATTAACTGCCTCAGGAAGTGCCGCAATAGTATATTCAATTACCGGTGCACCGACAGGTGTAAGTATCAACAGTGCAAACGGCTTAATGACAATCGATGCAACTGCCTCTGCCGGTACATATAAGTTCAATATCGCTGCAGATAACTCTGCCGGCACAGCAAGTCAGGTCTTTACGTTAATAGTGACACCGGCACCTGCCACTCCGGTCCCACCCCCTCCGCCGACACAGGCACCGACACCAACCCCGTCGCCAACACCGACACCAACCCCGTCGCCGCAGCCGCATACTCCGGGGGGTACAGATCCGCATACACCACCTCAAACAACCGTTCCGGGTCATCGTCTGATATCGGATGGAGCAAATTGGATAGAGCAGGATACAAACGGAAATCAACACGGCAGGTGGACGTGGAGTGCTCAAGATGGAATGTGGATATTTGAAGAATTCCCAACCCCGGCAAGTCAGTTTTTTGCAAACCTACTCTCGACCCCGCTTGGCATTGCATCTTTGGTGGTCGTTGCACTACTCATAACAGGCTTGATAATATGGCTATGCATGTCTCACAGGACTAAACGAAGACGGTAGGGAAGGGAAGAGCTTGAGGGCAATATCAAGGTGGATTTGATTCCGCGAGAACTTTTGTGTAGAGCTTTTAGAGAGCATTCAAGAGGGCTTCTTCATGGGCGAGTAATTTTACTGTTGACTTCAATATCGTAGTCGTGTATAATGACTTCAATATCGTAGTCATACGCAATGACTTCAATATCGTAGTCAGAGGTGTATAGTTTGAAAGCGAGTTTTAAACTATGAGAAAGCTCCTTTTGGAGCAGATAGGAATGAAAATGAAAATATCAACACCAATTAAAAATTCCTACACTTTAGGACAAGTAATACAGCAGAGCAGGATGCAGCAAGGGATTAGCCAAAGAGAACTCGCAAAAAGCCTTGGGATAAACCAAAAATGGGTATGGGAAATGGAGCAAGGGAAGCCCGGCATTATAATGGATAGACTATTTTGGATACTTGAAAAAACAGGAATCACTCTATCGGCAGAATTTGAAGTAAAGGACAGGTAAAAAAATGAGTAGACTTAATGTAGAGTTGTACGGAACTACTTTAGGAACACTTTCTCAAAAAGAGAGAGGGTTTAGTTTTGAAATAAATCCCGATGTTTTCAACAAGTATCAACTGTCATCTACAATAATGAGCCTTGCCGTACCTTTGAATTTTAAGTTTACAAATGCGCAAAAAAGAAACTCGAGTAACTTTTTTACGGAACTCCTTCCGGAAGGTCGCAATTATGAATGGCTCATACAAACATTGCCGCGAGGTGAGCAAAACAACTTCGGCATGTTACGAAAATTTGGGAAGGACATTGCAGGTGCTTTGACGATTTATGATCCTGATGATTCGGGTTTTGTTAATGACACAGACACGGAGTTTGTCGATGATAAGCAAATTCGATATTTACTTGAACATATGCCGCAAGCTGCTCTCGCAAACTCTCCCACAAAAGGGAGAACTTCATTAGGTGGTGTGCAAGGCAAAATAGTTCTGGCAAAGAAAAACGATTCATGGTATAGGGTATATAATGGGTATCCGTCAACGCATATATTAAAGCCTTTTGTGCATGAATATCCAACGATGATATATGATGAAGCTTTTTGCATGAAGATAGCACACGAAATCGGATTAACAGCTTATCCCGTGTGGGTAGAGAGCTTTGATGGCACAGATGCATTGGTAGTTGAACGGTATGACAGAAAGAACGATTCAAACGAACGCATTCATCAGGAGGACTTTAATCAGGTGCTTGGTGCATCAGGCTCTGAAAAATATCAGGAATACGGCGGTAAGGTCAGCGCAAAAAAAATTGCACAAACACTTGCTCGATTCGGTAGCGACGAAGATGTTGAAAAATTCGCTTCACAGCTTATTTTTGCAATTGCAATCGGCAACCTTGACATGCACGCAAAAAATGTCAGCATTCTACATCTGCCTGATGACTCAATCAAGCTTGCACCGGCTTATGACCATGTCCCGCTTCGACATCAGAACACAGACAGCAAAATGGCACTCGCTATCGACGGGGAGTATTTTCACGCAAATATAACCATGAAGAAAGTCGCTGCTGAAATGGTTTCATGGCGTTGCCGCAGCTTTCCCGGCGAGCCTGAAGCTGTTGCGTTTGTTGAGAGGTTTCTTGATATTTGTAAGGTTGTTATAGGAAACACTTCGCTTAGCGAAAACGCATATCCGAGATTAACTGCGGATATAAGCATGTTTATATCAAACTTGCTTAATGGGAAGAGTGTTGGCAGGATTGAGTGATTGGGGCTGAGGGGGAAACACCATAGGTGATAGTAGTTGGCGAAGCGACGAATAGTGCCTCTACACTAAAAATAATACAGCCCATTTGATATACAATATAGTCAATATAGAAACCAAAAATCCTCTAATAAACGTACGTGTTTTGCGGTTTTTGCAACGGTATTCTTAGCTGCTTTTGGACTGGCAAGCTCTTCGGTTATATATCTTTCAATTTCGGTTAGGTCAAGCATTGCTTCATAGGAATAATGAATACTACTCATGAGAAAATCCAAGCTTGATTTCGACGTCATCGGCAGGTAGCCATCCCACATCAAGCCCGCTGCTTTCGCCTTTTGCCAGTTCGGAAAGCAGCTTAGTCGTCGCTTGGATTTTTTCGTATTCGCGCATACAACTCTTGACATTTTCACAGATTCGGGCATAATAAGGTTGTAGTCGATTTTACTCGGATTGAGGTGTTTTATGGAGTATATTAAAAGGGATATCGACACGTTGGTCTTAGAGGTATCCGGGAGCTATTCGGCGGTCATAATAACCGGACCGCGGCAGGTCGGCAAGACAACTACGCTCAGAAGACTGTTAGGAGAAGGGTGCAGGTTTGTTTCTCTTGACAACAAAGAAAACCGGCAGTTAGCTATCAGCGACCCCGAGTTGTTTTTATCGCTCTATCCGGCGCCGGTAATTATAGACGAAGTACAGTATGCGCCCGAGCTGTTCCCGTACATTAAAATGGAAGTTGATAACGGAGCACCGGCGGGGAGTTATTTGATGACCGGGTCGCAGATGTATCAACTGATGAAGTTAGCCGGAGAATCACTTGCCGGACGCGTCGCTATTCTGCGTATGTCGGGACTCTCACAGCATGAAATCTACGGTAGCGGCGAATGTTTGCCTTTTACCGTGACCTTGTGTGCTTTGCAAAAACGCGCACAATATGGCACTCCTGCTGATGTGCTCGGACAATATGAGCGTATTTGGAATGGGTCTATGCCTGCCCATATCAGCGGGAAACACGAAAACCGTGATATATTTTACAGCAGCTTCATTGATTCTTATATCGACCGGGATATTAAAGATATGGTTGATTTAAAGGATGAATTTTTATTCCGTGATTTTGTACGTGCCGCGGCTTGCCGAGCCGGAGAAATGTTGAATATTCACGCCATTGCTTCGGATGTGGGCGTTTCTGATGACACAGCAAAGACATGGCTGGGTTATATGGAGAAGTCGGGAGTTATCTTCTATTTACGTCCGTTTTCAAACAATTTGCTCAATCGTACCATTAAGAAAACGCCCAAGCTTTTTTTCTTCGACACGGGCTTAGTGGCGTTTTTGACAAAGTACTCGTCGCCGGAAATCTTAATGAATGGCGCGATTAACGGCTCTATTTTGGAAAACTATGTTGTTTCCGAAATCATCAAAACTTATACAAACAATGCCCTCCCATACTACGTGCATTACTACCGTGATATTGACAGCAAAGAAGTCGATATGATTTTGGAGAGCGACGGAGAACTTCACCCTATCGAAATCAAGAAAACTGCATCCCCACAGACGAAACTCGTCAATGCATTCAAGGTGTTGGATAAAGCGAGTATGCCCCGGGGAACCAGAGCCGTGATTTGTACCAGGAAAGATTTGTCAGCACTCGACAAAGATACGATGATTGTGCCGGTATGGGCGATATAGTTTTGCTATGAAATCCATTGAATCACGTCCGCTTTGTATACCCTTGCATCTGTGCCGCTTTGGTGGGCGAAGTCGCCTATGTAGCTACAGTTGTATTTTTCGTAATATCCTATGTGGTCGGTGTTTAGGTATACCTTATTGAAGCCTAGTGCGGCGGCTTCACGGCGGCTGTGCTCCAGAAGCTTTTCACCAAGTTGTTTTCCTCTTTCGGCAGGTTCGATATATAATGCGCACATCCATGGGTATAAATCTGTTCTGACCATGAAATCGTTATCGATTAACCCGAATCCGCCGATGATATTATCCTCGGTGATGTCGAAGTTGCGCGGTTTTGCGTTGTGTAATTCCGTATTGTATAAACCTGAGTTCTGCAATACCGCATTGCGTAGCATTAGATACCACCGCGGCAGAGCGTCAACTGTTGTCAGGCTATCACTTATGCTGTCGTGATATAGCTGTCTGTCTATGTTCCATCTTGACGAAAAATAGTCCGCAGCAAGTTCAAGCCATTCAGGGCGTTCCCGGATATTTATGATTTGTTCCATATATTGAGTCCTCTGATACTTGTTGGTATACGCTCTATTAAGCCCATAGAGAAATACTGGTGGATTCTGCGACTACGCGCAGAATGACGGGATTGTGAGTACCCTGTGAATAGTAACTGCGACAGTAATATCAGTCTATTCATGTCATCTTACCGTAGTAAACTCTCTCATCAAAAGATTGTTTGTTGCGGCGTGAGCCGGTTCCTTCGGGTAATCCGATTGGGAGTAACACTCGCAGGTGATATCTGCTTGATGCTCCGAGTGCATTTAGTGCTGCTTTTTGATTGTTTTCATCAAAGAACGGGCTGTCGAGCCAGAGCGACACGTAACCCAAAGCTGTTGCGGCGAGCAGCATTTGCGTTGCGGCGGCGGCATAGTCTTCGAGTTCGAAGTTATGTTCGTTCTGATGCGCTTCGCTATCGGTCAGCACTGCAATAGCTGCCGGTGCTGTTAGCAAGCCCTCTGTTTGGACTATATCACAGAGCGGCTGCACTTCTTCACGGTTCTTAAGTATAACAAGCTTGACGCATTGTGAATTGTAACCGGTAGGTGCAGCAAGCCCCGCTTTTGCAATACTTTCAAGACTTGCAAGCGGCACTGCATCAGGCAGAAAGCGCTCCTTGTGAGAATATCTCTTTTCGACTGTGTTAAAATAATCCATAGTATTAATGTCCTTTCACCCAATCCGTAATGTCATCCATCACGTACTCTTCTACTTTTTGCGGGACTTTATACTCTTTCATTACCTTGTTGACGGTGCCGTATATTGACTTCATGAAGAGGTGGTTCAAACCCGGGTAAAGCTTGAATGTGGCGTTGGGCTTATCTTTTAAGATTTCTTTATACGCATTAAAATCACTTTCGACGGAAACATGAACGTCCTTGTCGCCTTGTGTAACTAAAATCGGTTTTGTCAAGACTTTTAGGTAATCGGCGGCAGGTTTTGAGCCCCATTCCTTCAAGTAATACAGCTTGTTGTATTTGCCTAGGAAAGTGGTGTTTTTGGCTTCTTCATCGGACATTTCATAAAGTCCTGTCCACTTGCTTCTGATTTTCTTAATCTGCTTATTTGCAATCCACTTAATGATGGGATTCATGTTCCCGATTGCATTGTCCTGCTGTTCAGTCATTATATCCTCAAGTCTTCTCGGAGAACCGGCGAGCAGGATAAGACCTGCGTAATTTCCGCCTTCGGCATCGATACGGGGAGCTAGCATAGCACCCATACTGTGCCCTGCGATAAAAACTTTATCAGGATTTATACGCGGGTCTTTTTTTATTAAATCCGTAGCAAAAATCGCATCTTCAATGGTTTCTTCCCAAACGGTCAAGCTGCTTGCGTCCGGACCTTTGACCATCTGTTTGCCGTAAGTTTTGGTTCGTTTATCGTACCGTATCGTTGCAATGCCGCGTTTTGCAAAACCTTCAGCAAGATCCCTGAAACAATAACAATTGCCGACCTTTTCGTCCATGTCATTCGGTCCTGATCCGTGAACCAACACAATCGCGGGAAAAGGAGCCTCCCCGACATCGGGAATTGTCAACAACCCGTCAAGCGGAAATTTTTCTCCAATAGTAATCTTCTCAACAATCATATCGCACCTCTTATTTTTAAAGTTGACAATATTATATCACATATTATTGACATTTGTGTACTTCCTCGTTACTATTATCAGTAGTAGATTGGCGTGTGGGGGAGGAGGGTCAATTATATGAAGTATATTTTGGGGTTGGATATCGAGGGGATTGATTGTGCCGTGATTTTGGCTGCGGTGCATGATGAGATTGATGTCCTTAAACGTGTTTCTATTGAGACTCTTGCCGATAGAGGTTTTGAGCAGATTTGGGAGCGGTTGTGTGAGGTTATAGACGAAGTTCTTGATGATATGGACGGCTTACCGGGTTTTCTTGATTCTATCGGGGTCAGTTGTGCCGGACCTCTTGATAGTAAAAAAGGTGTTGTTCTGTGTCCGGATAATTTGCCCGGGTGGGTGAATATTCCTATTGTTAAGAAGCTTGAGGACAGGTATGGTGTGCCGGCGTTTTTGCAAAACGATTCAAATGCATATGCTTTGGTTGAATGGGCGATTGGTGCGGGGAATGGTTGCCGGAATATGTTGTATATAACTATGGGTACAGGTTTTGGCTGCGGTGTTATTGCGAATGGTCAGTTGATTACCGGAGCCAATGATATGTGCGGTGAGGTCGGGCATATACGTCTTGCTGATGACGGACCGGTCGGTTTTGGGAAAGCGGGTTCTATTGAAGGTCTTTGCAGCGGCATCGGTATAAGTCAATTAATAGCATCTGAAACGAGAAAACTTATTGAGTGCGATGTAATACCGGGTTGGGTGAGAGATGATGTTCCAAAGGAGCGGTATAATGTGAAGATGCTTATGCAATATGCCGAAAACGGGGATCCGGATGCGATAAAAATCTGGAGCTTGATTGGAGGGAATCTCGGGAGAGCTCTTGCTTTGCTGATTGATGCTTTTAATCCCGAACGTATTGTGATAGGAAATATCTTCGTGCGTGCGGAGAAGTTTTTGCGTCCGGAGATGGAACGTTTGCTGGCGGAGGAAGCCATTGGTTTTTCTCTTAATGCTTGTAAGATTGTTCCCGCTTCGACAGGTGAACGGCTTGGTGATTTTGCAAGTATTATGACAGCATGTTATGCGCAAGGTTATATGCTTGACGGAAGGCTGGATATAAGATCTGACACAGCCATTGCAGCCGGAACATATTTACATGACAGGGTTAAGGTGCATTATTATTCATTACTAAATCGTTGTCCTGAGCTTGATGAGCTTAATAAATCAATTTGGGGTATGTATAAGGTTTTGTATGACTGTTTCAAGAGCGGAGGTAAGCTTTTGCTTTGTGGTGATGGAGATAGCACTGCTGATTGCGAAACTATGGCCGGTGAGCTTATGAATGGGTATCTATTGCGCCGTCCTGTCTCGAGTGTTTTTGCTTCAAACTCTTCTCTAAGAGGTGAGGGAGTCTTGCTGCAGGAGGCTTTGCCTGCCATTTCTCTCACCGGTCAGCCATTTTCCGCCGCCGCTTCCGCAAATGATGCAGGCACGGAAATGGTCTTTGCACAACAGGTGTACGGTCTCGGTCGCCGCGGTGATGTTGTTCTGGGTATCTCAAAATCCGGCAATGACGAAAAAGTCATCCGCGCAATCCGCGTAGCAAAAGCCGCCGGTCTTGCAACATTAGGTTTAACCGGTGAAAGCGGCGGCGAAATACTCAACCTATGCGATATTTGCATATGCACACCCGCATCCGAAGCTGCCTTGGTGCAGCAACTGCATTCTATGATATGCAACACACTTTGCGCAATGCTTGAAGCTGCATTTTTTGATAAGTAGCGCGTATTTGTACCCTTGACAACTTGTGACTTCGGGGGTAAAATTCAAAGAAAATATACGAAGGAGTTGATTGGTTTGTGTAGCGATAACGCTAATGCTATCAGCAATGAGGATTTAGAGAAGCTTAGAGATGAATTGCGGGAAGAATTACGCAGAGAGCTTTTGGGTGAGGGTCCTGAAGAGGAGCGGTCTGAGAAGGATTATCCGTGGATTGTTTTCGGGCTTGATGGCACGGAGTACGGTGTTAACAGTAAGTATGTGCTGTCCATTGAGATTATTGGAGAAATTACGCCTGTGGTGGATGCACCGGGTCATTGCCCGGGTATTACACAGTCACGCGGCGTTATGATTGATTTGCTTGATTTACGCAGGTTATTCGGGCTGGGTGATTATATATCAGCCAAAAAAGCCGATGATGACCGTGTTATGATGATGGTCATTGAGACAGGAGATAAAAAGCGCGGCGTAATAGTTGATGAAATTGTTTCGGTCGAATATATTACGAACTTCATTGAAGACGTCATCGGTGAAACCACGGGCAACATTACATCACAGTACATTCGCGAAGTAGCGACAAGAGAAAAACTTGACAGTCCTGTGCTGATTCTTAATCCGGAGAGTTTGAATACGATATAGAGAGAGTTTAAGACAGGGGGACGGTCCTTCTATCTTGTCGTAAAACGACAAGACAGATGAACCGTCCCCCTGTCTTATTGTCGTCAAAACGACAAGACAGATGAACCGTCCCCCTGTCTTTTTTGAACCGTCCCCCTGTCTTTGAAAAAAATATCCCCCCGTGGGGCTTGCGCGTTGGAGGTGGAGCATTATATATTCATATGTGCATAATTATGTAACGGTTATACTATGGTGTTTTCTTAACTTTGCGGAAGAGGATTTTTATTTTTGAATAATACAGTGCATCACAACAGTACAGTTATTCATGGCTCCGATATTAGCTTTTCTTATGATTTCGATGGTCAATTATCATCAGCACTTACGGACATCGATATTGAAATCAAGAAGGGTGAGTTTGTTGCAATACTTGGGCAAAACGGGAGTGGTAAGTCTACGCTTGCAAAGCATTTTAACGCTTTGCTCCCGGTTCAAAAAGGTAAACTTACAGTATGCGGCATAGATGCAAAAAATCAGAGTGAGATTTGGCGTTTACGGCGGCTCTGCGGCATGGTTTTTCAAAATCCCGATAATCAGTTTGTTTCTTCCGTCATTGAGGAGGATGTTGCTTTTGGTCTTGAAAACTATGAGGTTGACAGGGAATTGATCCCGGACATGGTAGAGAATGCTCTCAGGCTTGTCGGAATGAGCGGGTATGAGAAACGCTCGCCGCATTCGCTTTCGGGAGGGCAAAAGCAGCGGGTGGCTCTGGCAGGAGTCTTGGCGCTTGACCCTGATATAATCGTTTTTGATGAAGTCACGGCTATGCTTGACCCGATGGGACGTAAAGAGATTCTCGAAGAAATACACAGGTTGAACAAGGAAACCGGAAAAACCGTGGTTATGATTACACATTATGTCGAGGAAACTGTGAATGCAGATAAAGTATTACTATTACATAACGGAAGAGTGGCCGGGTTTGGAACACCCCGTGAGATTTTCACAAACACAGAGCTAATGCAGCGTGTCGGGTTGGTTTCGCCTGTACCTGTAAGACTCTTTAATGACCTTAAGGCCGAAGGCATTTGCTTAAAATCCTGTCCGCTGACAAATGAGGAGCTTGTGGAGGAAATATGCCGATTGAGTTAGAGAGTGTTTCCTTTGCCTACAAGTCCGCTGATGGCAGTGAAATACAGGCATTGCGGGATATAAGTATTAAAATCGGCGATGGTGAGTTTGTTGGTATTATGGGGCATACCGGATGCGGAAAAACTACCTTGATTCAACTTATGGCAGGGCTTCTTACGCCGGTTTCCGGGAGTGTGTTGTTTGACGGCTTGGACATAAATATGCGAGATTACGACAGAGCCAAGTTGCGTGAAGCTGTAAGTCTTGTGTTCCAGTTTCCGGAGTATCAGCTATTTGAAAGCACTGTTGAGAGAGATGTGGCTTTCGGGCTTAAGCACAGCAGGCAAAGCCGTGATGAGATAAGCGAGAGGGTTAGATGGTCTCTTGAAATTATGGGGTTTGATTTCGATTTGATACGCAAAAAGTCGCCGTTATCTCTCTCCGGCGGAGAAAAACGCCGGGTCGCAATTGCAGGAGCTTTAGTTACGAAACCGAGATACTTGATTTTTGATGAACCTATCGCCGGACTGGATCAGATGAGCCGTAATGCGTTTCTTGAAATCATAGATGAACTGAACCGTGAAGGTACTGCGGTTGTAATGGTTTCGCACAATGCCGATGCGATAAGCGAGTATTGTAAGCGCGTGATAATTTTTAGTGATGGCGAGCTTGTCACAGACGGGGCGGTCAAGGAAGTGTTTTCGGATATAAATAAGCTGGAAGAGCTGTATTTAAACGCAGGAACACCAAGAACTATCGGGCATATGCTTTCCGGGCACGGTATGGAGATATCGGACAAGGCTACATCGTATGATGAACTATTATTCGCGATAAAGAGCAAGCTGCAGAACGTTGAAAGAACGTTACATTAGCGATTACGTATAATTTTCACCCCTCAACTTTCAATTTTGATTCCGGACTCTCGCAATCGCCATATATCAATAGGAGGCTATTCGCATGTTGATAGGGAAGTTTGTTCCCATAAATTCAATAATCCACCGGCTTGATGCAAGGATGAAGATTGTCAGTCTGATTTTTCTACTGGTCGCAGTTATATCCACATCAACCGTTTACGGTTATGCCGCAATTATCATGGTGCTCACGGTTATTATATGGCTATCGAAGCTTTCTTTGTTTGCGGTATTATCCCCGATACGCAGATTGTGGTTGTTTTTTATCGTGATTTTCTTTATGAATGCGTTCTTTTTCAGTTCCGACAATCCGCTGTTTTCATGGTGGATTATAAGCTTTTCAGGCGAGGGGATAAGGCAGGGTATAAAGGTAGTATTCAATGTGTGTGTTGTAATGATTTTAGGGAATGTTCTGACTCTGAGCACATCCCCGATTGATATGACAAATGCGCTCAGCAGTCTTTTAACGCCGCTTAAGCTGCTTCGAGTTCCTGTTGAGGATGTGGCTATGATTATTAATATCGCTATTCAGTTTGTCCCGACAATTCTTGAAGAGAGCAATATGATTAGAAAAGCGCAAACTGCGAGGGGTGCCCACTTTGAAAGCAGGAAGCTGCGGGAAAAAGCCTTGAGTTTTCTGCCCTTACTGATACCTATCTTTATTTCCTCTTTCCGGCGTGCCGATGAACTTTCTTTGGCAATGGAAGCGAGAGGATACCGCAACGCTAAAAGACGCACAAAAAAAGCGGGAGTACCTTTTAGAGTTCTTGATGTCACAGCAGTTGCGGCTTGTTTTGTTATCTGCATAATACAAATTTATATATAAAAAAGGGGATTCAATCTAATGGAAAAAATGTCGTATGTTAAATGTTCTATCTTCACAGCAGCGTGTATTGCATTGTGCATAGTATTGCCAATGGCTTTTCATGCAGTGCCTATGGCGGGACCGCGGTTTCTTCCGATGCACATTCCGGTTTTGCTCTGCGGTTTGATTTGCGGATGGCCGTTCGGCTTACTTACCGGGCTGGCAGGTCCGTTGCTCTCTAGCTTGCTAACGGGAATGCCTCCGCAAGCGTTTCTGCCAAGTATGATGGTAGAGCTTGGGTTTTACGGATTGCTGACGGGATTGATGATGCAGTTTGTGCGCACAAAGAAGGTTTATCTCGATTTATACATCAGCCTTGTAACTGCAATGGTTATCGGTCGAATTCTTGCCGGTATTTCCAGAGCACTAATCTTTTCGGCAGGTGAGTATTCAATGGCTGTTTGGACGACGAGTTTCTTTGTCACTGCATTGCCGGGCATAATCATCCAGATTATTTTGCTGCCGAGCATTGTGTTCGCCCTGGAAGCGGCAAGGTTGATACCAAGGAGATATCCGAAGGGGTTAAATGATAAATGAGAAATGATAAATGAGAAATGACAAATGAGAGGGTAGCTTTATTTCGTTGTGTCTCGGGCGCAGGAGAGGATTGGACGGGTTATGAATAAGCAAAATATAATTGAGTTTTTTGACGGTCTTGCTCCCGAGTGGGATGCGGATATGATTCGTGACGATGAAAAAATCGGAAAGATACTGGATTTTGCAGGTGTCGGGGAAAATAAAAGCGTGCTTGATGTGGCTTGCGGAACGGGTGTGCTTGTTCCCGATTACCTTGCGCGTAATGTAGGGAAGCTTACGGGCATTGATATATCTTCCGCTATGATTGAAATTGCGAAATCGAAGTTTAGTGACCCGCGTGTAACGTTTATTCACGGGGATGTCGAGGAGCTGATGCCGGGTGAGTTGTATGACTGCTGTGTGGTTTATAACGCATTCCCGCATTTTCCTGATCCCGAGAGGCTTATTAAAGTCTTAACAGGGTTTCTGTGTAGCGGCGGTAAGTTGACGATTGCCCACGGTATGAGCAGGGAAGATATCAACGGTCATCACAGCCAGGTTGCAAGTGAAGTTTCTCTGGGCTTAATGACCGCTTCGGAACTGTCGGAGCTAATGTCTTTGTATGTTGATGTAGATACAGCACTGTCAAACGAGCATATGTATGTTGTTTCAGGTACAAAGAGATAGGAAGACAATGTACCTGTCCCCCTGTCTTGCTTTTCTATTGCTATGTGTTAAAATTATACGAAAAGGGGATATTGGAGAGTATTTATGGATGAACATACACATACACATGATGGCAATACGCATACACATACACATGATGGTGTGAAACACAGTCACAGCCATACCCACACAAAGTCTGTGATAAATCGAATTGCCCGCACGAGCGGGCATTTGTCGAGTGTGCGAAACATGGTTGAGCAGGGGAGAGATTGTGCGGAGGTTCTGGTACAGCTCGCTGCTGTGCGGGGTGCAATCAACAAGATTTGCGAGATAATATTAAAAGACCATCTCGAACATTGTATTGTTGATGCTGTCGAAACAGGTGATAAAGAAGCATTAAATGAACTGAGCAAGGCTGTGGAGCTGCTGTTGAAATAGGTAATGTAATACAGTTTGAGGTTTTATATTTGAAAAAATATATACTAATTGTTTTAGCGATAGCTCTGCTTCTGACAACAATCAGATGTGGGTATATGGAACGTGAGCGTGATGTATCGGGTGAGTCTGTCAATGGTGAGCAGGAGTTACCTGATAGTGTTGCTGACAACAGTGATGAAGATGGTGACGGGCAGGGGAGCGATTTTGATAATCCTGTTGTTGTGAGTACGCCAACGCCGACTCCCGGATATGACGAGTATACAGGTTTTAGAGATATTACTGCTGCCGAATTGGTGGCGGATATTCGTGTTGGGTGGAGTTTGGGGAATACTCTTGATGCTCATAACGGTCCCGGAGGATTTGCTAATCTCGGGGGCGGTGTATACGCGAATACTACAGTAACGGAGCTTGAAACAGGTTGGGGCAGACCGGTAACATTGCCTGCACATTTTGCCGTTCTCAAGGATGCCGGGTTTAATGCAATTCGTATACCTGTTACGTGGTTTAAGGTTATTGATGAGGAGCATAATATCCGTGAGGATTGGATGGCAAGGGTCAAGGAAGTTGTTGATTATGCAGTAGAGCTCGATATGTATGTTGTTGTCAATACTCATCATGATGATATACTTTTTCAGCTTGTTGACGATGAAATTGAAAACTCAAAAATTGCCCATGCGAGAATATGGGAACAGATTGCAGAGGCCTTTAAGGATTACAATGAGAAGCTTCTCTTTGAGGGGCTTAACGAGCCTCGTACAATAGGAAGCCCTGATGAGTGGAGAGGCGGAACACCGGAAGAGCATAGGAATTTAAACACCTTAAATCAAGTTTTTGTAGATACAGTGAGAAGCACAGGCGGCAATAATGCAAAGCGCATATTACTGGTGCCGACCTATGCCGCTTCAGCAAATGAAACAGCGCAAAGAGCATTTGCGTTGCCGGAAGATTCGGCAATAGACAAGCTCATTGTATCATTGCATTATTATGAACCGTGGAATTTTGCGCTGAGAACGGGAGCGGGCAGCGTTTCGGAATGGAGTGCTGATAATTTGGATGATACAGCACCGATAATGCGAGCATTTGATTTGGCACACGAACTGTTTGTCAGCAGAGGCATCCCTGTAATAATGGGAGAAATGGGTGCAATAAACAGGGATAACCTTGAGGCAAGAGTAGCATGGGCGGAGTTTTACACAGCCTACGCCACATCAAAAGGCATCCCATGCTTTTGGTGGGACAACGGAAGCTATTGGGTTTTAAGACGGCGCGACTGGGGCTGGGAACAAACATTTGGCTTGCTCGACAGGGTGAACATAGAAATAGCTCACCCTGAAATAGTAGAAGCGTTAATGAGGGGTACGTCGTAAAGGATATTAAAACTAATTTTCCTTATGTAGTGGTGAGTAGTATTATAATTAAATTTTCAGGCGAGTTGCGGACGGAAACCCGATATAACTATATGTCATCACAAAGGTAGTCCGAGTGTTTGAGAATGGAAATTTAATTATAATGCTGCGAGCGCAAGCGGATAAAATGCTTTACAATTGGGTTTCGCAAGTGCCAAAAATCACCCGCCGTCAGTAGACGACACCCTCTTTTCAAAGAGGGCTTTAAGTTTTTCGGTTTCCCTCACTATCAAAATTCTTCCTCAATGCAATTTCCGACAAGATTATCGTTCCGAATATCATCACCGCATGGATTACAATTATCGCGATACCCACGTTGCGGATTACTGTTGTCGAACTGTTCATTATTGCAAAGAGTGCAGCCAATGAGCCTATGAGCAGGATTATACCCGAAATCCACATGAGCCTGCCTGCGTAGATATTGCCGAATTTCCAAGTTTCGAGGTTTTTCATGGACATTGGCGTTCTGTAGCCCATTATGAAATTTATTCTCTTAGGACCGGCGAAGTTGAAGGAAAGCCCGAAGACAATCATTACTGCTGACATGACCAGTACAACGACCAGGATAATTCCCCAAATACCCATGATAAATTCCTCCGGATTAATAATAAATTTGATAGTTATTACTATCTATGTTAGAGTATAACGCAATAACATCTAATGTCAATAAAGAAAGGGATAAGCCCTCTTTGCGAAGAGGGTGCCGCTACAGGCGGCGGGTGATTTTATAATGAACGAAACATTAAAAAACATCAACGCACGTTACACATGCCGTGATTTTAAGGATACGCCGGTTTCACAGGAACAGCTTGACGAATTGGTCAAGGCCGCACTGTCTTCTCCGAGTGCGATGAACCTGCAACCTTGGCATGTCGTGTTTGTCACAGATAAAGCAATTGTTGACGAGCTTGACAAAGAAGGTATAGACATATTAAGCACTGCCGAGGACAAGTCGACGTATGAGCGCATGATGGAGCGTGGAGGGAAGCTGTTTTATAATGCCCCGTGCCTTGCAGTTGTCTTATCCGACGGGACAAAGTGGGGAACACTCGACAGCGGTATTTTATGCCAGAATCTCGTGCTTGCCGCTGAATCGATGGGACTCGGAACATGTATCGTCGGAATGGCGGGAATACCGCTTGGCGGTCCGAACGCCGATGAATACGCAAAGCGCCTTAATTTTCCGAAAGACCATTCATTCGCAATAGGAGTGCTTGTCGGCGAAATAAACTCGGGGAAAGAGCCGCATGAGCACGATTTGAACAAGGTTTCGTTTATCGGATGAGAAATAAAAGTTCACAATTTGTTAACAGTTATGATTACCATAAAGTATAAAATTGCTTCCTATGGGAGCGCAATTGACGCATATGACGAAAGGAATGTCATGTAAATGGAATTGCATCGCAATGTCGAGGTCTTCGGTGACTCGATATTAAAAGGTGTTCAGGTCGATGATGAAAACAACCGGTATCATGTTGATAACAACATTGATGTCGAAATGCTCGAGAAGAAGTTTCTTCTTAGCATCAGTAATTTTTCTAAATTCGGCTGTACAATATCAAAAGCATTTTCTCTTATTGAAAAGAGGTTTTATAAGGGTGAATTAAAGTGTGATGCGATTGTTTTGAATCTGGGTGGAAACGACTGCGATTTTGACTGGAGAGCAGTTTCCGAACGCCCTGACGAAGAGCATGCGCCGAACACTCCGTTGGATGTCTTTGCGGACACTTATAAAAAAATCATTGAGTTTCTTAAAGAAAACGGGATTCGCCCGATTCTTACGACCCTTCCGCCGCTTGACGCACAGAGATTTTTCAACTGGTTTTGCGGAGGTCTCGAAAAAAAAGCAAACGTTTTGGAATGGCTTGGCAGTGTTGAGTCGATATACCGCTGGCATGAGAATTATTCGAGAACCATAGAGAAAATTGCAAGTGAAACAGGAACACTGCTGGTTGACTTGCGGGGAGCATTTCTAAAGTACAGAAAGCTCGGAAACCTTTTATGCAAGGACGGCACCCACCCGAACACTGAAGGTCAGCGCGTGATAACACAAGGGTTTATTGAGTTTATCGAATGGGCAAGTGCTAAGGGTAAAATTGAGATATACGCATAATCTGACGGCTGAACCCTGACCTTGAATCCCCACTATGACAGATGCATTATGGAATATTCATTAAGAGAGTAGAATTATGCAAATATTACAAAAGTGTTAAATATTGTGTACACAAACTGACCTTGATTGACATAAGGGTCAGTTTGTGATAATATACAACAAATATTTATTTGGAGGTAAATTAATGAAAAAAGCACTATCAATCCTACTGATACTGGCACTTATCTGCGTACCGCTGGTTGCATGCGCCGATACAGACACCCCGAGTGGAACACCGCCGGCAGGCGGAGGCGACACACCGCCGGCAGGCGGAGGAGACGACACACCACCGGCAGGCGGAGGCGATACACCACCGGCAGGCGGCGGAGACACAGTAACACTGACACTCTGGGGCGGTGAAGAAGATCAAGCAATGCTCCGTGAAAGAGCCGATGCATTTATCGCTGCACATGCTGATGAAGCAACCATCGTAATAAACATTGGCGTAGAATCAGAGTCCACAGCTAAAGACACGATCCTTACAGATCCTCAGGCTGCAGCCGATGTCTTCACGTTTGCTGACGACCAGATTATGGAACTCTACATGGCAGGCGCGCTTCAACCGGTTTTGCTCAACACAGATGATATCAAAGCCAGAAACGTTGCAAGTTCCGTATCAGCCGCATCTGTCGACGGCACACTCGTTGCATACCCGCTTACAGCCGATAACGGCTACTTCATGTTCTATGACAAATCATACTTTGAACCTTCAGATCTGGAAAGTTTTGACAGAATGATGGAAATAGCTGCGGATGCAGGCAAGTTCATTGCAATGGAGCTTCAAGGCGGTTGGTACAATATTGCATTCTTCAGAGGTGCAGGATTTGACGCCTGGCTTGCTCCCGACGGCGTGTCAACATTAACAAACATAAATGAAGCGGGCGGCACAGATGTTCTCCAGGGTATGCTTGATATTTCGAAAAACCCCGGTTTTGCTTCATTAGGCAATGATGAGTTTGTAACCGGCATCAATGACGGCTCAGTTATTGCAGGAGTCAATGGTCCGTGGAACTCAAATAACGCACGCGAAGCATGGGGCGATAACTATGGCGCGACAAAGCTCCCGACATTCACCGTGGACGGAAGACAAGTCCAAATGGGCGGTGTTGTTGGGCACAAACTGATTGGCGTAAACCAGTTCAGCGCAGAAGCCGGTTGGGCAATGAGACTCGCGGATTGGCTGACCAACTACGACAGTCAGGTCATTCGCTTTGAATTGCGCGGCCAAGGTCCGTCAAACATTCAAGCTGCATCATCTCCGGCAGTGCAAGCTGATCCCGCGTTAGTTGCACTTTCTCTGCAAGCGCAATACTCCGCATTTTTCGGTCCGGGCGGTAACTACTGGAGTTCAATGGAAACTCTTGGTGAGATAGTCCGTCAGGGTAACCCCGACAATATTCCTCTTCAGGAAATACTGGATAATGCAGTTGCAGGTATTACTGCATAGCAATTTTTGCATATAACAAATAATAAGAAAAAGGAAGATTACGGTCTTCCTTTTTTCTGCATCTTTTGATGGTTGCATAGTAAATAACACTTTGATATAATAACCCCTGCGTGGTTATAAAAACGAAAACGGAGCGGACATATGGATCAACTAAAAAAATTAATTCAAAAAATAAAGCGCAGTAAACCGATAAAAGGAAGCCTGGCGGTGGTTGTTGTTGCGGCAGTTATTGTTACATTGCTCATTATAAGCCCATGGAGTACACAAGATGATATACATGAACCTGATGGGCCTGCTATATCTCAGACGCCACCACCGGAAGCTACACCGGAGCCGACACCCGAGCCGACACCGGAACCGACACCGGAGCCGACGCCGGAGCCGACGCCGGAACCCGACAATACACTGCGTAATCCACTTACAGGAGTGCCGACGGGTGATGAGGATATATCGCGCATCAGACCTGTTGCAATAATGATAAGCAACGAACGGCGTGCTCAGCCGATGAGCGGAATATCAAAAGCCAGTATTGTTTACGAAACGTTGGTTGAAGGTGGCATTACACGTATGACGGGCATATTTCAAGACTATGAGCATGTCGGTAACATTGGAGCTATACGGAGTATCCGGCCTTACCATATATCTATCGGAGTAAGTTATGATGCGATTATGATGGCAAGCGGGGTTCCGCCGCATTCGCGTGAAACTGCCACTGAACTGGATGCGACGCTTTTTTCAGAGGATGGGCGCGGGCAGTCCCTTTTTATGGTAAATCGAAACAGGGTCCCCGGCCGGACTCTGGAGCGATTACATTCCGTTGTCACAACCGGTGACAGACTGACAAATCGCCTTCCGAACTATGCCTCAAGGCTTACGCATGAAGAGGACTTTGTCCATGCTCTCAAATTTTCGGATGAAGCAACGCCTGTTGGCGGATCAACTGCACATGAGATTGTGGTAAGATTCTCTTCCGGAAAGAGCAGCACATTTATGTATAATGCGGACACAAATACTTATTTCATGAGACAGTTCGGTTCGGACTTTATTGATGCAAATGACGGCACACATGTATCATTTTCAAATCTGATAATAATAAGAACACCGGTGAGCGCATGGACAGGACCGCATGCCGGCGCGGGCAGACGTGATATGCCGACAACGGGTAACGGTGAAGGGTATTTTGTACATGGCGGGCAGATTATCGAAATAGAATGGCACAGACCTGACTATTCTTCGCAGTTTACTTACTCACTTAAAGATGGTACGGAGTTGGTTCTCGGGCGCGGTAGCACATACATAGGCGTTATTCCGACCAACAGAAACGAAGGACAAGTGAATTTTGAGTAATACAGATTGAAGAATAAATATAAATATTTTGTTGAAAGGGTGGATGCTTATGACCGGCACGTTAGCTACTATCGAGAGAAAGAATCCGTTTAGAGTTATACTGGATTTTTTCAAGGGCATTGCAGTTGATTTCGCGGAGGGCGGTTTATTTGTCAAGCTTTCCCTGCTTCTGATGGGTGCAGGGTATTTTCGCCGGGGGCAGATTGTTAAGGGGTTGATAATGACTGTATTTCAAGTTGTTATCATTTTTTTCGCATTTACATTTGCCGCGCACTACCTGTCAAGATTCGGTACACTCGGTACAGTTGAATTTCAACCTGTATTTAATCCCGAAACAATGAGAAATGAATTCAACGATTTCGATCATTCATTTCAAATTTTGCTCTACGGGATAATATCGATCATCGTTCTTACCGGCGCGTTGTTTATATACCTCAAAAACATCCGCAGCGTTCGCGCACTTGAAGTCCGTGCCAAACAAGGCAAACGCATACCGACTTTTATTGATGATATAAAATCGGCAAGAGATGAAAAGTTTTATATAACCCTATTAGCCTTGCCATGTATCGGAATTGTGCTTTTTACAATAGTTCCGCTTGTAGTTATGATTTCGGTGGCGTTCACAAATTATGACCAGCTTAATATGCCGCCTGCATCGCTCTTTACATGGGTGGGTCTGGATAATTTCAAAGTATTATTCAGCGACAGCATAACGGATACATTCAGCTACGCATTCGGGATAGTATTGTCGTGGACGTTGATTTGGGCATTTGCCGCAACCTTTTCGAATTATTTTCTCGGCATAGGGCTTGCGTCATTCATCAACAATAAAAACACAAGATTTAAACGTGTATGGCGGACAATGTTTATAGTCCCTGCTGCCGTTCCGCAATTTGTTACGCTGCTCCTAATCCGCAACTTTTTTAGGGATCAGGGTATAGCCAATACGATTGCATCGGATTTGGGGATTACGGATTTTCTTATAAGAATAGGAATGGTTCCCGCGCATCTTAGTTATATTCCGTTTTTAACTGATCCGACTTGGGCAAGAACTATGATAATCCTGATAAACATCTGGATAGGCGTACCCTTTATGATGCTCATTGCAACGGGTGTTCTGATGAATATTCCGAAGGAACTCTATGAAAGTGCCAGAATCGACGGAGCCAGCTCATTTAAACAGTTTACCAAAATTACAATGCCTTACATGTTGTTCGTAACAGCTCCTTTTCTTGTAACACAGGTTGTGCACAACATAAATAACTTCAACGTTATATTCCTGTTGACGCAGGATTTATACCGCACGACAGATCAGATGCTGTCAGTCTCCAATGCAAGAGAGGTCGACCTGCTTGTAACCTGGTTGTACCGACTGACACAGGAGCAATATGACTACAAGATGGCATCGGTAATCGGCATTATGGTATTTATCGTGAGCGCGTTGTTTACATTACTGGCATTTAATCTGATAATTAATCGTAATAAGGAGGATAAATTCCAACTATGAGAAAGAATTATGCTTTACATGGCGCCGCATTTTCGTTACGGCATCTGGTCTTATTTGCTCTCGCAGTGTTCTGGCTTATTCCGATTATCTGGCTGTTATTTAACTCGTTTTCAGAGTTTCCGGGATTGAATATCCGGCGTTTCTTCCCCGATGGCTTCACATTGGCAAATTATGAAATACTTCTGTTTGACACCACAGACACAGTGGCGAGATTCCCCGTGTGGTTTATGAACACCTTGCAAATTGCTATTTTCTCATGTATTATTTCCAGCATTTTTGTGCTGATGGTAAGTTATGCAATGAGCCGTATGCGATTTAGAGGACGCAGGACACTCATGAGCATCGGTGTCATTCTTGGTTTATTCCCCGGATTTCTTGCTATGATTGCGGTGTATTTTATACTACGTTCATTTGGTTTGACGAACAATCATTGGGGGCTGGTACTCATCTATTCCGGCAGCTCGGGGCTGGGGTATCTTATAGCCAAAGGCTTCTTTGACACGATATCAGAGACACTCAGTGAATCGGCACGGCTTGACGGAGCAACGGAGTTTCAGGTATTTCGAATGATTATCATACCACTTTCAAAGCCGATTATAGTTTATACGGTAATCACTGCGTTTCTGGCTCCGTGGATGGACTTTATGTTTGCAAGGATAATGCTTAACTCAGGCATTGCAACAGACTGGACAGTTGCAATCGGATTATTTAACATGATTGACCGCAACTTCATCAACACACACTTTGCCCGTTTCTGTGCAGGAGGCGTGCTCATCTCCATCCCGATATCAATCCTGTTTGTGATTATGCAAAAGTTCTACGTCGAAGGTATCGCAGGCGGCTCGGTGAAGGGGTAGGATTATAAATGAGAAATGACAAATAATTAATGAGGAATGGAAAAAATCAAATGCGGCGATTGCTTGTGCTATTACTATCAATAATACTTCTGGTTGGTCTCTTTGGCTGTCGGACGAATGATGAGCCGTGGTGGTTGGGTGACGGGCCTCTGGAAGGGGAGCTGTTTGTTGATGCTGTACCCGGGTTATCACCGGATTTTATCAGAGGGGCGGATGTTTCGAGTTTGTTAGCGCTTGAGGCGAGTGGTGTCAAGTTCTATGATTTTAATGGAAATGAGCAGGATATGCTCAAGACGCTCGCCGAAGAGGGGTTTAACTATATCCGTGTGCGTGTCTGGAACGACCCGTTTGATGAGTTTGGCAACGGCTACGGCGGCGGTAACAATACGGTTGAGACCGCTTTGGAGTTGGGTGTTCGTGCTGCCGAGTACGGTATGAAGCTGCTTGTTAATTTTCATTATTCCGACTTTTGGGCCGACCCCGGTAAGCAACAAGTGCCGAAAGCGTGGGCGGATTTAAGCTTTGATGATAAGGTACAGGCGTTGTATGATTTCACAAAAGAAAGCGTTTTAATGCTTGTAGATGGCGGTGCGGATGTCGGCATGGTTCAAATCGGCAATGAAACAAACAACAGCATGAGCGGTGAGAATGCCTGGCCGAGGATAACCGCTTTAATGGCGGCAGGTGCGCAGGCTGTGCGTGATGTAAGCGCAGATACCGGACACGATATCTTGATAGCGGTTCATTTTACAAATCCTGAAAGCCGCAATTTCGTAACGGACGCACGGCGTTTGGAAGTCAACGATGTTGACTACGATATCTTTGCATCTTCATATTACCCGTTTTGGCATGGTACGCTTGAAAATCTGGCGAATCAATTAAGTGAAGTAGCAGAGCAGTTTGACAAAAAAGTAATGGTTGCCGAGGTAGCGTATGCGTACAGTTGGGAGGATTTTGACGGTCATGCAAACACAATAGGCGAAGGCGCAGTTTTTGACCAGCCATATCCGCTCACTGTTCAAGGGCAGGCTCGCGCAATCGCCGATGTTGTAAAAACAGTTGCTTCTATCGGCGAAGCGGGTATCGGTGTGTTCTATTGGGAGCCGGGTTGGATTCCTGTTCCTGTGAGTGAAAATGCCGTTACTCCCGAACAGGCGTGGGAGGAGCGTTTTGCAATTTGGGAGAAACACGGAAGTGGTTGGGCGAGCAGCTTTGCAAGCTCATACGACCCTGATGATGCAGGCGTTTGGTACGGCGGAAGTGCTTGTGATAATCAGGCTTTGTTCGACGCGTATGGTCATCCGCTGCCGTCTTTGAGGGTGTTCGGGTATTGCTATATAGGCAGCACTACGACCCTAAGACTGGACGAGGTTTCCAATGTGCATATTTCTGTTCGCTTGCGAAATCCGGTAGTTTTGCCTGAGACTGTCGAAGCGACGTATAACAACGGGGAACAAGTGACCGTGACTGTAGAATGGGATACAGTTGACTTGGATGAAATCAGCAACAGTCCTGTTGGCGTGTACGTGGTCAGAGGTACTGCACAGGGTCTTACGGTGTCTTGCTTTATTAGTATGGAAGAGGAAAACTATATAGAAAACCATAGTTTTGAGAATGAAGACCGTTCAATGTGGGTGCTTAATAACATCGGAAACACAGAGCAGCTTCGTTTTCAGGAAAAAACCACAGATGCAAGAACCGGCAGGTATTCAGTGCATTTTTGGGATCCTTCATTTGTTGAGTTCACGGTGGAGCAGACCGTAACGGGACTCCGTCCCGGCACGTATAGCTTCGCGGTTTTCATACAAGGCGGCGATGTAGTAAATGAAGAAATATATATATTCGCCCGTACTGACGGCAGGGAATACCGCGTTGACACAGACGTAGACGGCTGGGTAAACTGGCGCCAGCCGGTGATAGATAATATTACGACGGAATCAGGCGAGATAACTATCGGTGTGTATGTGCGCTCAGACGGCGGCTGGGGCACAATGGATGATTTTATGTTAAATCCGGCAGGTTAATGTATAGCTTGTGAGTTGTACTATAATGCAAATAAAAATATATAATGAAGGAGTTATCAGTTGAATAGTTTTACGTTTTGGAGTCCTACAAAGGTTGTTTTTGGTGCTGACACGGCTAGTCTTACCGGTCAGGAGGTCAAGGCTTTCGGGGGGACGAATGTTCTTATTTTTCATGGGCAGGGGAGTGCTGAGAGGAGCGGAGTTCTCGATATTGTCAAAAAATCGCTTGATGATGAGGGGATAAAACATACTTGCGTTGGTGGTGTGCAGATTAATCCGCTTGTGGAGTTTGCTCAGAAGGCGGCTGATGAGTTTGCGGATAAAGATATTGATTTTGTGCTTGGTGTCGGCGGCGGCAGCGTTATTGATACTGCAAAGGCTGTTGCACACGGGCTTGCCAATCCCGGTGTTCCGATATGGGATATTATTACGCTGAAGTTTGAACTCAAAAAGTCATTGCCGATTGGTACTGTTCTCACTATCGCTGCTGCAGGGAGTGAGACGAGTATGTCGGCGGTTATGACAAATCAAGCTTTGGGTATCAAGCGCGGTCTTGGCACGCAGTTTAACAGACCGAAGTTTGCTATCATGGACCCTGTCTTAACCTATACTTTACCGCCAAGGCATACTGCTTGCGGTGTGACGGATATCTTAATGCATACGCTTGACCGCTATTTTGCACCGGACACTGTCAATGCCGTGACTGATGAGTTGGCTGAAGCACTAATGCGTGTCATTGTTAAATACGGTAAAACGGCGATGGATAAACCGCTTGATTATAAAGCGAGAGCAGAGCTTATGTGGGCGGGCAGTTTGTCGCACAATGGTTTGATGGGACTCGGTCAAACGATGGATTTTGCTGTTCACCAGCTTGGACACGCGCTTTCGGGGAAATACGATATCCCGCACGGTGAAAGCTTGTCGATTGCATGGGCATCATGGGCAAGATATGTGTATAGCCACGATGTAGCACGTTTTGCAAAATATGCCCGCTGTGTCTGGGGGATAACAAACTCCGATGATGAGGCAGCAGCGTTGGAAGGCATTAAGGCAACCGAAGATTACTTCCGTTTGATCCAAATGCCGGTAACGCTGACGGAATCGGTGGGTGATAAGTGTAAAGGTGATGTCGATGAGCTTGCTGATTTTTGTACGTATCATAGGGTACGCACGATAGGGTCGTTTATGGTGCTGGATTTTGATGCAATACGAGAGATATTTAAGATGATGGTTTAGTTTCAACCGTCATTCTGCGCGCAGTCGCAGAATCCATGTCGTAATTATGCTATATATATAAGTGAATGCTGTACTCAGTAATAGATTCTGCGACTAACGCGCAGAATGACAGGGCTAGGAGGAATACCCCACTGTACATTATCACTTTGCTCTAACTTACAAAACAAACTCTTCAATGACGGCGGCAACGCCGTTGTTGTTGTTTGAGAGTGTTACATAGTCGCATAGCTCTTTAATGTCTTCGGGGGCATTTTCCATAGCTACTCCGAAGCCGGCATATTTAAGCATGCAGATGTCGTTGTAGCTGTCTCCGATGGCTATCATTTCGCTTTTGTTTATGTTGAATATTTTGCCGATTTCTTCCAGAGCAGTGCCTTTTCCGGCGTCATTGCTGATGAACTCCAAAAAGTGCGGCATTGAGGATACGCACTTTAGCTTGCCGTTAAAATGTTTGTTCATTTCTACTGACAGTTCTTTTACTTTGGCGGGGTCTTCTATCCAAAGGACTTTTGAAATTCCTTTGACCTCGTCTTTTATTTCGGCAAGGTCTGTTGTTATTGATAAGTCCAAGCCTTTGCAATAGCCGTGGTATATTGCTGTTGCTTCGCAGTTTCGGTTTGCCCACAGGCGAGGTCCTGTCCAGACGATTTGTGCCAGGCCGAGTTTTTGTCCGATGTCAAAGGCTTCTTTGGTGAGGTCGAACTCGAGGAATCTTTCGAATAACAGCTTTTCGCTTTTGCCCATATATGCAGCGGCACCGTTAAAGACGATAAACGGCATGTCCTTTTCGAAAAGTTCGTTGACTATCTGTACGTTGCTAAGCGGTCTGCCTGTAGCGGTGACAAAAAGAACGCCTGCGGCTACCGCTTTGCGGATGGTGCTTTTTGTGCGCTCCGTGAGCTCGGACCTATCGTTGACAAGTGTGCCGTCCATGTCCGATGCTATTAGTTTGTATTTCATATGTATAGTGGTTTCCTTTCGGGGTCAACTTTTTTATCCGGCGAAACGGCAACCTGCGTTGCCACAGCTTGCGCCGCTTGGACATCCCTGTATGTTATCACCACTGCTCTTAATGAAAGCCGGGGCTGATTTATATACAGTTACCATATCTGTAGAACCACATTCCGGACATGGGATGCGGTTTTCTGTTTTTTCAGCCATGGTCGCTTTTATATTGGACTCTTTGTTGCAGCTATTGCACCGTAAATCATAAAAAGGCACTTTGCATCTCCTTCCGGAATAATCCGTTTGAGTTTTTCGATTATAATACTACGAATTTAATTTTCTTTCAATTAACTCGTTCAGTAATACACTAAAGCACTTTGCAGTAAAATGGATCCCTCCGTCCCTACATGTGTGCGTGACTACACCACGTACTTAAAGGTGTGTGCAACACCGTTCTCCTTTTGCTTGTTTACGACATCGTTAACATGGTAGGCCTTTAGCGCATCACTTGGATGTGGTTTTTCCAATCGTATTATGCAAACTTTCGTCTGATTAGCATCTCTGTATTTATGTCAATGGCAGAAATTATTTCCAGCAGTTCATCTTGAGAAGTATTGAAATCATTTACTGCCCATTCCCTTATAACACCGAGGTGTCCGGAAAAGAGGAAGAGTGCGTATATTTCCAGTTTATCAGACGGCAAATTTATGTTAATAGTCGTGCGCCAATAGTCGATATATATGTCCTTGAAAACGGTGGAAATACTGTGGATGAAAGAAGTACCAACATGGCTGCCCAAGACTAAACAACTTATTTGCTTATTTGTGGAAATATACTCAAACAAAAGAACAATACACTGCGTCGTGTCTAAACCATTCGTAACATTGAATATATCTCTCAGTTCGTTGATTACCGTTTCTTCGATGTGATTGTATAAATCATATATATCAACGAAGTTTGCATAGAACGTAGAGCGGTGGACATCCGCTTTATCAGTTAGCTCCCTCACAGTGATATTCTGAATACTCTTTTCTGTAAGCAGCTCCGCAAGCCCCTCTCGAAGGGCTTTTTTTGTTTTTCTGACACGCCTGTCCTCTTTTGCTTCAATATTCATAAGATGCACCCTTTTGCTGCCCGACACATTAGTGAAATTGTGTCCGTTTATAGACCATTTCATAGGATATTGATTGTTGCTATCCGTACATGTGTCTATTATAATACAAAATGTAGGCAAACGCAACATCCGTCGTTTGACTTGTAACGAATGCTCCGGGAGGTGCAGTTTGAAAAATCGAAAATTGCTTATTGTAGTAAGTATATTCCACGCAACCGTGAATACATTGTACTTAGTCAGGTTTTTTGGGGTTCTTCCACCCGAAGAAATCGTTCATGGATATGTAACGTGGTTTATGTCATTTGCATTACCCAATGCCGCCTTTACCTTGTTATCATGGCTTCTGGTTTATTCATTGCTGAAAAAGTTTGACACACTGGCAGTATTTGCAGGATTGCTAAATGCAGGAGGATGGATTCTCCACGCCTTAATCGGTTTAATGTTTGGCTTCTACTCGTCCTTGTGGGATACTTTGACATTTGGTACAATATTTGAAATCATTGTTTATATATACGGCTTATCACTCGCCGCATTTTATATCACCGTCTTTTGGAAATACATTAGGGAGGTATCCATAAAATGATAACATTATACTTTTCGGGAACAGGTAACACAAAATATGTTTCGGAATTATTCAGTCAAAAGATGGATGCTAAATGCTTTTCTATCGAAGAGGATGTTGACTTTTCTGCTGAAATAAGAACGCACGATACAATCGCCTTTTGTTACCCAATATACGGTTCAAGAGTTCCTCACATCATGAGAGCTTTTGTTCATAAACATAAAAGCGATATAATTGGCAAAAAGATTGTTATCCTCGCAACACAACAAGCATTTTCAGGAGACGGCGCAAGGGTCTTTGCAGATTTATTTGAGGATGGCAAAATAAAAGTCATTTATGCTGAGCACTTTAATATGCAGCAAAATATGGGAAATATCCCCGTATGGTCAGCATTGTTTACACCAAGCGAGAAATCCATGAAAAAAGAGAACCGGAAAACCGATGCAAAAATGAACATAGTCTGTTACAACATCAAAAACGGTATAGTGAAAAAACGTGGATTCAATAAGATTTCGGTGATTCTTGGTTACATACAAGGCAAGCCGTGGCAGAGAAAAACAAATGAAATCACCCCCACACGGCTTGAAAAGAAGGTGATTGGGAACTTGCGCATCCATGAAGATTGTAACGCTTGCAACTTGTGTGTAGATATTTGTCCTGCAAAAAACCTAGTATACCAAGCAAAGGAAATCGAGCACCTAAACAACTGCACAGTATGCTACCGCTGTGTCAATCGTTGCCCGCAAAAGGCAATAACGGTGTACATACACCGTGAACCTAAATGGCAGTATTTTCGGGATTAATTAACAACGGTAATAGATTTTAATCAAAGTTACCCTTGACACCACTTGATTAACTCTATATCCTCATTCAGAATCAAGAATTATATTTATAAATGAGGATATTAGTGTTATAATTACAACTCGAAGGTACAGAGTAGTTTTATTTATGAAGATTGGCATGGTATATGGTTAAAGAACTTGATGAACAGTATGATTCAACTCCACAAAGAATTTTGAAGATAGAACGGAGGTAAAATAATGATTCAGCAGATAGATAATCGAGAAGTTGTAACTGTTCTGGAAGCGATGCATAAATACTCTGAATATTTTATAGGCTTTGTTATTGTCGAACAAAACTTGAGAAACCCATATCAAGAGAAGGGGTATGTACTGTTCCTCGCAGATACATATGATGAAGGTTTAGATGAAAGCATGGATACGGACTTAGATATTAGTGTTTTAAGAGGTAGTTCTGTAGACGAGCCTGTAGAAGTCGGAGGACTTGAAGTTGTATGGAGATAATAGAACTGGATGAAAACGGACTTGCTTATGTCCTCATTTCAATAAAGCCAAGGGAAAGGCATATACACCGTCAAATCCCATTCAAACTGGACACAGCAGCCGGAATAACCACCATTAGCAAAAAGAGTTTGAAACAGTTAAGTTATGATGATGCATGGGTGAAGAACAACACAATAATTGGACCGATAAAAGAGGTGTCCAGTGCAGGCAGAGGATATGAGCCGGCATATTGTGTTGTTCTACCGATTTCGACAATACAAGGGAAATCGTTAAAAAATTGGCCTTTCTACATTAGACCGGAGGACGATAGAGATTATCGGAATCTGTTAGGAATAGATATTCTTTCACATTTCGATTTTTCATTCAATTATAGAAAAGGTTATGTGAAGATGAATCCTATACATGACTCATATATCGATTTCCCGATGTTGCCAAATCAAAGTATCGATGAACTGGAGGTTGATTAATAGCATTTCTCGACACCATTTTGGCAACTAAAGGCAGGAGATCTCATAATATCCCAATAATACTAGGCCGCAAGAAAAAGTCATGGATATCAGAAAAATATCCTTGCCACTTGCACAAAGGCATCTGCAAGTGGTTAAAAAGATAATTGTGTGTTATATGAGGTGTTTTCATTTGCTTCCAACGTTGCTGTAAGGTCCGGACCGGGGCGGTGCATTGCAAACCCTGTGAAGACGTTGTCGGTTATCCACATGTCTATTTCGTCCGGAGCGAGGATGACGGGCATTCTGTCGTGAAAGGGTTCAACCGAGTCGTTTGCTTCTGTAGTCAGGATGGTAAACGCGTCGTATTCGTTGCCGAAGGCATCGCGGAACGTGTTTGATATACCTGCCATGTACAGTGTGGTCTTACCCGGTTCGCGAAACAGGTACTTGTTTTTTGGCTTGCGTTTACCGCTGCGGGGAAGGTTAAGGCTGCCGTGGGGAAACCCGGGATAAAGAAAAGTGCTATCGTCGTCGGGTAAGCCGCTATTGTAGGACCATTCATAAAAACCGCTTGAGAATATAACGCAGCGCCGCTCTTTCAAGGGTCTGCGGAACATGTTTTTTTCCGAGGCGGTTTCGGAGCGGGTGTTGATAATTACACTTGAATTCTTCCAATGCGGAAAACCCCATTTCATGGTGACTATTTCAAAATTTGCCACCACAGGCACGATGGCTGACGGGAATATTTCTCCATGCGCAAGCTGACCGGAAGCAATCATATCATTCACGGTGCTTTGCGTGGCGAGGTTTTCGACACGGGAAATGTTGTCTATGTTTATGCGGTCTTTTGCCGCCTGAATATCATGCAATATTTGCAGTATATCGGCATAAGCCTCATCTTCTAATAAATATCTTCCACACATAACATCACCTGCCGTTTTCAACGGCACCCTCTTCGTGAAGAGGGCATAATTTGTTAAACAACTTTGCCGATTACTCTAAATCCGAAGTCGTCCAGTATTTCTATGTCGCTGTATATTGGGTTTAAGGAGCGCAGATATGCTCTGGTGCCGTCAGCGATCAATTTTTTGCAGTAGACATCGTCGGAGTAGGTGAAGATTCCTATTTCTCCGCTGTCTAAGACTTCTTGTTCTTTTACCCATATTACCTGACCGTCTTGCAGGAGCGGTTCCATACTGTCGCCGCTGACACGGAGCGCAAAGTCCACGGCGATGGGGACATAAGAGGGTGCTTCGATTTCTTCATAGCTGCTGCTGTCGAGGAAGTTTCCTGTACCTGCGGATACAGGGATATCGTATAAGCGAAGGATTCGGGGCACTTCACGGGGCGATTCGTTAGCCGGGTTACGTGTCGGGTCGCGGTGCAAATCACTGAGCGGCTCACGAGATTGACCGAAGCGGTTAGAATTGTTGCTGTTTTGGTAAGTTTCGCTCATCGGAGTGTCATCAAAGGAGTCGGCACCTCTTACGCCCAAGTCACCTTTTCCGGTTATTACCTTGTAAGCGCCAACGTGAAACAGTAAGTCTATGAATTCGCGTGCTTTTTGCCGTCCGCTCTTGTTAAGTCCGGCGTAAGGCCCTTTTGGGATGCCTGCGAATTGCCACAGTACGTCGTCAACATCGAGGATGTCGCAAAGCGCAATGAAGTTCGGGATGCTTGGCTGGGAGAGTTCTTTTTCCCAGTTGTATATGGTTTTGTCTTTTACTTCAAACCCATAGGTCGAGAGCTTGGCGGCCAGTGCTTTTTGTGTAAGCTTTTTGTTCTTACGAAGTTGGGAAAGAGTCGCGCCTAAATGAATTTTCAAACCTTGCCTCCTTTGTCATTCTGCGCGTAGTCGCAGAATCCATAAAATCGTCACTTAAATCACGCTGACGTGGGTTCTTTTCTCGATGAGGTTGATTTTCTATTATCTGCCACGATTCTTTATTTTTTTCTCTGGATCTACAGCTACCCGACTGGATTCTGCGACTGCGCGCAGAATGACGGAGAACCCACCTCGTGAACTGTATGAAAAAACTATACATTTTAACCTGATAGGTCAAAAATGCCGGTAAATTATTTGATGGATTCCTCTTTCTACATACGAAGTATATGTCCAGTATACAGAAAAAAAGACAAAAAGCAAGCAAAAAATAGCAAAAACCTTAAATTTTGTGCAATATGCCATATTGAAATCTTAAAATATAGGGATTATACTAAAGTCGGCTGAGGTATCAAGTTTTATGTATAGAAATGGATAGCGTAGAGTTTGTGATGGACAGGCAAATTGTATTAAGCGACTTAAACGCTTGTTATGCGTCAATCGAAATCGCGCGCGATCCGAATCTGCGCGGGAAACCCGTGGCTGTCTGCGGGTCGGTCGAGGAGCGGCATGGTATCATTTTAGCAAAATCCGATCTTGCAAAACAAGCAGGAATCAAAACAGGTATGGTGCGGTGGCAGGCAATGCTGCTTTGCCCGAATCTTATCACAGTCCCGCCGAACATAGAGTTATACAGGCGTGTGACAAACAGGGTGCGTGAGATATATTCCGACTACAGTAACCTGCGGGATGATTTTTCAATAGACGAGTCGTGGATAGATTTAACCGGGACTTGCCGTATAGGTAAAGAGGTACGCCTCGTACATGAGATAAGGGAAAGACTCAAGGCGGAGACAGGTCTGACCGCAAGTATGGGTCTGAGCTGGAACAGGATTTTTGCCAAGATTGGAAGTGACATAGCAGGTCCGGATGCTGTGGCGGAAATTACACGTGACAACATGAAGGATGTAGTCTGGCCGCTCCCCGCGGATGTTATGATGGGGGTCGGGCGCGCAACAAAGCGTAAACTCAATGACATGGGCATCGAAACGATAGGGGAGCTTGCCGCTGCAAATCCTGATTTTTTGAAACGCCGTTTCGGAAAAAACGGAACAGTTCTCTACGCATTTGCAAACGGCATAGATACCACGCCGATCAGAGCCGAGGGTACGGGTCCGCCGGTGAAGTCAATCGGCAATTCGACAACAACATCGCGAGATATGGTAAACGACGAGGATGTACGCATCGTTTTGATGACACTTGCAGAGAGTGTTGGAATGCGGCTTCGGGAGGAACGCTTCAAAGGTTATGTTGTGGAGTTTGCGCTGCGTACCACAGATTTGCGGTGGCTGATTCACCAACGCAAAATAAAACGCCCGACGAACACAACGTGGGACATTCTTGAAGTTGGCTTTCAGTTATATAAGGAAGTTCGCACGCTGCCGCTGCGCAGCATTGGCATTCGGGTGTCAACGCTTGTTTCCGCAGACGAACCGGAACAAATGAACCTTTTTGAAAACGAGATAAAAAACGATAATCAAAGAGCGATAGACAGGGCAGTAGACACAATTCGGGAAGCCTACGGATTCCACAGCATTCAAAGAGGTTTGACAAGGCTGGACGAAAAGCTGGGAACACTGAATGCGCGGGAAGAAAATGTGACATTCGCGAGGTTTTGATAATGCAACGTATATATGTGGATATATCAGTTGATTATAGTAAGGATGGGACGATGATGCCTGCTGCCATCAAGTGGGAGGACGGGTACAGGTATGAAATCGACAGGGTGCTCGATGTACGTCGTGCCGCATCCGCAGCGGGGAGCATGGGAGTTAGATACACTGTGCGGATAATGGGGCAGGAGCGGCGTTTGTTCTTTGAAGACACTTATTCCGAAACAGGAAAACCCCGTTGGTTTGTTGAAAGCGCGATCCCGAGTTCCTGATAGAATAATACAGGTCATATATCGTAAGTAAGGACTTGTGTGCATTAGTGTTGGCGGCGGAAATTTTTGAAAGGTAATGTGCATAAGTCCCACGATTAACACCCCAATGAAAGCAGATTTGATTGCTCTTAGGTATTTTGTGGTGTAAAATTAGTGTCAACTCACTTGAAATGGAGTTTACCATGATTTACACCTTAACCCGTTCAAAGCGAAAGACTGTTGCTCTGTATATACGTGACGGCGATATTGAGGTCCGTGCTCCTAATAGAATGCCTAAGCGTGAGATTGATAAATTCATTGCATCAAAGCAAAAGTGGATACTGGACAATATTAAGCTTCACAGGCAGCGGGAAAAGAGCCGTGAGAGGTTTAGCCTTGATTACGGGAGTACTGTGGTTTGTTGCGGGAAGCCGCGTTTAATTACAGCGATATCCGGGAAACGTATCGGTTTCGATGACGAGCAGATTTGTTTACCGGCGGATTTGTCGCCGGAAGTGGTTAAGCGTGCTTGTATAGAAGTTTGCAAATTGATTGCAAGACAGGATTTGACAGAGAAAACAGACGGTTTCGCCCGGCAGTTGTCGGTAACACCGGCTGCCGTGAAAATCAACAACGCAAAATCCCGGTGGGGGAGCTGCTCTTCCAAGAAAAACATAAATTATTCATGGCGGCTGATACTGGCGGACGATGAGGTTGTTGATTATGTAGTAGTTCACGAACTGGCGCATATGCTGGAGATGAACCACTCAAACAGATTTTGGGCAATCGTTGAGAGTATCTTACCCGACTACCGTGAACGGAGAAAAAGGTTGAAGGAGCTGCAACAACGCCTAAGCGGTGAGGATTGGGATTGACACTAGTCACGGGGTATTCCGGCACCGTCATTCTGCGCGTTAGTCGCAGAATCTATTGCAGTATGTAGATGTTCTCCCGTATATATAGCATCGTTGCGACGTGGATTCTGCGACTGGCGCGCAGAATGACGAGTGAGTTGACCTGTAGTCTGAGATTGAGGAAGATATAAAGAATTTTCATACGGAGTGCCGGTTTTATGAGTTATACGATAATTCATGTTGATATGGATGCTTTTTACGCGGCGGTTGAAGTTCGGGACAATCCCGAGCTTAAAGGCAAGCCGCTGATTATCGGCGCACTCCCGCATGAGCGAGGCGTTGTTGCGACATGCAGTTACGAGGCACGGAAGTTCGGTGTCCGCTCTGCTATGAGTATAAAAGAAGCATATCGGCGATGCCCGCATGGGGTATACATGCATCCGAACGGAGATAAATATGCGGCGGCTTCGGAAATTTTCCGTAAAATATGGCTGTCTTACACGGATTTAGTAGAATTTGTTTCTCTTGACGAGGGGTTTCTTGATGTTACGGGGTCTGCATATAATTTCGGTGGAGCAGCTAAAATCGGTCGGGCGATAAAAGAGCGGACAAAAGAAGAAACCGGGCTGACATGCTCGGTCGGTATCGGATATTCCATGATGTCGGCAAAGCTGGCAAGCGAGGAGAAAAAGCCCGATGGTTTTTTTGAAATACCCGATGCCGAGGCTCTAAGGAATCTCATAATTGACCGAAATGTGAGAATCTTATACGGTGTCGGTCCCAAAACAGCCGAAGCACTGCAAAGCCGGGGTATAAACACCGTCAGAAATCTGCTTGATAACAAAGAACGGGTATTGGAAGTGCTAGGAAATCACGGGCAGCACTTTATCAATCTGGCAGAGGGGAGAGACGACCGCAAGGTCACACCGTATTACGAAGGTGAAGCAAAATCAATAAGCAGGGAAACGACCTTTCAGCACGATATAACCGATTTCGACTATCTCAAAGATGCATTGCGGTTACTGGCAAAGGAATTGAGCTTGAATATAAGGTATGACGGTCTATATGCCCGCACGGTTACACTTAAAGTCAAATATAACAATATGAAATTGATAACCCGCTCCAAGAGCGGGGAGATAGTGAACCAGCCAAAAGATATATACGACATCGTCGCATCCTTGCTCGATACAGTGGACAAACGCCCGATACGCTTGATTGGCATCGGTTTGAGCGGCTTTGAAGAATCGGAGTACAGACAAATGACACTCGATGATATAGGAACAAAACGAGATATCGTAAAAGACGAAACCCTTGATAAAACCCTGCTCGAACTGCAACGCCGCTACGGCGGAGGAGTCATAAAAAGCGGCAACGAAATAATCGCCGAAAAACGCTTCCGGGAGGATGATGAGGGGTAAAGGGCTAAAATGGAACATAATGCGAAATTAACCGTCAAATCTAATAATACAGATTTTGACGGAGGTAGATATATGAAACGCATAACAATATTCCTTATTGCATTATTTGTCTTTACCACATTATTTGGAGGGATAACTGCTTCTGCGGATTCTTTTGTGATGCCGGAGCCGTTTATTCGTGAGTCGGAGGATGGAAGCAGGGTATTTGTGTTTAACCCGCACGCTGATGAGAATTTTCCTGCGATGGGGGTGTATAAAAACGCTGACCCGTTAGAGTTGATTTATGAAATAAGCTTGGGCTATATGGTTTTTGACAGAGACTTTCATTTTACCGATGATATGCGGAGTTTTGTTTTCGTTCCACAAGTTTCGCAGGATATTGGCGTTGAATTTTACAGAGACGGGATTTTGATGCACAGCTACAGGATCCCCAATCTTGTAGGAGACGGAAGACAAGTTCTATACAGTGTCAGCATGGCTTTCTGGTATGATTATGAAAGCAGAATATTTGACAGCGCAAGCAATACATTCACAATCACAACAGTAGATAATTTGACTTATTTATTCGATGCCATAACCGGTGAGGCTATTGAGGGAGAAATTATAATCACTGAAGAAGTCTGGTCACCATTTAACTTTATGGAAGAAGAATCGCCTATTGTTTATCCGATTGTCCTTAGTTCCGAAGATTTGGAGTTTGACCCTGCGGTGTATCTTGCTAATCAGAGCCCCATAAACTTACCTCTTGATGATGGATATGTTACGGATAGTTTTGAAGCCGATGAACCGCAACCGGATATGCCGCTAATAATCGGAATAGTTGTCATTAGTGCGGGAGCAGCAGCTGTGGCGGCAGGTTTGATAATATTGAAATGTAAAAAGAGTGCTTAGAGTTAAGCAAGTGGTGTCAAGGATATTTTTCTGATATCCTTGACTTTTTTTCTTGCGGTTTCGGAACATTTGCCGTGTCAAGGGCGGTGCGAAGCACCGTGAACGCAGTTCATCGAAGACCCTTG
>Ga0123353_10000298_pt1 | contig 61891 bp, 34 predicted proteins | sample TergutLab28metaG_3_FD_92763 | JGI IMG/M metagenome (GOLD analysis project Ga0123353, IMG submission 92763) | Labiotermes labralis P3 segment gut microbial communities from Petit-Saut dam, French Guiana - Lab288 P3 | ecosystem: Host-associated > Arthropoda: Insects > Digestive system > Gut ... | reverse complement strand
TGTCCATTGGGTTGTTTTTTTGAATTTCGCAATACAAAAAAACATATTTTTATGTTATACAATTCAATGGACATATTTTAGTTGTTAACAATCATGTGTTTATCTCTTAACTGAACGACATTGACCCCGCCCTTACTCCACCGTAACAGATTTCGCCAAATTTCGCGGCTGGTCAACGTTACAACCTTTCAAAGTAGCAATATGATACGCCAATAATTGCAACGGAATACAGGCTAAAATCGGTACGAGCATTTCCTCCGTTTCGGGAATTTCAATACAAAAATCCGATATGTTTTTCACGGTTGTATCGCCTTTCGTAACAATAGAAATGATGCGGGCTTTACGCGCTTTTACTTCCTGAATATTACTCACGATTTTATCGTAATGACCCTTGTTTGTTGCAATCACCACCACCGGCATTTCCTCATCAACCAAAGCAATCGGACCATGTTTCATTTCTGCAGCAGGATAACCTTCGGCATGAATGTAAGAAATTTCTTTGAGTTTTAACGCGCCTTCGAGAGCCAGCGGATAATTGTAACCGCGACCGAGATACAGAAAATTTTTCGAGTAGGTAAATATCTTGGAAAAATCTTTGATCTGTTCGTTCAACTTTAAGGTTTCCTCAATCTTTTCAGGCATTTCTGAAAGATCTTTGATGATGTCCAAATAACGTTTGTCGCTAATGGTTTTCATTTCTTTGGCTAAAACCAAACCAACTAATATCAGTGCTGTAACTTGCGCAGTGAATGCTTTTGTAGACGCCACGCCTATTTCGGGACCTGCATGCATATATGTTCCGCTATCCGTCAAACGTGGAATAGACGAACCTACAACGTTACAAATTCCATACACAAAAGCACCGGCTTTTTTCGCCAACTCAATCGCAGCAAGTGTATCCGCAGTTTCGCCCGATTGCGAAATGGCAATCACTACATCATCTTTGTAGATGATCGGATTGCGATAACGAAATTCGGACGCATATTCTACCTCAACGGGAATTCGCGTCAATTCTTCAATAATGTATTCGCCAATAAGCCCTGCGTGCCAGGATGTTCCGCAGGCCACAATTAAAATTCGACGAGCGTTTATGAACTTATCTTTGTTGTCGATAATTCCCGAAAGGGCAACTTGCGTGAGATCTGTCGAAATTCGTCCGCGCATACTGTCGCGTAATGTTTTCGGTTGTTCGAAAATTTCTTTCAGCATGAAATGCGGAAAATCGCCTTTTTCCAAGGCTTCCAAACTCATTTCAAGCGTTTGTATGCGAGGTGTTTTTTTGACATTTTTGAGATTGGTAATTTTTATTTTTTTGCCACGTTCTAAGACCACTATTTCCTCATCGTTGAGATATATGACATCTTTGGTGTATTCAACAATCGGCGATGCATCTGATCCAAGCAAAAACTCATCTTCGCCAACACCTACCACCAAAGGACTTCCTTTACGAGCAGCAATTAACATATCTGGATTGTCTTTGCTCAAAATCGCAATTGCATAAGCGCCGGTAACCTGAGACAATGCTAATTGAACGGCTCGTACCAAATCTGTTTTTTCATTAACTTTGATATAGTCGATGAGCTGCACTAAAACTTCCGTATCTGTGTCGCTCTGAAATGTACGTCCACGCGACATTAGCTCCTCTTTGAGAACACTGTAATTTTCAATAATTCCGTTGTGAATAAGCGCTAAACATTCGTTTTCGGAAAAGTGCGGATGTGCGTTTTTATCATTTGGTTCGCCGTGTGTAGCCCAACGTGTGTGGGCAATTCCGATAGTTCCTGAAATATTTTTATCGTTGACAAAATGTTCCAAATCGGCAACTTTTCCTTTAGTTTTGTAAACACTGAGTTTGTGGTTATCATTAATTAAAGCAACTCCAGCGCTGTCATATCCGCGATATTCTAAACGTTTTAAGCCTTTTATCAAAATCGGATAAGCTTGTTTTTTCCCGATATAGGCAACTATTCCACACATATTTTAATTTATTAGCTCTTACGGTAAGACAGAATACACTATTTCCAATCTCATACGCCTATCTCCGTTATCTATGGAAGGACCATAAATAGTTGTAATATCCGGAAGCGTGTGCTGAGTGCTTGAAAAGAGCGTTAAAGGGACGTTTGGGGCAAGAGTATCCAACAAAAGATTTTGGATATGGCGAGTGAGAAAGATACGATATTCAGACTTCTTTTCATTGAATTGTCCGCCGATAAATGTGCTGTGATCGCGTATGGTAACCAATGTGTCGGCAGCTACGCGATGATAAATGTTGAGATGTGTTGCCGGATTAAACCGCTCCTCGGGTTTGACATTGATCACCAAAGAGGCTTGGTTGATCACGATATTTTTACCATCAACAACCTTGCCATCAGAGGCAATCTTGCCAACGGTTTTTGCAAACTCACGAATATCGGGCATTTCTACACGAACAAGGGAACCATAAAACGATTGTAAAAAAACCATCTCTTCACCTGAAGTCGAATCTCCGGCAAGCTGAGCTCTAAGCTGACTGTTAAGTTCTGATGAGGCTTTCGTGTTATCTATATGGATGTAGTTGTAAGTCATAGCACCTTCCCAAAAAGGAAAAAATGAGTAATCTCTTTGACGAGACACCGTATCACCTTCGTTGCGATAATAAATTCGGATACCCGGAGCACCATATTCACTGATAAAATTGAAACTGACCACATTTCCACGACCGGGCGATGTTTCGGGATGAGCCTCGAAATACAGTCCAGGAATCGCTTCCAAAAATGCGTTTATTGCTGATGTAGTGTCCTGTGCACCTTCTTTACTGGCTTTCAAAAGTTTTTTTGCATATTCTTTACCTTCGAAATGGTTGAGAGGAATTCTCAAAATCGGAAGTGGTAATTTGGTTTGGCCGCTTGTATCTGAAGGGTCTATGATCGAATCTCGAAAAGCAGAAGGTTCGATAATATAATCTCGCAACACCGAACCTGAATTTTGATCACGATCCTGATTGCTATAGTATTGGTTGTCGAATGTTGAAGGGTTACTAAGTACGGGATCTAAAAGTTCGCCGATGCTTATCTTAATTGGATCTGTAGGAAAGCCATTCTCAGAAGGATAAGAGCCTCTATAAGGAAAAAATATAAAAACAGAGTCAATACTTTCGGGGTCTTTTACTACGGAATCACGGGTAACAAGATTGGGATCGTACATCTGAGTAATTAAATTCACGGTGAGTGTTCCAAACGTCTCACTGTTGTAGCTTCCCAAAGAATAGACCGAACGTCCACTGGTTACGGCAGAATCATCGGCTATGGTATAGGTAACAAGTCGAAGACAAGCCGTTGTATCATCGAACACGGCAAAGATATTTTCACTTTCAGGTTGAATACCTAAACCGATGACAGAAGCCAAATCTTTTTTACAAGACGGTAATGCCAAAAAAAATACGCAAACAAGAATAAAAAAACTAAAAAAAGAATTATGTTTAATTCGATGAAAAATGGTCATGTTAAAAGTTTTACAGGTAGCAATTCGTGCTTATTTTGAAAGAATTTTAGTGTAGAAATTAGTTGTGTCAAAAAAAAACGTTTCTTCGCCTTTGTAGGGCATAACAGGCTTACGTGTTTTTTTTGCGTATGCAATAAGTTCCGGATCAACGCCTTCTTCGGCAACAATGACACCATCGGCTAAATCAATAGCGGCTTTCATCATTGCAATGTAAGCCGTATCTTCGTAGCGTGCCAAATCTTTTGTCGGAATATTATCAAACTTAAGTTTGTTGATCAATTTTTTATTGATTTTTCCTTTAAACGTTTCGTTGTAAAGAGAAATGATTATTTTCACATCTTTGTACTTCGGATTGTTTTTGTAAAACCTCCGAATATAAAGCGGCAACAAGCTTGCGAACCAACCTTTAATGTGTACCAAATCGGGCGTCCAACCTAACTTAGAGGTCGTTTCGACTACACCACGTGCAAAAAAGATCAGTTTGGTATCCGTATCATCATAAGGCTTTCCGGTTTTGTCGAGATGAGCTTTTTTGCCGAAAAAATCTTCGTTATCTACAAAATAAATTTGCATTTTTGCAAGCAGCAATGATGCCACTTTCATGATAAGCGGGTAATCCACATCATTGATCACAATGTTCATTCCCGAAAGGCGAATCACTTCATGGAGTTGATTTCGACGCTCGTTGATAACTCCGTATTTGGGCATGAATACACGAATATCACTTTGGTTTTCTTGTGCGAACTGAGGCAAGTGTCGCGCTGCAAGAGCCAGCGGAGAGTCCTTAGTGTAAGGAACCATTTCTTGGCTTACATACAAGATTTTTGGTTTATCCATTATCGTCAGGGTATATCTTTCTGCAAAGTTACGAAAAATTATTGGATTTTCAAAATTTGGGAGATTTTTTTTGTTGTTAAAAAATTTTTGTTAACAAAAAACAAAACAAAATTTGTTTTTTTAAACTTAATTGTGTATTTTTGCAGTAATTTTAAATGTGAAAAATAGTTATGAAAATGCAATTTGTACATAGTTTTTTTTCTGCTTTATGGCGCTCGAAAGCGTTGCGGATAGGATATTTAACATTAGGGCTCTTCTTGGTTGGCAATGTAGGGTTTGCGCAAGTGGTGAATTATGGCATACTAACTTCCGGAGGTCCGCTTCCCAGCAGCGCGTCGTTTGTTAATAACCAATTTTGCTTGAACAAAGATGGCCTCAGTACGCACACGATTCAAATCGCTATCGAACGACCTAACGAGCCTACTTTTGTTTCTTGGGCAAATTCCACATCATGGAGCTTTCCCTCAGGAGGATCTTTGTTTACATTTTGGCTTTCCTCAATACCACCAATCATAAGCGGAGATTATGAGATTCTAACTCTTAATCTTTCTTACAATCCGGCTATACGTGATGCCGAAATAGGTGGAGATTTCACAGTTACGTGGCAAGGAGTTCAAACCCATATTGCCACTGCGTCTTTCTACATGTGGCCAGCAGCATCAAAAGTGGATGCGATTATTATTGATCCATTACCGATTTGTCAGGGCGACAGGGTTACATTCACCGCTCGAAATTATTCCGATAACAGTACAAATTTGCCATACGGGAACTTAACTTACAAGTGGGAAGTTCTAAATGACCAAACCTATACATCGTATTTGGATTCACTGGTCGGTACGACTTCGTATTCATCTATCACTGTGTTCAATTATCAACCTGAGTACACCACTGTTACTGTTCAGCGTGCGTTTTGCAATATTGATATAAATCCTGCCACAGAAGAGCGGGAAGTCAATCGCGGAATAGAGCTCAACGCCAATCCGCCTTTGGATACAACGGATAGAAACCTGTATGCCCGGCGTCAAGATCAAATCTATCGATTGATTTGGTGGAACGATGATCCCGATGTGCCCAATACCAATAAAGAAGGAAGCGGATATTGGAAACCGACTTCAATGAATATTCCGGTTTGTGTCAATTATTTGGATATGGGCGGAACGTATGGTCGTTTGCGATCCGTTAACAGTAATTTGGTCAATAATGGATTTTTGGCCACTGTTCTGGAAGGAAATCAAGGCCCTGAGCAAGCACAAGTTGCACAAGGATTTTTGTTTTTTCAAATAGGCGATGTGCCTGATACGTCCGTATCGTATATCTGGATTTATGATACGGCATTAGTTGAACGCATGTATGTTGGAGCCGGGTCGTGGGGGCAAGCAGATGCAGGCGTTAATCCTGCTCGTTGGGCTCCGCCCGATCCGGAATCTGGATTGATTCGACCCGGAGGCGGAGGCGGATTTGGCGACATTGCACGAAGCGATACGAATACATTCCGTGCTATTTTCCGAATTAAAGCCCACTCGCCGGAACGCAGAGCCGAACTTGCAGCACGATACCAAGGGGATGGAATTGAAATCAAGGTTGCGGCGATTGGTTTCAATTGTCCCGACCCAACCACACCAAGCGGATTTTTTCAAAACGATACAATAAGTACCGGAAACATCGGATCTGCATGGGATACCACCAAACCCATGAACGATTTTATAATTACAAAAATGACCACCAATAACTTTTTGGTGGAAGATGTATGGAATTCAAGTTGTCTCGAAACGGTAGCATATTTTGCGATCAATCGCAGAAGCACTCAGACACTTTGGGATTTGCAAAGTTTGAAAGATTCGTTCAACATTTCGAGGTTTGATGGTGGTGCAACTTCCGGGATTTCGGGTTATCCAAGATTTTCGGATTCTACAAGTACACAAGCAGGTCCACCCCTTGTAGTTCGTAGTTTTGTACGAGTCAGTGATCCCACTTATGTGATACAGGAGCAAAGCACGCCTTACTACAAATATGTTGTTGGAGCCAATCAGTGTTTTCATCGAAATGTATCTAACATTTCGATTCAAGGACAGTTTGCAAGTCCAAACGATACAAATTGGGCTCGAATGCACAAATTCGATGTCCAAAAAAAGCCGTTACGACCTCAAATTTTTGACCTTGCCGGGCCATTTCCACGACCTATAACGCCTTGCATTCCGGACCCGGAAAACCCCGATGAATACATTTGTGGAACTCGACTTATGGATACAATTGCTATTTGTTGGAATCCGCTATTGGATAGTACAGGTCAACCGATTGTAAATCCGGGAGAATATTACGGTGTACGTTACCTTTTAACCAACGACAATGATAGTTTGGTATCCAGTCGGAGCGTATGGGATCAGTTTGGATCAACACGAACGTTGATAAGTCCTATAGGTTATGAATTTTTTCACGGCTGGACTACAGATGTTCCGGATGGCAGCGTTTTCGGACGTCCGCGTTCAATTGGTGCCCGTTTCGATTCTATCCAAAATAGTTTAGGAAACGTTCATCGCACTGAAGTGAGTATTTTTGCGATAAACCATAATGCCGATCCGGAAGGTTTTGTAATGTTTGCGGCTCAAGGGATTTGCGGAATTAGTGAACCGGTAATTGTACCGTATGTCATGAGAGATACGTTTACTGAGCCTCTTCCGGTGCGCTATACATTGACACCTGGAATTCCCGCATCTTGGCAAAGTTGGGATGTTATGGCAGATCAGACCTTTTGTGAAGGCGGCGACATCTTTTTTCAGGTTCCGGGAGACAAATATCGACCTCCGGGCCACAGTGTTGTTTGTGCACATCCAAGTTCGTGGAGAAGTTATCCGGGCACACATACACCCGATGGCGAATTTTTGCAATTTAGAGTTACCGTAGGTCGGGATATCGGACGAGTTTCGTTTCACACCGTGAATCAGTGTGGAGGAAATACAGGTGTATATTCACCGCAAGTCAGACCTGTTGAGTATTTTCGCTTACCCCAAAACAAATGGCTACAGTTTTTGGACACGGTTTGTCAAGATGAAACGGTATCTTACATCTTGCCATTCTCAAAAGACAGTTTAATAGATGGGGGTGGAACTTTGGGGGACTTTTATATACGGTTTCCGAATGATTGGACAATTTTACCTCCCCGTCCTTTCGGAAGGACAGAGAACTGGCCTAATTTTGATACGATTTCGCAAGGCCATTTATGGTTTTATGGAAATGATGGGAATACAAATTCGTTAGACTACAAGGTTGAAACAGGAGTGAGAAGCGGATTTGTTGAAGTCCGTTGGAAAGTTTTAGGTTGCGATCTTCAGCCCGAACATTACGGGCTGCCCACAATTCGCCCTGCACGGTGGGACAGCATACCGGTGATCACACACATCTACCCCAAAGCGCCCGATACAACCGGTGGCGGTTGGGCCGATACCGTTTGTGCAAGAACAGAACTTCAACTCAGCGTGAAAGCCGTTGGAGTCGACACCTTGCATGAAGTCAACAACTTCTACGCTTGGACACTTCCAAGGGAATGGGAGTTACTAAGCGCGAATGAATTTAGGCAAATGCCGGATGGCTCATACCTGCCGATAGGGAAAACCGTAACCGTGCTAACCGCACCAACAAAACAAGACGTATCCGATACGATTATTGTAAAAGCATACAGTCTTTGCGATGAAGAGCACGAGCCGGTCGGAACGTTGACATGGCCTGTTTGGGTTTGGGATACCATTGCGATAGACAATAATATGATTTTCGACATGTTCTTAAATCCGATTGGACAAGTTCAAAGAAAGCCTTGCGAAGACAGTATTTTGGGGCTTTTTGTAAACAATCTACCGGCTAATGATGTGGAATCGGTAACTTGGTATTGGAGCACAAGCGGAAACCTCAATAATCCTACCTGGATAAATTACAACCCTGCTTGGGCGTACGACCCTGCTGCCGACACGTTATTTAACTATTGGACGGTTTACGATTTTCAGCTTGGCATGGAAGTTGCTGACACGTTGAAATTCTTTTTACAAGGCGGACAACCTTATCAGAATTATAAACCCTTGCACCTCAAAGTAGAGGTGAGTAACCGATGTGGTCCAAGTCGTTTACCATTTGTGCTGGAAGCAGGACAAGTGATTCCGAACACCGCTATACCGGTATTTTCAGCGTTTAAAGACACGTTTTGTTTTGGTGAAGAATTTATCTTCGCAATAGACACGTCCGGCCCTAACAGCATTTTTCAACATGCCGACCACCTCATTTGGACGCTAACACAAAATAATGGATCCAATACGATTTTTGAAACCACGATCTACGATGCGTATGAATTCAGATTGAGCGTAACAGACACCGGAGTGTTGGCGGTAACGCCCAGAAACAATTGCAGTCCGGATACGCGTTCTGTCGACTCTACAATTGTTGAAGTGAGACGAGCAGCTTTTGCGCCGAGTTTGGTAAATTTTGCCGGATGGGGACGTGAAGTGTGGTCAAGCGGCCAGATGTTGTACGTGTTGGATACTCTATGTACGTGGGAAAATTTTTCTTGGAGAGTCGTGCCCAATCTCAAAGATTCGGAGTTAACCGATTTTGAAAAATTTGAATGGATGATTTTAGACGACGATGTTACACTCGACACTACACTTTTCACTACAGGCAGCATTGCAAACGACCACATTCGTGTTGCTTCCGGTGCCAAACGTCGTAATATGTGGGTTGGTGTTGCTGGTGTGCGAACAGGTTGTGTAGATATGTTTGGAAATGATGTAGTTGGAGACACATTGAAAATTCAGTTGGTTTCGGTGGATACGGTTCAAGCACCTTCTGACTGGAGAATTTCAATTTCCGGCGGTTTTTCTAATTGCTCCGGTGATACAAGAAGGGCTTGTCATGTTTATCCTCTTAATGCTCCGGATAATGATTTACCATTCGGTTATCGTTGGTATTGGTCGGCAAGCAGCGACCCAACTTGGCAATTTGTAGGTGATAACACTCAGGAATGCGTAAATTTTGTGGTTGGACAAACGTTGGGCACTCTTAACGTGGTATCAACAACCGGAAAATATTGTTTCCAGCCTTTGGAAAATAGAGTTCCGAAGGTGAATGTGATTGAGCCTGCTCCGTTACCGGAATTAGATGGTATTGCTGTCGGCTATGATTTTATTCCAAGCGACACGGTTTGTTCGTTGACTGAACTGACAGTTGCGGCAATTCCGAACTTTGAATCAAGAGTACACGGCTACCGATTCACGCTGTATCAGCAAACCATTGATCCAAGGAATTTTAATGTTTCACCGAATTTCAGCATGTTGTTAGACGTTGTTCAAGCCGAAAATATACTTACATTCGAGATTGAAGATTGGAAATACAACAAAATCGTTGTTGAGGTGCGAGCTATTGATAGCACCACGTGTGAGCGTCCGCAGTTTAGTGCACCATTGCGGGATACAATTACTATTCTAAACAGTCCGAGAATAGCACTCATAGGCGATATGTCGCCCTGTATTGACAGTACGATAGTTTATACAGTAAAACGTTCTGATCCTTATGTAACGTTTGAGTTAGACTACACTAAAAATGAAACTGTAATTGTTACACCTATTCCACCTAACCTGCCTGATATTATTGTTGTGGATTTCCTTCAAAGTTCGGATCCGGATAGAGATAGCGTACAATTTATATTCTCCAATATTCGAGGATATTGTTCTCATGTGGATTATCCGGAATGGGAAGGCACTCAAATTTACACCATTTATGCCGACACGATGCCAACAATTGAGTTTGAGGTTTTTGAAAACAAGCCATTAACGTGTATGAACGATACGCTGATCATTACTGTTGAAAAATATACAGATTACAACGTATATTTCAATTATGATATTTCGACCGCTGCGGCCGATACGATCAGAGGTTGGAAAATGATTTATCACAGCGAAATTTATGACACGGTTGTGTTGCTTGCCCCGATCTATCGCAGTGGAAATTCTTGGGTTGACACTATCCGCGTGAGCGCCGTTGGAAGTTGCGGAACGAGTGAAGCAAAAATTATTCTTGCTCCTGTTGAACGGCGAACAACATACGAAAACGTCTTTATCCAAACCAATCCAAGTGGAGGCAACATTTGCGAGAATTCAATGCTGACAGCTTCGATAACAAGCATCACTGCTGCGAATCCTCCTATGTCGTCGAATACGTGGATTTGGTGGCAATGTGAGGATTGTCCGGATCAGCAATTGCAAACAGTGGAAGGAACATCGATATACGACGATATTATAAAATTCATCGTGCCAAAAGGTAATTCACAAGATAGCATTACGCTTTCTGTTCGCTTTTATGATACAGCAAGCACTTGCGGATGGTCCATACCGATTACACTTTCTGTACCTGTACAAAATCAACCTGCCATACCTGAACTTGTGCAAAATCCATGGCCTTGTAAGCATGTTGAACCTTTTGGACTGAGTCTTAAGTTCGACCGTTGGACAACTATTTTTAGATGGGATACGATTGGTCTTGGTTATGCTCCTGAGTACAGCATAGATACCACTCGTCCGCTAAACGACTCTATTTACTTTCCAAATGTGGGCGTAGACCCGTTCAGACTGAGAGTTACAGCAGAAAATTCTTGCGGATTCAAACAAGCTATATTTACGATTACGCCTGCCGATTCCATCAAGCCTTTATTGGATGCTACGTTGGATGATTTTATTGCCGATATGCGCTTCTGTTCCGGCAATACGGTGATTGGGAAATTGAAAGTAGATCCTCAGTATGTTAACACCTTGCCGACGTTTATATGGACATTCCCCAATGATTGGATTATTACGGATAATTATATTGACCAAACAGACACAACGAATGTGGTGGTATTTATTCCCGGCATAGAATCCGGAACGATTAGTGTTTACGCGAATTCCGGAACCGGTTGCGGAGCTACCCATACTATATATTCGCTTGAAGTGGAACCGGCAATCGTTTTGCGTAGTGTCTACCAATCGGCAGATACAACGGTATACAAAGATACAGATGTTTTCTTTTACATTGAATCTGTTCAATCCATCGGACAGGCAACACCTTCTGATCTGAGCCATGCAATTGATTGGATACCTATAGGTCTGTCTTGGGCGGAAAATCGTTTCAACCTGTCAGAGAATGGTGATACGGCTCATTTAAAAATTGCTTACGTGCCTATCGAAACTTTTGTAGCTCAAGTTACGGAAGTAAGCGAAAACCTTATCGGACAAGCCTGTATAACAAGAGATACCATCTATTTGGTTGTTGAAGGGTCTTACAGTTTCACGGTGATACACTGGGATTCGGTGTGTTCAAATTCAGAATTCGAAATGACCATTGAGCATAGGGGAGGAGAAGTGGGAAAATACAGACAAGAATGGTTCACATTTAATCCTGTTACTGGTCGACATGAACTAATTGGTACCAGTCCTGAAATTCCGGATATCATATTTGGAAACGAAGAAATAAAATACTATTTTGTTACGGGATTTAATAATGTGCAAGTCAATCCGGAAGGAACGGAATTTGAGTGGATTTCCATTACCGATACGTTCCGGATTAAAGCCATACCGCCGCTTACTGCAACCCTGACCAACGTTGATGTGATTAAAATAATCAACGGTTGGCAAGATCAGGTTGTACGCACGCTCAGCACGGTACACGATTCCGTGTGGTTAGGCGAAAAACTCCGTTTTGAAGCTGAAATAACAGATGGTGGTTATCGTCCGAGCGGTTATCCGTATCTTATTTATTGGGATACAGAAACATTTTCTCCAACGATATTCCCCCGTTCCGATAATTCCCCAATTGCCTTTTCGGATTTGATTTTCAATTCTCAAATTTTCAAGTTAATTGTTTATGATCCCAACGCAGATGCCTGTGAGAGCAGAGATAGCATCTTTATTGATATTCGTGTATTGTCAGGAAGTTCGAAAGATTTCGGGCCTATTCCTGGAGCCTTCACACCGGTCAGCGGAGGTGTCAATAAAACCTTCATGGAAGGCGTTGACGAAATCACCATTCTCAACCGTTGGGGAGGTATCATTTACGAGGCTAAAACCACGCCTAATCGACAAGGAAAAACAGGTAAAGACGGCTGGGATGGTCGCGACCAAAAAACGAACAGAATGGTTGACCGTGGCGACTATTTCTACATTATTTCCATTTGTAACGATGATAACTGCAATACTAAATCTACGAAAACAGGTGTAGTCACTGTACTCTAACGCAATATGAAAAAATACTTTACTTTTACTTTAGCTTTGTTTCTCGGCATTTTCGCACGAGGACAACAGGATATTCAATTGAGCCAACAGATGTTTTCGAAGCTCAACAACAATCCTGCGGCAACCGGACTTTCCAATTATGCTAACGCTTACCTGTTCGCTCGCCAACAATGGGCAGGTTTTGAAGGTGCTCCAAGAACAATCGTATTTAATGCGAATACGTATTTAGAGCAAATCCGTGCCGGTGTTGGGTTCTCCGCCTTCGGTGATCAAGTGGGGAATAATAATCTTTTCAACGTGAAAGCCGCCTATGCCTACCATGTCAGAATTGGTAGAGAAAACTATCTCTCTTTGGGTATCGGTGCCGGATTCATACATCGAAAATTTGGAGGTACAACCGTTAATGAACCGGAAGTTGATCCGGAAATCATCAGAATGCTTATGGGGCAATCCCGATGGAAAGCAGATGTGGATTTAGGTGTAACCTACTCAACACCCAAATTCATCGTCGGACTTTCGGCAACCCATGTTTCGCGATTTCTCTATACGAACGACAGAAACAGTCCGTTTGATTGGTTTAACCTTCCGATGAATGCCTACGGATTTGCCGAATACGCAATTGATCTAAACAAGAATGTTCGACTCACACCAAGAGCCCAAGTTTCAAGCGTGTTTTCAACTCACAGAAACGATACGCTCCCCATAAAGGATAAAATCGACTGGTTCTACGAATTTGGAGCGCTTGTTGAATTCAAAAACAAGTTTTGGATTGGAGGAACCTTCCGAAACGATGAGGCTATTATTGCCATGCTCGGTATCTATTTAGGCCCAAACCTTCGAGTTGGATATGCTTACGATTATAAGTATTTCGGAAAAACATTTACAAACCGAAGAAGTTTCGGTTCACACGAGCTCATGGTCAACTATCGCATCCGAATTTTCGACAACGACGATCAAAATATTGATTTTGCTCCGCGATTTTTTGATTAAAACACTTTGGACTAGTATACTACTTTCACCGTTCTGTTGCCTGATTGGATAATATAAACTCCGCGAATAGCCAGTTTAATATTCACAATATCACTGTTGGCAATACCTTGATAAACCAACCTTCCGGTAACAGTATACACATTCCAACGTTCGCCTGCTGTCAATCCTCCGACATACAATCTGTTGTCTTGTACCCATGCCCTCAACGGATTGTTTTCGTCATTAAACATATCAGCTATAGAGACATCGCCTCCATCAAGAATTTTAATGTCTGTAAGCATTAGCACTTCCTGGTTTGTAACTCCCCAGTGACGGAAAGCAATATGAATGGTTTCTCCAATATAAGCACCCAACGGGATACTAATAGTTTTCAATCCATAACTCGGCATACCGGTTATGGTTTCGGTATAATCATTGGGATTAAGCGTTTCTGTGAGAACTTCCGTGAAATCCGAAGGGTCAATGCTTGTTGTGGAAATTAACACCGAATAGTGTTCTGCTGCTCTATCGGGATGCGTTGAACCACCCACTTTAAACGAAAGGTGATAAGGCTGATTTAGCGCAATCGGAGGCGTAATCAGCCAGTTGTCGGGTTCTAATTCGTATTCCCAAAAAACATCATACGATTCGGATATGGCAAAATATTGTCCTGCAACGTTAGCCGACCACCATTTCCAGAGATCTCCTTCACGGCCAAGGCCAAGGTTGATCCAGCAAGGTGTAATCGAATTTGGACTGCTGTCCCAAAACTCTCCTTCCCATGGAAAACTGGTTACAGGTGGGCATACTCTGTTTTCAACGGTTTTGGTTTTCGAGTCGTTGCTCGGTTCCATATCATCGTCCAAAATGACCGTAACCTTGATCGTGCTTATGCCATTTGCCGAAAGGTTTAATTTACGTGCAAATGTAAAGGTTTCGGTTCTCAAACTTGCGATAGAACCGGTATAGGTTTCGGTTGTAATCGAATCGCCGTTAAGTTCAAGTTTCAACTTGAATCCACTGATCGGAACACCTCCGTTGTTTTTCACTTGAATAGTTACTGTTTCTTGATTTGACATATTCACATTTAAACTCGGTGGAGTGGAAATCGACACTAATTCTGCATCTATGTGCGTACTCACGTTAAAGACGTTTACATCGTCGATAGACCACATGTGTCCGGTTTGGCCACCTTGGTTCTGGTATCTGAATGCAATGTAAATATCTTGCCCTGCATAGGCTGCTAAGGAAAGCATTATTCTTACCCATTCACCCTCGGGTCTTTCTGCACCGGTTAAAGCGTGAAGCAATTCAAATGTTGATGTATTGGCGGTTGGGGTTGTAGTCGAAACTCGCACTTCCGAAAGCGTGTAGAATCGGGTTTCATAAACATGCGACCAAAATTCTAACACGTAGTCTTCTCCCCCTGTCGGAATAGAAAATTTTGGAGAAATCAACCATCCCTCTTGCGTGTCCCAAAAGGCAATGGAGGCTCTGCTTAAGCCGGTGTGAGCACCATAATTCAATTTTCTCCAACCTGTTCCGTTAGTCGCACCGGTAGTCCAACAATAAGGCGGAAAGATGTTTCCTTCGAAACCTTCTTCATAAGGGAATGTAAGTGCGTTGCAATCTCTGTTTACAACTATTACGATTAGTGTATCGTTCAACGTGTTTTCATCGCCCAATAAATTGGTAACAACTTTGAGTTCGTAAGTTCCCGATATAGAAAGATTTAATTTGTGGTTGAACGTGTATATACCTTCGCCTAAGCCCAGAATCGTATTGGTATATGTTTCAGTGGCAATAAGGTTTCCATCAAGGAACAAGCTCAAACCGAATCCGCTAACCGGACTTCTACCGTTGTTCTTGATCGTTGCCGTGATGTCCTGATTAGCAGAAAGTTGAAGGTGGGTTCCCGACGGTGTAATAGCCGTAACAGCAATATCCACATCAACGTAATTGCCAATAAAAATTTCATCCAACTGAACGGAATAACCATCTTCGCCCCAGCCTTCAAAAGCGATGTAATACTGGCCTGAAGGTTCAGGAAGCGGAAGCATACGTTCAGTCCATTCCCCAACCCTACTGTTGTAGTTTGCCAAGAGTACCCAGTCTCCATTGGCAGATGTTCGATATAAAATTTTCAAACTGTCTTGATCATTCACATATTGTTCTTGAACGTGCCAAAACTTCAAAATAGGATTGCTTAACGCTGTGAGATCCATAGGCGGCGTGATTAATCTGGTTACACTACCTTTTGCAGGAGCACGGAAAACAGCGCGGTAGTTGCCTGCAAATGGTGTCCGTGGTTCTATGGCCAATTGACTGCTTTGTGCGGCGGTATAAATAGCCCATTCACGTTCTCCTCTAACAATCTGTTGGGTCCAACAAGTCGGCAGTTCGTTACCGTTATTTTCAAAGCCTTCCAAGTATGGAAATAGTGTTCGAATTCCGCAACCAATGTTTTCAATAGTTACGGTTGTCGTATCGTTTCTCGGAACTTGATCTCCGGGCATATCGACAATAACTTGTATTCTGTGCGTGCCTTCTGTCGAAAGATTCAATGTGGTGTTAAACGTATACGTGGCTTCTGATAAACTTGCGATGGAACCGGTAAATACTTCTGTTGCCATTAGGGTTTCGTTGTGAAACAATTTCAAATCAAATCCGGTTGCTGCAGGTCCGCCGTTGTTTCTCAAGCGCACCGTAATTTCCTCACTGCTGGAAAGCATGGCATAACTGCCAGATTCTGGTATAATACCTAAGGCTTGCATATCAATGTAACTTTCGAAATGCGATACGGTAATATCGTCGATAAACCAATTATTACTGTTGTTGCCACTATACACAAATGCAATATAGATCGTTTCTCCGTAAAAATCGTTTAAAGGTATTTCTATATTTCTCCATTGAATAGGGTATACTTCGTTTTCGGTTAACACCTTGACTTCTTGAAAGGCATGGATATCGGTATTAACAGTTGTCGATATTCGTATACTTGCATGTTGATAATCTACAAGTTGGTGTCGGGACCAAAAATTGAGTTTTGGATTTCCATAGTTCGGAACAGTTATAGCAGGAGTAATCAACGCTGTTTCTTCTAATCCACCAGCAAAAAAGCGATGTCCTGCCGCTCCTGTCCCGGTGTGAACGCTACCGGTAGAAGGTGTAACTCTTTCCCAAGTTCGATTGGTTCCTGTAATATTAAGGATTGACCAACATGCCGGAGGAAACGTTGTCGCCTCAAAACCTTCAAACCATGGAAATGTAGCAACAGCCCCTGCACATGAATTTACAGAAGTGTGTTTACTTTGAAAATCGCCCGGTTTTCGAATGTCTTGTGCTTGAGTGTATCCCATCCATAACAAGACAAACACCGCTGATAAAATGTGTTTTTTCATAACTTTTAATTGTTTTTTTAAGGCTTGCAAAGATATAGAAAAATAATTAAAAAAGCAAGTGTTTTATTGTTTATTTATTAGTCTGGAAGGCCAATCTGGAGTTTTGCAAATTTCGTAAGTAATGTTTTTTCGCCCACTGTGTCAAAAAGCACAACAATTTTTTCTCCGTTTTGTTCTACGGACTTAATAATTCCTGATCCAAATTTTTCGTGATGAACCTTTTGATTTTCTCGTAAATTTTCTGAAGAAATCCCTGCAGATGGCGGAGTTGGCGTATATTTGGCTTCAGCCATCGACATTAAGCTTTTTGGTTTTTGAAGGTCGGTCATTTCGACTCCGCTCAATGACCGAGATAATCGCTCCCTGAGCGGAGTCGAAGGGAGCGAGGTCGAAGCCTCAACTTTTCTCAAATTAGAACCCAAAAATTGTTTGGGCTTATTATAAGTTTTGTAAGACTCGAAACGCTCGAACATACTTGTTTTTTCAAGCACTTCGGGATTATCCAAATACATCGGATCAATTTCTTCCAAAAATCGACTGGGTTCACAAAACGTGTATTGTCCCCAAATGAAGCGATTTTCGGCAAACGACAAAAACAATTTTTTCTCGGCACGCGTTACCGCAACATAAAATAATCGACGTTCTTCCTCAAGTTCAGTTCGTGTATTTACCGACATGGACGATGGAAACAAATTTTCCTCCATCCCTACCACGAAAACACAAGCAAATTCGAGCCCTTTTGCAGCATGAATAGTCATCAATGAAACTTTATTTTTGTCATCATCTTGGTTTATATCGGCATCGGTAATGAGTGCGATGTCCGACATAAATTCGTCTAACATTCGAAATTCATTGTTCACTAAGGAAATTTCGCCGGTTTCCTCGTTCACTACTTGTTGTTCGGTGAGTGTGAAATCTTTTACGGCGTTCAACAGTTCGTCCACATTGCGTAAACGCATTTCTGCTTCAAGCGTGTCTTCTTCATCAAATGCAGATTTGATGCCTGATGCCAACCAAATTTGAGTTGCCATTTCAAAGGCTTCTGTAGTTTTGATGCCCACATTCAAACTTTTTATTTTCACAGCAAATGCGTCCAATTTTGTACGAGTTCCGCTGTTGATTTCGTCGCCTTGCAAAGTCGGTGTTGAAACAATATCCCACAACGAAACTTGATGTTGATCGGCTAAAACTCGCAAACGCTCAATCGTGGTTTGTCCGATTCCACGTGCAGGATAGTTGATCACACGCAACAAAGCCTCTTGGTCATTCGGATTTACGGCCAATCGAAAATACGCCAAAACATCTTTAATTTCCTTACGTTGGTAAAAACTTTGTCCGCCATAAATGCGATAGGGAATGTTGAGTTGTCGCAACGCATCTTCGATCGAACGCGATTGATTATTGGTTCTGTAAAGCACTGCAAAATCACTGTTTTGCAAGTGTTCGTTCATTTTAATTTCAAAGATTTTTTGAGCAACTGAAAGCCCTTCGGCTTTATCGGTGTCGCATTTCGAAAGATGAATTTTTTCGCCTTCGATATTTTCCGTCCAAATTTCTTTACGAATTTGATCGCGATTCTTTGAAATAATAGAATTTGCACCGCCTACAATGGTTTTGGTCGAACGATAATTTTGTTCTAATTTGAAGGTTTGAAACGTTGGGTAATCGGATTTGAAATTGAGAATATTTTGAATATTCGCACCTCGAAACGCGTAAATACTTTGCGCATCATCGCCCACAACACAAATGTTTTGATGTGCCGCCGCCAATTTTTTTACAATCAAATATTGTGCATAATTTGTATCTTGATACTCATCCACCAAAATGTATTTGAATCGCCGTTGATATTTTGCCAAAATATCCGGAAAATCTCGCAAAAGCAAATTCATATTGAACAATAAATCGTCGAAATCCATGGCCGACGAACGTTTTAATCGCTCGTTGTAAATCTTGTAAATCTCGCCAATCATGGGCTTTTTAGCAGCTGCATCTTGTGCGCGGATTTCTACATTTTGCAAATACTCCTCAGGCGACATCAAGCTGCTTTTGGCGTTTGAAATTCGGCTTAAAACTTGACTTGCAGGATAAGTTTTCGGATCTAAATTTTGTTCTTTAACGATGGCTCTGATCAGACTTTTGCAATCATCGGTATCATAAATTGTAAAATCTTTCGGATAGCCCAAAACTTCGCCGTCTACACGTAAAACACGTGCAAAAATCGAGTGAAACGTGCCCATCCAAACGCTTTTGGCTTCCGTTCCGATAAGGTTTGAGATGCGATCTTTCATCTCACGAGCCGCTTTATTGGTGAACGTTAGCGCCAAAATATTAAACGGATCGACACGATGCTGCAGCAAATTCGCAATGCGATACGTGAGCGTACGCGTTTTGCCTGATCCGGCACCGGCAATAATCATAAGCGGTCCATCGATATGTGCTGCGGCTTGGGATTGCTCGGGATTTAAATCGGAAAGAATATTTGACATGAGAAAAAATCAATTGCAAAGGTACGAAAAAAAAATGAAAGAACAAAGTGGTCATGTCGAGTGTAGTTGAAGTATGGGGATTCCTCGGCTACATTGCGCTTCGCTCGGAATGACGGCTAATTTGCATTTTTTTTGTATCTTTGCAAAAAAAATTAACACAAACCATGACATTAGTAATCCTCGCCGCCGGAATGGCCAGTCGTTTCGGACGTTTGAAACAAATCGAAGGGCTCGGACCTTCGGGAGAAACTATTATAGACTATTCAATCTATGACGCTATTCGTGCCGGTTTCAGTAAAATCGTTCTCGTCATTCGCGAAGCCACACACGACCATTTCGCCAAAACATTTACCGAAAAATACGGCAACAAAATTAAATTTGAATTTGTAAATCAAGAATTGTATAAAATTCCCGAGGGTTTCGATTATTTGCCCGAACGCGAAAAACCTTGGGGAACAGGGCATGCCGTTTTGATGGCAAAAGATGCTGTGGATGGGCCTTTTGTAGTGATTAACGGTGATGACTTTTATGGTCGGGAGGCGTTTGTTGCGATTGTTGAATATTTCGGTAGAGACGCACGGCCGCGCGTCTCTACGAATAATTTCTGTATGGTGGGTTATGCGTTAAACAAAACTCTTTCCAATTTCGGAACCGTATCACGCGGGGTTTGCGAATTAGACGAAAACCATCATTTGAAAGCCATTACTGAGCGTGTTTCCATTCAACGTGTAAACGGAAAAATCGAATATACTGACGAAACCGGCACACATGAATTACCTGAGAATTCAAAAGTTTCAATGAATTTTTGGGGATTTCAAAAAACGCATTTCGATGTTTTGGAGCAAGGTTTTAAAGATTTTTTGAAAGACCGTTCCAAAGAATTAAAATCCGAATATTACATCCCAACATTAGCCTCTTTATTGATGCAACAAGGCGCACACTGCGGTGTATTATCATCGAATGCCGAATGGTTTGGCATCACTTATAAAGAAGATGTTGCAGAAGCCAAACAACGCTTGGCAGAATTGACTGAGCAAGGCGTTTATCCTACGCCTGTTTGGAATTGAATAGAATTTAATTATTATTTATTTCCCAAATAAGTTTTTTAAGGTCTATGTCTACTCCAGGGCAAGAAGTTACTCCCGTAGCTTCATTCATCGTGCATAATAGATCTCCATTGCAATCAAATAAAAATGCGACGTTTTCATGGCCTTCCCAAAAACCAACATATCCGCCACCATACGTGCATTGCCATATAGCAATGTGCGAAGATTGACCTTGGTAAAGTGAAGTAAGTTCAGCCACTTTATCTTTCAGCCAAGGGAGATCAGTTAATGGATTTTTAACATTACACACCATTTTGTTTCCTTTGTTTTTCTCGCAGGAAGAAAGACTACCTGCAAAAATCAGCAAAATTACTGCGAGTTTGAGAATGTTTGTTTTCATTTTAGTTTGATTTTTAATGAGTTGGTACAATTCTTTTTGTATGTTTTGCAAAGATATAAATAAAAAAGGATTTTTGCAAATTATTTTCAATTAAAAAAATTTGATATTTCAGTTTTTTTTTGTATCTTTGCAGTCCTTTTTAGGGAAACGCCCGGGTGGCGGAATTGGTAGACGCGCTGGTCTCAAACACCAGTATGGTTAAACATGTATCGGTTCGACCCCGATCCCGGGTACAAAAATAATGGAGAATGGAGAATGAAAAATTAAGCGTAAGCAACATTCTCAATTCTCCATTTTCGTTCCACGTGTCAGAATTTTCAAATATAACCCCTTCCCTTATCAGCGAATATGTAGACGCTTATACCTCCGATTTGCCACCTGTTTTGCAAGAATTGGAACGCGAAACCTTTGTGAAATGCGTTAATCCGAGAATGTTGTCCGGAAAATTACAAGGACAATTTCTGAATTTGATTTGTCGAATGCTAAAACCCGAAACTATTTTGGAAATAGGCACGTTTACAGGGTATTCAGCACTTTCAATGGCGTATGGAATGCCCGAAAACTCTCATCTTTACACCATTGAAGCTAATCCCGAACAAGAAGTTATCATCCGCAAATATATTGAAAAATCAGGATTCTCCGAACAAATCACGTTGATTATTGCTGATGCCAAAATTGAAATTTCGAAATTTGAAAACGATGTTTTTGAGTTAATATTTTTAGATGCGGATAAAATAAACTACCCCCTATATTACGAATTATTGATGCCTAAACTCAAAAAAGGCGGTGTGTTGATTGCCGACAATGCACTTTGGAGTGGAGCCGTAGTGAGTAAAACGTCGACAGATAAAGAAGTTGTCGCCCTTCGAACATTCAACGATTTAGTGCAAAAGGACTCGCGAACACAGAACGTCTTGTTGCCGTTTCGGGATGGGTTGATGTGTGTGATGAAATTGTCTTAACCCTATATGTTGTAATTTGATTTTTTTTTGTATCTTTGTAAAAAAAAATACTATGAAAATCGAAAAAAACAGTCGCGTAAAATTAGCCTACACGCTAAAATACGACAATGCAAACGGTGATGTCATCGAAACCATTTCTGCGGAAAACCCTTTGGAAATAACCATTGGAGATGAAGATCTGCTCGAAAAATTCGAAGAAAAAATCATGAATTTGAAAAAAGGCGATACGTTTGAATTTATACTTTCGCCTGAAGAAGCCTACGGAAACTACGATGAAGAGGGCATTCGCAGCGTTCCGAAAGCCGAATTAATGGAAGATGTAGATAACATCGAAATCTTCGAAGGTGAAATTGTTCCTATCATTATTGATGGAGATGATGGTGAAGAAGAAATGGAAGTGGAAGCGGTAGTTTTGGAAATTGACGGTGATATTGTTACGCTGGATTTCAATCATCCGTTGGCGGGGGAAACGCTTTATTTCAGTGGAAAAATCGTAGGAATCGAGAAATAACCGTCATGTCGAGCGTAGTCGAGACATCTCATAGTAAAGGAATTCCTCACTTCGTTCGGAATGACGACACTGAAAAAATGAAAACAGAGCTATTCTGGTTAAAAGCCACACGCCCTTGGTCGTTTCCTGCGTCTACAATGCCGGTTGTGTTGACGGCTGCGTATCTTTTTTATGCGCAACAAACCGGCGAAGTTTCGATTACTTGGTGGGGATGGTTACCTTTTGTTTTTATTGCTGTTATTGCTTATCATGCGGGATTAAACATGATCAGCGATTTAAATGATTACAAAATGGGCGTGGATCACGAGGATTCGTTAGGTTATAAAAGTCCGCTTGTGAAAGGCGAAGTCAACGAAAAAGAATGGAAATGGAGAGCAATTCCTATCCTTCTTTTCGGAACGGCGATCGGGTTTCAGTTGACAGCACAAATCGGTTATCACTTGCTTTGGATTGGCGGAATCGGGCTGATAGCAGGCTATTTTTATCACATTTTCAAAAAATATACACTTGGAGATTTGTTGATTTTTGTAATTTTTGGTGTGCTAATTGTGTTGGGAACTTTTTATGTGCTAACATCTGAACTATCGGTAACGGCGTTGTTTTTATCCATTCCGGTCGGATTAATCACAACTGCAATTTTACACGCAAACTATACCCGAGATATTGTTCACGATTTGCAAGCCGGAATTCGCACACAAGCGTCAATTGTGGGGCTTCGCAATGCACAATGGGAATATGTCGGATTGATTTTTGGCGCATATTTGGCGATTATTTTGTTGGTTGTTTTCAATATTCTGCCATACTTGAGTTTAGTGGTTTTACTGACTTTTCCGATTGGTCTGATCAATGTAAAAAGAATGTTCAAAGTTTCTAAAGAAAACCTTGAACCCATCCTATCTTTGGATGAAGCAACAGCAAAACTACAACTCCTTTTTACGATTGTTCTTTCTTTGGGAATTTTCACATCTGTATTATTTTGATAAAATAGTGTTATGAAAAATTTGTACAACCTTTATTTTCGATTAAAAAACAAACACTTGTTGCTGTTTTTTGTTGGAATTGGCTTATGGTTTGGCGGACATTCCAAGAATGCGGATTCTATTTCTCATTCAAAAAAACCGGCTTCTTTTATTGAAGTCAACACTGCTTTTGGGCATGTTTTTAACACAAATGCTTTTGTAGAGCATATTCCGAGTTATCAAGCGATCTCACTACGATATGCTCGTGCTTCGAACGGTAGTACTTGGGAAGATTTTGCATACTACATGCCTTTTTTCGGCATTGGTTTTTACAAACCATTTTTTGTAAATAATCCCGGGCTCGGAAACCCTTTTTCCATCTATATGTTCAGAGGAAACACATTAAAACAATTTACGGATAATTTAGGGTTGGTTTTTGAACTGAATTTGGGTTTATCAATGAATTGGAAACCTTATGATGTTTTTGATAATCCGTATAACATAGCTATTGGCTCGCCAAATAATGTTCATGTCGGAATGAAATTGTATTTCGAATATGTTTTGTCTCGAAATTTTGAACTGAAGTTCGGTGCCGAGGTAAATCATTTTTCAAACGGGTCTTCGCGCAAGCCTAATAAAGGCATTAATATGGGAGCATTGAGTGTTTCTTTAGCTTACAATTTCAACCCTCCGAACAAAGGATCTTTATTGCGAAATCCTCCGCTTTTTAAGCCTCCGACTGATTTCCCGTCTCATCTCGAACATGATGTGAAATTTATTATTTCGAGTCGACAAACCGAATTTTCTACAAAAGGCACCAATTTGCCATCGCCATATGTAGACACCGATTTCACAGTTTTGGGATTGGCTTATAGTGCAATGTTTGTAAGAGGCTACAGATACAGATGGGGACCAAGTGCTCGTTTTATTTACGATGAAAGTTCCAACGCAAAAGCATGGCGACAAGAAAATCCGGCAGACGGTTTGTGGTATGATCGTGTGCAAACAGCTCCGTTTGCCGATCGTTTATCGTTAGGATTAGGTGTTACAGGCGAGATTTCCATGCCGGTTGCCTCCGTTTTTGCAACGATTGGATATAGTGTTTACCACAAACACCATGCCGACAAGCCTTTTTTTCAAGTTATTGGAATAAAAGCCTATTTACAAGAAAATTTTTACGGAACTTTTGGTATTAGTGCCACACAATTTAGCGTAGCACAGTTTTTATATTGGAGTTTCGGCTATACGTTTTCGTCGGTTTCCAGACAAAGGAAATAAAACGTTTAACTAAAAAATAATATGCTTGCATTTCATTTTTTTTCGTATCTTTGCAAAACAAAAAAGCAGAAAAAACGATGTCAAAAACTTACGAAAAAGCAGGCGTAAACCTTGAAGCGGGCTACGAAGTTGTTCGAAGAATAAAAAAGCATGTTGCATCTACGCAAAGGCTCGGCGTTATGGGTAGTATCGGGGCATTTGGCGGGATGTTCGACCTTTCGGCACTCAACGTTAAAGAGCCGATTCTCGTTAGCGGAACAGATGGCGTGGGAACAAAATTGAGACTTGCGTTTGAACTTGATAAGCACGACACCATAGGAATAGATGCCGTAGCCATGTGTGTGAATGATGTTTTGGCACAAGGTGCCGAACCATTGTTTTTTCTCGATTATGTCGCTGTTGGCAGCAACGACCCTGTGAAAATAGAGGCTATCGTAAGTGGTGTTGCCGAGGGTTGCCGTCAAGCGGGATGCGCGCTTATCGGTGGCGAAACCGCCGAAATGCCTGGTATGTACGACGATGGAGAATATGACATTGCCGGATTTACGTGTGGCGTTGTTGAAAAATCGAAACTTATTGACGGCTCGAAAGTCGCTGTTGGCGATGTATTGATTGGAATTGCTTCGAGTGGTGTGCATTCCAACGGGTTCAGTCTTGTGCGAAAAATCGTGAAAGATGCAAATTTAAATTTAGATGAAAAATATCCCGAATTTGAAGGAAAAACGCTTGGCGAAGTTTTGCTAACACCAACCAAAATATATGTAAAATCTGTTCTTGAAGTCGTTGAAAAGTGTGATATTCATGGCATCAGCCACATCACAGGAGGCGGATTTGATGAAAACATTCCACGCATTCTAAAAGATGGACAAGGCGTGGAAATCAACGCAGGTTCTTGGGACATTTTACCCATTTTCACATTCTTGGAAAAACATGGAAACATCAATTATCGTGAGATGTTCAACATTTTCAACATGGGTATCGGCATGGTCATAGCATTAAGCGAAACGGAAGCAAATAAAGCAATAAACATATTAAATTCACACAGCGAAAAAGCCACAGTTATTGGAAAAATTATTGAAGGAAGGGGAGTAAAAATATAAGAGGTCGTTTCGACTACGCTCAACGACCGTGCTACGATGATTGAGCGTAGTCGAAACGACCTCGCACCAAACACTCAAATCAACAAACTTGACACCAAAGAATCAAATAGCAATTTTCGCCAGCGGAAACGGCAGCAATTTTGAAGCCATTGCACATGCTTGCGCAGAAAATCGCTTGAATGCGAAGGTTGCGTTGTTGGTGTGCGATAATCCTGACGCTTTTGTTGTTCAACGAGCGAAAAAATTTGATATTCCTGTTTTTGAAATTCAACCTAAAAACTACACTACTAAAGCCGATTACGAAACCGAAATCATGCAAATTTTGAAAAAATACAATATTGATTTGATTTGCCTTGCCGGTTATATGCGCCTTGTGTCGGATGTTTTGTTAAATGAATATGAAGGTAAAATTATCAATATACATCCTTCGCTGTTGCCGGCTTTTAAAGGGCTTAACGCCATCCAACAAGCCTTCGAATACGGCGTAAAATTAACAGGCGTAACCACACACTTTGTGGATAAAACCATGGACGGCGGAAAAATCATTGAACAAGTTGCTGTTTCAGCCGAAAACTGCACTCTCGAAGAGTTAGAAACTCGCATTCATGCCGTAGAGCACGAATTATATGTTAATACAATACATAAACTTCAAACACATTATCAACTATGAAAACACTACGTAGAAGCACAGAAAACCGCATAATTGGCGGAGTTTGCGGCGGAATCGCCGAGTATTTTGATTTAGATCCGGTTTTGATCCGACTAGCCTTTGTTCTCTTGGCGTTCTTGGGCGGAAGCGGTATTCTTATCTACATCATTGCATGGATTGTTATCCCTGAAAAACGTGTCGGTGATAATATTCCGGATGCAGAAATTGTTTCAGAAGAGAAAAAAGAGAAAAAAACAGAAACGAAAAAAATGGAAGAGCAATTGAAAGAAAACCTAAAAGAAGTTGAAAAGGAAGTTAAAGAAATTGGAGAGATAATTAGCAAAGAGGTTGAAAAAGAAGTTAAAAAAATTGAAAAGAAAGGCTATCAAGGCTCCGGTTGGTTTGGCTATTTGTTAATTTTTATAGGTGTTATAAGTTTTCTGAAAATTTTCGATTGGATTGAGTTTTCGTGGCGCGGACTGTTAGATTTATGGCCTGTTCTTCTAATATTTTTAGGGGTTTCTATGATTCCAATGAAACAATGGTTGAGAAATATATTGCTGTTGATTTGTGTGATTGGCGCATTAACTCTATTGTTTTGCGATACCTCTCTTTATAACAAAAAAAATCCTGTACGTTGGCATTGGAATTGTAAATAATCACTAAAATCAACAACGATAGATGAGAGCATTAATTAGCGTCAGCGACAAAACAGGAGTAGCAGAATTTGCACGAGAATTACAAAAATTAGGTTGGGAAATCATCGCCACAGGTGGAACGATGAAACTGCTTCAAGACAAAGGTATAAACGTGATTAACATTAGTGATGTTACCGGTTTTCCAGAGATTTGTGACGGCAGAGTGAAAACGCTTCATCCCAACGTTCATGGCGGACTTCTTGCCCGCAGAGATGACCCAAATCATTTGCAAGCCTTGAAAGAAAACAACATCGAATTTATCGATATGGTTTGTGTCAATCTTTATCCGTTTCGTGAAACCATTGCTAAACCGGATGTTACAATGGAAGATGCAATCGAAAATATTGACATCGGCGGTCCGTCAATGCTGAGAAGTGCTGCGAAAAATTATAAAGACGTAACTGTTGTTTGCGATCTGCAAGATTACACGCATATCATCGAAGAAATTCGTAAAAACGGAAACACAACACTTGAAACCCGCCTGCAATTATCGGCGAAAGCGTTTAGCCACACGGCGGTTTATGATTCGTGGATTGCTACGTATTTGCAAAACAGTGTACAGACGCGATTAATCGCGTCTCCACAAATGCCCGAAAAAATATTTTTAAATTACGAATTATTACAATCCCTCCGCTACGGCGAAAACCCACACCAATCCGCAAAATTCTACAAACAAGACACGCCCGTTCCGTATTCGCTTGCATTCGCCAAACAACTTCACGGAAAAGAATTGTCATACAACAATATTCAAGATGCGAATGCTGCACTCAATATTGTGATGGAATTTGACGAACCTTTTTGCGTTGGTTTGAAACACATGAATCCTTGCGGTGCTGCTGTTGGAAAAGATACGTCTGAAGCATGGGAAAAAACTTATGAAGCAGATAAAGTCAGTATTTTCGGAGGTATTGTGGCATTCAACCGACTTGTGGATGAAGAAACCGCAATCGCCATGAAACCGGTATTTCTCGAAATCGTAATTGCGCCTGAATTTACGGAAGAAGCGCTGAATGTTTTAACGGCAAAGAAAAACCTTCGACTTTTGAAAGTTGATATGTCGGAAAAAATCGAAAAATCCCAACAAATTGTCAGCGTCAACGGTGGAGTTTTGGTACAAGAATTAGACACAAGTACGATAAAAATAACTGAAAACATGGCTGTTACAACAAAAAAACCAACCGCGGAACAATTGAACGATATGAATTTCGGTTGGCGAATTGTAAAACACGTTAAATCGAATGCGATTGTTGTTGTAAAAAATGGTTGTACAATCGGCGTTGGAGCGGGTCAAATGAACCGCATAGGTTCTGCCGAAATTGCACTCAAACAGGCACACGAAAAAGGGCTAACAAGCGGTTTAGTTTTGGCATCAGACGGATTTTTCCCATTTGATGATACCGTTATACTCGCTGCCCAATACGGTGTTGAAGCCATCGTGCAACCCGGCGGTAGTGTGCAAGACGATGCATCCATAACCAAAGCAAACGAACTAGGACTTGCAATGGCGCTCACAGGAATGCGACATTTCAAACACTAGAGTTATTTATTTTGTATTTTTGCAAAAAAAAATCATCCTGCCTGTAACTTTTTAGTAACCTACTTCGTCATAGATATAAAAACCGGTAACTTGAATGACCGTAAACGAGTATAACGACTGTGTAAATCAATTCTCCGATGGTGTGTATCGGTTTGTACTTAAGCATATTAAGTGCGCAGATAGGGCATCGGATGTGGTGCAAGACGCATTTTTGAAAATGTGGGAAAAAGTGGAAACGATAAATTTCGAAAAAGCCAAATCGTATTTATTTACGGCAGCACACCATACGTTGGTTGATGAAGTTCGAAAAACACAAATTCATCAACGCTTTGTAACGGCTCAACCGATGGAAAACGATTACGAAAACACATCATACAGCGATGTTTATGAAGTTTTGAACAAAGCGATGGAACACCTGCCTGTTGACCAAAAAACAGTATTGATGCTGCGCGATTACGAAGGTTACAGTTATGATGAAATTGCCGAAATCACAGGACTAAACGAATCACAAGTGAAAGTATACATATTTAGAGCAAGAACATTTTTGAAAACCTATTTGGTACGAATTGAAAATTTAGTATGAAAATAAACCACGATAACTACGAGTCCTATTTAGTTGATTATCTCGACGGAACACTATCTGATATTGAACGTGCCGAGGTGGGTTTATTTTTGCAACAAAACCCAGAAATAGCCGATCAAATCAGCGATTTTGAAGATGTAATTTTGTCTTCGAACAGCGAAATTACTTACGACCGAAAAGAAGAATTGATAACCATTACATTGCCAAATCAAGAGTTTGAACAATGGGAACACACACATCCCAAACTTCCGAAAACGTTGGTTTCTTATCCTTACAAACATAAGCTTCTTAAACCTGAAATTCGTCGTATGCCACAATGGACATGGTATGCCGCCGCAGCGTGTTTAGCGATTGTAGTGCTCGTTGTTCGTCCGATGTTTGAAACAAAAAATCCGGAATGGTCACCAATTGCAGTGTTGCCGATTGTGGAAGAAATTGAAGGTGAAGAATTGAGAATTGAGGATGAAAAGATAGAAAATCAGTACAAGGTGGCTTCGACAGGCTCAACTACCAAAGTGCTCCCTGAAATTCTCGAAGGGAATGTAATCAAAACGACTTCGCACCCTACAACTCCGAACCTCGCATCGGATAGCGAGCAGGACAATAACGTTCAAATTCGCGAATATCTTGCTATTACAACAATTCAGCCCATCCATAATTTTCAAATTTTGCAAGAAACAACCATAATTGAGAGTAGGCAGATACTTCATTTTACTGAGGACGACAATTTTATTCAAGAGGACAACACGGAAATTTCCCGTCGTGAACGATGGAATTTGGCTGTCAATACTAGAATTTTAGATCCGCTGAGAACAGGTATTCATAATGTTGTCAAACGTTTTCACGAACGAAAAACCGATGTAGAACTTTATTTGGAAGAACGTGAAATTCCAAGATTTTTTGCACAAAATTAAAACATTGTAGAATGTTGGAGAAACCCCTTCGTGTTTCTTTGCGTCCTTTGTGGTTAACTCCCTTTATACATCAACCCCAATTCTTTCATTTGCGCTTCCGAAATTCCGCTTGGTGCATCAAGCATCACATCTCTTGCCGAGTTGTTTTTCGGAAAAGCAATAAAATCGCGAATGGTTTCTACACCACCGAACAGCGAGCAAAGTCTGTCCAAACCAAAGGCTATTCCACCGTGAGGAGGAGCACCGTATTCGAAAGCGTCCATTAAAAATCCGAATTGGTGTTGTGCATCTTCATCCGTGAAACCTAACGTGCGGAACATTTGTTTTTGCAAATTTCTATCGTAAATACGAATAGAACCACCACCAACTTCAACGCCATTAATCACTAAATCATAGGCGTTAGCGCGCACTGCACCCGGATTGGTTTCCATAAGATTAATGTCTTCCGGTTTAGGCGAAGTGAACGGGTGGTGCTTGGCATAAAAACGTTGCGTGTCTTCGTCCCATTCCAAAAGAGGAAAATCTACAACCCACAAAAGTGCATAATCGTTGGAATTTCGCAAGTTTAAACGATTTCCCATTTCCAAACGAAGTTCACACAAAGCTTTTTGTGCTTTCTCTTCTTTGCCTGCCATAATCAAAATTAAATCACCTTTTTCTGCTCCGAATTTTTTACCGATTTTTTTCAATGCATCTTCATCGAAAAATTTATCCACGGAGGATTTTACTGTGCTGTCGGCATTGTATTTCACGTAAACCAAGCCGCTTGCGCCGATTTGCGGACGTTTTACGAAATCGGTCAGTTCGTCTAATTGTTTTCGAGTGTATTCGGCACAACCTTTTGCGCAAATGCCAACTACCAATTCAGCATCATCAAAAACCCCGAAATTGCGATCTTTTGCAACATCGTTGAGTTCAACAAACTTCATCTCGAAACGAATGTCCGGTTTGTCGCAACCATAGTATTTCATAGCATCAGCATAAGTCATTCGTTCTACAGATTTGATGTCGATATTCTTCACTTTTTTGAACAAATGTTTCATCAAACCTTCAAACGCGTTGAGCACATCGTCTTGCTCTACAAACGACATTTCACAATCAATTTGCGTGAATTCGGGCTGACGATCGGCACGCAAATCCTCATCGCGAAAACAGCGCACAATTTGATAATACTTATCGAACCCTGCAACCATTAATAACTGCTTAAACACTTGTGGTGATTGCGGAAGCGCAAACCATTCGCCCGGATTTACTCTCGACGGAACTACAAAATCTCGTGCACCTTCAGGCGTAGATTTTACCAAACACGGTGTTTCCACATCTACAAAACCTTCACCATTCAAGTAATTGCGAACTTCCGTCGATAAATAATGTCGCAACAAAAAATTATTTTTCACCGGATTTCGTCGCAAATCCAAATAACGATATTGCATGCGCAATTCATCACCACCATCGGACTGGTCTTCAATCGTGAAAGGCGGTGTTTTCGCAGCATTCAGAATATTAATAGTTTCAACTTTAATTTCAATTTCTCCCGTTGGAATTTTCGTGTTTTTGTTGCTGCGTTCAATCACTTCACCTTCGATTTGAATTACGTATTCTCTGCCGAGTTTTCGCGCTTTTTCACAAAGTTCGGCATTGGTTTCCATATTGAACGAAAGCTGAGTGATGCCATATTGATCCCTCAAATCAACGAAAGTCATACCGCCTAAATCTCTTGAGCGTTGAACCCAGCCGCAGAGTTTCACATGTTGTCCGATATTGGCGATAGTTAGTTCGCCGCAGGTGTTTGTTCTGTACATTGTAAAAAAATTTTTGCAAAGATACAAAAAAAGTTGAGAAATAGCAAGGGGATTCCTCGACTTCGCACACTTCGTGTGCTGCGCTCGGAATGACGGTGGTGGTGTAATGGAGAGAGGGGAGAAAGAGGCGACAAAGTCGCCTCTTTCTCCCCTCCTATTCTATAAAAAAACATCGTCATGTCGAGCGAAGCGTAGCGGAGTCGAGACATCCCCTTGCTATAGCATTGCACTCGGGCGGGCGAACCCTGTCCCTACGGTAATTTCACCTCAATATTCCGCGACAACGTATTCCCCCATTCATCCACCACAGTAATCACATGCTTGCCTTCTTTAGGAATAACGCTCATTTGATGAAAATATTGCGTCGAGCCGAGATACGTATCGTTGAGATGCCAATACACAATGGCATTGGTTTGCCGATGTGCCAATTCTAATGCCAATGCACCGATTGAACCGTCTAATTGTCTCGACAACCGAATGGCGTTATGTGTATTCGGATAGATAAATTCCATAGGTCTCAAAGCCGTCTGATTTCCACTACAGGACGGGCTTAAAGGCGGTAACGTTTTATAATTCGGATGTCGTCTTTTGTAAAACCATTCTTGAATGGGCGGAAGAACAAACCATGTTTTACTAACCATTTTATCAACCGGATAGCAATCGGCAAACACGCGATAACACTCATCTTCCGAAAGGTGAACCATGGTGTGATACGGACAAGCATTGGTTTGAAATCCTACCGGAAGAATCTGAACAATTTCAATCTCCGGACAATGGCGACCTGCCAAGCATCCGCTCACTTTGCAAACTTCTGCCGAAGTAAACACATTGGTTGGTTTCTCAAACCAAGATGTTTGTCCTAAAAGATTAAAAATATCGAACATTACTAAAGCGGAAGTTCCTGTTCCTGTCAGTCCGGGACGTCCTTCACCACTAGCGTTTCCTGTCCAAACGCCAATCACGTATTCAGATGTTACGCCAACAGTCCAAGCATCTCGAAACCCATAACTGGTGCCGGTTTTCCAAGCTACTTTTCGCATGGATGGAATACTTTTCCAATCGATATCTTCAGGACGATTCACGTATATCAGGGCTTCCAGCGTTTGCCAACAGGCACCTGCGGTGAATAAACTCGCTTCTTTTTCAGTGAATACAGGCACTTGTCCCCAGTCAAAAAAATCGGTTCGCTGTTGATTGCGAGTGTTGAAAGTTACAGATTGTGCCATACGCAGATACGCCAAGGTAGTTTCCCACAATGTGACTTCGCCTCCTCCTAAAATCAAGGTCAAACCATAATGATCGGCAGGAAATTTCAACGTGCTGAATCCCATCAATCGCAAATGCGCCAAAAATTTCGGAACACTATATTGCTTCAACATATTGACAGACGGAAGATTTAGTGAACGCGACAATGCCAAACTTGCAGGAACTGCACCATCAAATTTCATGTTGAAATTTTGAGGACGAAACCCTTCCGCCATGAGTGGAATATCGGGAATCAGCATCTCGGGCAAAAGTTCACCCTCTTGCAACATGAGTTGATACAAAAATGGTTTCAAAATACTACCCGAACTGCGTGGCGCTTGAACAATGTCGACCTGATTTCCGGATTGTCGAGTTTGGTAATTCACGTTGCCGCAATAAGCCATCACTTCGCCTGTTTTTACATCGAAAACGACTGCGGCGATGTGGTGAATTTTGTTTTGCGAAAATTCGTTGTGCCAGCGAGTCAAAACACGTTCGGTTTGGATTTGCAATGTTGCATCAAGTGTAGTGATATGCTTTTTCCCGGGTTGTGCGATTTGCAAATTGCTAACCACGTGTGGTGCAATTTGTGGCAAGGGATAGGGTTTGTTAGGCAACGGTTCGGCTAAAGCCAATTGGTAAGTCAGTTCGTCTAACCTCCCTAATTCATATAATTTTGTAATCAATTTATTCCGTTTTTCCAAAAGAGCAGGACGATTTTTTCTAACGTGCATCGCTGACGGTGCATTCGGCAAAACCGCCAGCAATGCGGCTTCCGCCCAAGACAAATCTGTGGACGAATGTCCAAAGTATCGCCAAGAAGCAGCCTCTATTCCCATCACATTACCTCCGAAAGGCGCGTGGGACGCGTACATCGAGAGGATGGTTGATTTTTTGTGCGTCAATTCCAAGCGTGTGGCCATCACCATTTCGATGAATTTTTGAAACGTATTTCGCGGTTTTTTCCGTGCCATACGAATGGTTTGCATCGTGATTGTACTTCCTCCGCTAACCACTTTTTTAGCGTTGAGGTTTTGTTTCAATGCCCTAAACATAGAAATAGGATTAACGCCTAAATGCCTGTAAAAATGACGATCCTCGTAAGTAATTAAACACGTGATGTATTTGTCCGAAAGTTCGGTGGTTGGCGGAAATTGCCATTCGCCGTCTTTGGAAACACGAGCACCCAAAAGTTGGCCGTTTCGATCATAAACCGTCGTGCTGTAACTTGTTTGAAACAACGGATTGGGTAGGCAAAACCAGAACAGTGGTAATAGCACCAATATTGGCGTCCAAATCAACACGTGTTTTCGGTGTTTTTTTGCAAAAAAATTACATCGGAAATTATTTTTCATTGTTCGCCTCTAATCTTTGCTTTGCAATTTCAATGGCAGTTCTTAATTTTTGTTCGAGCAGTTTTTTGTCGGGCAGTTGCGTGAGATAATCAGCGACTTTGATATTGCTATTTTCCAACTGCAAAAGTTCGATATGTTCTTTGCTTTTACCTGCACAAAGGATTAGCCCTATGGGCGAATTTTCGCCATCTTGTTGTTCGTATTTTTCGAGCCATCTCAAATACAATTCCATTTGTCCTTTGTAGGCAGCTTCAAATTTTCCGAGTTTAAGTTCAATGGCAACCAAAGATTTCAATTTTCTGTGGAAAAACAACAAATCCAAATAATAATCCTCATTATCTACGCTTATTCTCTTTTGGCGAGCCAAAAACGCAAAATCACTACCCAATTCTGTAATAAAGTTTTGCAATTCTACAATGACGGAGGTTTCCAAGTCTTTTTCGGAATATTTATCTCGCAATCCGAGAAAGTCAAGGAAATAAGGATCTCTAAACACCAAATCAGGGGTTATTTTTTCTTCGTTTTTCAGCAGTTCCAAATCGTGTTTTATGGTTTCTTCGGGCTTTTTGCTGATGGCGGTTCGTTCGTAAAGCATTGAATTGATACGACTCCTAAAGGTTCGAATACTCCATCTTTCGTGTGAACACATTTCGATATAAAATTCTCTTTTCAACTGATCTTCAATGGGTATCACCATTAAAATGTGAGACCAACTTAATTGTCGCATCAGTGATGCGACAATCTTTTCTTCAGGAAAAGCATTGAAAAACTGTATCATTTTACGGATATTTTTTTCGGTAAAACTATTACCATATTCGTTTGATAAGTTTTTACATAAATTAGCGACTACTTCCCTGCCGTAAATTTCAGAACGGTCTTTGCCTTGCAGTTCGGCAACAATGCGTTTTCCAATTTGCCAATAGAGCATGGTCATCGTTGAATTTATGACAACGGAAACTTGCTGTTTGCTTTGTTCTATCAGCGTTTTGACATCAGCAAACAAATCGGATTGAAGTTCTTTTTGTGTTGAACTCTGTATCATCGTTTTTTTTTCTGCAAAATTACGAGAAAAAATTCAAATAAAAAACTTAAAAAGTGTTAAAAATGCTCGGAATTTCTTAAAAAGTGTTAAAATTTGTCGTCATTCCGAGCGAAGTCGAAGACACCTCTTGCTATTTTATTCTTTCCAAAAATCTTTCAACTTTTCTATAATTACAATAGCGATCATATATTTTTTCGTATAATGATTTTGTTTCGGGACAATCCGAAAAGTCTTTTGCTGACTGAACTATTTGCTCAATTGAAACAGAAACGCAAGAATCTTTTAATTTTATCAATTTCTGAAATTTTGCAACAATATCAATACATTTTTCATCTTTTTCAGAATGTACAATTGTCAAAATACAATTTTTTATTGCTGTTTTCTTTTTTACTAATTCTACGATTAATTGATTTCTAAAAAGTTGATTGTATTTTGGGCGTAAATATTCTTCTTCACACTCTTTTCTGAATTGTTTGGAATATTCCTCTATGGCTTCTATATATCGAGTTTTTTTATAGTCTGTTCTATTCCAATAATCAGACTGCGAAAAAGGCTCTGTATATTTCACTTCAATGCCAATTCCACCTATTTCATTGTTGTTATTTTCATATTCCACAAATACATCAAAGCAAGACCTATCTATTGTTGTTCTACCGTTTTTTCCTTTTTCATCACCGCGAACATATTCCATTTTTATATCAACCAAATGTTTGATGTTCAAAAAAGGAAATAACTCTTTGAAAACAGCAGTTCCAACACTAAAATTGTGCCATTTGAGAGGCAAAAAGATATTAAATGCCAATGGTTGAGAAGACAACAAATTTGTAAAAAGTCTTTCTTCTTCGGTTAATCGTCCTCTTTCTAGTATCTCTTTTAATTCTTTATCGACATCTTTCATTAGTCGCTCATTTCCCATAAAATTGATAAGTCTATCGTCTTCAAAAACGGTATTGCAAGGAACACGTCCGTTTTTTTGATTGCGATAAATTCCTTGTAACATACGGCTTTTGATAAGATGTGTGTTTTTATCACTTGCTGGAATTATACCGTATCTTTCTTGAAATTTTTGAAACCCTTCGTGTGGTTCTATTTTTTTTTCACTCATATCTAAAAACGTTTTAATTACTTTTTCTTGGTCTTTATTTTGAATTATAAAACAATCAATACTATCAAGTACATTCAACCATACTTTCTGTTCGAAATCAACAGAGTTTAATTTACTTGCAATTATGTCTGAAATTTCTTTTATGTACTCTTTTTCATTCATAATAAATATTTTTCACCTTTGAATTGAACATCATCTCACCACTTCCACCCAAGCCCCCGTAGTTCGAGCATAAACCGTATTATCATACATCGCTTGACAAGCAATTGCAGGCATAAAAAATCGTCCCAAATATGCAGCCTGCAAACGAACGCTAACGGTTATACTTCGTCCCGGAGAAAGGTCAAAATAACTCAACACACGATCGTCACGAATGTCTTGATAGGTAATGCCATCTGGAAATTCTCTCCCTGATCCTGCTTCGTTGCCTAAACGTGTATTGAAAATTTCCCAACCTGATGGAATAATATGTGTCAATGCCAAATTCGTGTAGGTCGTAGAACCGCTGGTATTCGTGATTCTGATGGTTGCGATGAAATCCGTGCCTTGTCGAAGTTGAGTTACATTCAACGGTTGACGGTTGACATCTTCGTAGTCTACTTGTATTCGTAATCCGTTGTTAACAGCAGGCGATCGGTCTTCCAAAGGTGTGCTGATCATCGTTCGTCCGACATACAGATTACCGGTTCCATTGTTAGTTACACGCACTTTGCCCGATTTTCTCACCGGTGTTAAATCCTCCATGTGAATTGGATTTTTGGTTTCGATTTTATTGGTTTTTCCTTGATAAGACGTTGTGAATGACATGTCGCCTTTGCCCGAATTGTCGACAAATCGAGCCATTGCTAACAATGCCCACGCTGTTGCCTGTGTGGTGAAATTGTTGCCGTTTAGAAAGTCGGACATACGACGTGCGAGGTTTAACGCCTGCGGCATATCATCCAACAAAATACACGTTTCCAAAATAATCGCTTCATCACGAATGCGCGAACCAAAATGGGAATTGAACGGAGAAAAATCATCTACTTGTGTTTTCAAATTATTCACAATTTGCCGTGCCACATCTTTCTTTCCGGAAATGGCGTAGGTCGCAGCCAATTGCCATCTTGCTTGAAGCGATAAATTGGGGCGTTCTCGGAGTCTGTTCATCGAAGCAAGATCGGGATCGCCCATCATGGCTAATGAATACAGACGATACGTTTGAAGTATATCATCGCGGAAGTTGCCGCTGTTCCAAGCGTTGATACGACTTCTTTGATATTTTTTCCATTCGTGAATAAACGATTGAGAAATGTTGTAGCCCATATCTCTCGCACAAGCCATGAAATGACCGGCATACGACGTTACCCATTCATCGGCTTGCGAACTACCGCTCCAATAACTGATACCGCCTTCGGTAGTCTGCATGGCGTAAAGCCTTTTGATTACAGCATTGACATTTTCCTGAATGTCTTGTTTCTGTTTGCTGTTGAGATTAACAAAATGATGTAAAAACAATTGCGGAAACGCCTGCGACGTGATTTGTTCGGAACAGCCGTGCGGATAAGCAAGCAAATATTGCAAACTGCTGCTCAGATTGACAGACGGAATGCGAGCGTACTCCATTTTGACTTGATTGCTTGGTTGGTCTTCGTCAAAACTATAGTCGATATCTTGACTTTCTCCTGGCTTCACAACAAAAGATTCGAAAACCGTAAGCAGCGGATTTGGATTACGAATTTCGATGTCAATAGTTTCGGTAGAAACTTCTTTCCCCGATGTTGCCGTTACCGTGATTTGGGCTCTACCTGTTTGTTTTTTCGTTTTCAGTTTGAAATACACCAACTCATCACCGGCACCTTTGAAGGAAACATTTTTTGAGCGATTTTCCTGCAATTCAATCAAACCACCACCAATATTTACATCAACCTTGACATTGCGAATATCCTTATCCATCACAAATACATTCACCGGCATTAATACCTCTTCATTCGGCCCTAAAACGCGTGGCAAAGTTGTCAGCACCATCAACGGATTTTGAACCGGAACGGTTTTTTCGGCTCTACCGTAAGCGGGATTTTCGTTCGCAGCAACAACCATAACCCGCACGGAACCTATGTAAGGCGGCAGTTGAAGTTTATGTTGATTGGTTCGACCTTTTTGCAATTCGAAGGGGCCTAAAAATTTTACAACAGGCTTAAATCGCTGACTGTTTTTATCAGCATCGCGATTGACTTCATCGCCACCTCCAATACTGAACAGTGGTCTCAATTCTCCTGAAAACGCGCCCACAACGAGATTGTAGAGATCGTAAGTTTTCACACCCAACGCTTCTCTGGCGTTAAATTCGGCGTAAGGATTCGGTGTTTTGAAATTGTTGATGTCGAGCAAACCCTCGTCAACAATAGCAAGCGTGTAGGTCATGTTTTGTCTGTTGGCTTCTCCAACCGTTATGGTAAATTCTTTTTCCGTTCGTAAAACATCGGGCATACTGATGGTCGGTTTTAATTCGCCTAGTGGATTCACAACCGTAACTGGAACAACGCCGTACATGCGGATCGGCAAATCGTTCACTGTTTGATCATGATGTTGTAACAACGTGATATGAACATAAAAATTCGGTGCCAAATCTTCCGTAACTTTGAATTGAATTAATGTTGGATCTTGGTCTTTGGTTTCTACCCACCAATGTCTAACGGAACGCGAGCCGTTTTCCAAAGATACCAATGCACGACCTCTTCCGCCTTTGCCGAGCGTGATTTTTACATCTTCGCCAACTGTGTAAGAACGTTTGTCTGTCGTGAAACTCAACATCGTCAAGCCTTGCGGATCATCCTGACGACTTCGACCTCCCCAATACGGATTATCCACAAAAATCTGCTTTCCGGTAGCATGTCCGCCTTTCGGATCTTTGATATAAATCAAATAACGTCCCCAATTTTCATCAGGCATTCGGAATGCAATGCGTGCCTTCCCATTTCTAATGGTAACTTTTTGATCAATCACGGGTCTCACGTGATTGCCATTGACTACAGAGGACAATCGTCCCCGATTTTCATCTTCATTCCACCACCAACTCCACTGCAAACGATAGGCTTTGTAAACCAATTCGCCCGATTGAATCGGATTGCCTTTTGCATCTAAAAAAACGACATCAAAATGGTGCGTTGTATCCGTTGAAAAAATATCGTAATCGCTTTGTTGGTGCACGTTCAAGCCGACATAAGCGGGAAATGGCGAATACGGCAAAGAGTTAATGGTCATACTTTCACCACCACCGCTTTCTTCAACCGTTGTGGTGAACGTTGCTGTGAGCATACCCGCTGCTGATTCGGCTTTCGGCAAATTAACCGTGAATGAACTTCGACCGTTTTCATCTAATCTTCCCGTATGAATTTGGTCTTCGTAAGAAAAAATTTCGGAGGTTGGATTGGTAAAATTGAAGGCTTCATAACCCTTAAATCTGGTTACGGTCGGGCTCAATCTTAAAAACATTTTTGTTCTCAAATCCCGTGCTACAGCACCATGCAACCATTTTGCGTCAAGGTTGATTTTCAAATTGGATTGTAAAATTCGATCAGTTCCGAAATCTACATTTATTTTCAAACGGTTTGGTTTTATGGTTTCAACACGGAAATATTTTTCGAATCTCGCACCGCCGACACTCACCACTGCACGCCATACGCCCGTTGGAGATTGCTCTTCCGTTTTGAACGTAAAACTGTAAAAATTTCCAACCGGTCTGGTTTGCACAATTTTTCGGAAAAACTGCCCTTGCGGATTAAAAATATCCATCGTTACAGGATGTCCTTCGGGAATAGTTTTTTGACGATCTTCCAAAATAAACGTCAGAAAAATTTCGTCGCCGGGTCTCCAAATTCCGCGTTCTCCGTAGATAAAACCTTTCAATCCGCGTTGAATGGTTTTTCCGCTCACATCAAAACGGCTCAATGATAATTCACTACCATTATTCACTTTCAAATAACCTTTTTGATTGCCGTTTGTTACCTCAACAATAAACGCTTCATTGCTTCTCACATCAAGCAAACAAAATCCGTTTCTATCAGTTGTACCCGTTGCAATCAGTGCAAGTTGAAAATTCAAAACTCGCACTCTCGCTCCGTTCAAAGGCTCAGTGGTTCGAATATCCTGCACCGTAACCAACATTTCCGAACCTTCGCCTTTTTTCGCGATGATACCGATGTTGGACGCAAATAAATTTGTACTTACGAGAACATTTTCGCTCTGCATATAAAACATCGGATGACAGGGATTGTTACGCTCTCGCCAGTTGTAGTTGTTCCAATCGTATCGAATCGGATTGTAATAACCATGCGGATTATTCCAATCTTCCATATCTTCATCGGTTAAAATAAAATTGTTTTCATCGAATGTTGTGAGCGAATTTTCCGACAAATCTTGCGTTTCGCCACCACATGGATACAGCGAAAATTCAGGACGAATAATCAACTCAAAACGATAAATCGCACCCGGTTCTTTTGCCATCAATGCTGAGAGATCGACAGCATAAGTGTTCCAATTTGCAAGGTTTTTATTTCTATCTTGATCCAAGCGAAGAATTTTTTTCGCAATTAAACGTCCCGAACGAGTCAAATTGCTAGAACCATCCATCGAATTATCTTGCAAAAACGAAAGAATATTGTGCTCAAAAATTCGGATAACCCGCATTTCCACAGCCCGCAAATTAACAGCACTAAACGACAACAATAAATTTCTGGAATCAGGCAAAATCGTTCCGCTTTTCAACAAACGCACAACCGGAATTTCGGGTGCTTTTTCCCAATTAAATGTGTAGTCTTCGGTCAACGTTTTTCCTGCAAAATTTTTGATATTTTTATCAATTCGTCCGGAAACAACATCTGGAAAAGAGCCTTCGGGAAAAATAGTAACCACATTTTTATCCGTTTTGAAGGTGTAGCCATCGAAATTTAATTCGATCAAACCTTTCAAATTCTGCTTACCCAAAGGATCTGTGAAGAAAATTTTGACACAGCGTTCGGGATGCGTGTAACTTTGTGTGCGAATAACTTCAAACCTGTCAATGGCGTGAATTACAATCTCTTTTTCCGATGTTCTCTTACTGCCAATAGCCTTTCCGTCGCAAGTCAATTTCAAAATTTGATCTTTCGAAACACGTTCGATACTATCCACAAGAAATCTGAAATTAAGTCCATTTGCCGAACTCAGCAAGCGCACCGGCAATAATTTGCCATCCAATTCCGCTTTAAAAAACGCTCTTGCTTCATTATCGGTTACGACATCTGCAACAGAAACCTCGACAGTTGCGGAATTCCAACGGTTTTGATTATCGTGAATCGGTTGATAAAAAACGTCTTCTATCGAAAAATTTTGCTCTATGGTAAACACATCAAAACTAAATGTGTGATATTTTTTGTCCAAATTTGGGATCACTTTTCCCAAATTGAAATTCACTTTGTAATGTGTACCTTCTTTCAAAGGCTCGTCCGGAGAGAATTCTATCAAACGCTTGCTTCTCCAAAACACTTTACCTTTCACCGAAGGCGATAATGTAAACAATTTGTCTTTGACTTCCGCAAAAAGTACTACGTTCGGTTGGTCTTCCGTAAGTTCAATTTGAATAACCGCTTTTGTAGAAATCTGCCCTGATGTAAAACCGCTAATATAACGGCTAAAACTTTGATCTACTTCGGTAGTTGTTTGTTGTTTACACGCCGACAGTCCGATGAATATAGCGAACACTGCCAACAACTTGATAAGTTGTGGTTTCATGATGAATGTTTTTAAGTTCAAAATTGTGATAGAGAATTTTTCTGCAAAGGTACGAAAAAAAATCGTACCTTTGCAAAAATGGTTATATAAAAAATCGACCAAGCCATAGTCTTTATAACTAATTCTATACGCAAAAAATAAGAGTGTTTAGTGACTCTATCTTGATCTACAGAATTAGCTGAAGAGTCTACTAAACAATCCCCTCTCTCAACAAGTCGTGAAAATGAATAACACCATGATATTCGTTGGCGTCGTTCACAACCAAAAGCTGTGAAATGCCGTGTTTTCGCATAATCTCGACGGCGTTTACGGCCATTTCTGAATCCAAAATAGTTTTGGGTGAAACGCCCATGAAATCTTTAGCCAAAACAGTTTCGAGTGGTTGGTTTTTTTGCAAGAGTCGGCGCAAATCGCCGTCGGTGATAACTCCAACAAGTTTATTATTTTCAACAACTGCCGTGACACCTAAACGTTTGCCGGTCATTTCCAAAATGACTTCTTTTAATGGGGTTTCGGGCGAAACGCACGGCTTTCCATTAGTTGCCGAAAGGTCTAAAATGCGTAAGTAAAGTTGTTTCCCGAGTGCTCCGCCGGGATGATATTTTCCGAAATCTTTAGCTGTAAATCCACGACATTCAAGTAAAGCAACGGCTAAAGCGTCGCCCATAACCAATTGCGCAGTGGTGCTCGCAGTGGGAGCAAGATTATTCGGACAAGCTTCGCATATAACCGTACAATTCAATTTAAAATCGGCGTGTTGCGCCAAATACGAAGTCGTGTTTCCGACTAAGGCAATTAATGTATTTCCGAAATTTTTGATGAGAGGCACGAGAACTTTGATTTCGGGGGTGTTTCCACTTTTGGAAATACACAACACTACATCACCGTCCTGTATTATGCCCAAATCGCCGTGAATAGCGTCAGCAGCGTGCATAAACACTGCAGGTGTTCCTGTTGAATTTAATGTGGAAACGAGTTTTGTGCCAATATTCGCAGATTTACCGATACCGCTCACAATCAAACGACCTTTCATGTTGAGAATGCAATTCACCACATCCGAAAAACCGGAATCAATGAAATTCTCAAGATTGGCAATAGCTTGCGCTTCATTGCGAATAGTTTTTTTTGCGATGTTTTGAATGTTTTCCGAAGTTTTTGTCATAAAAATTTGCTTTTTTCAAAAAAAAGTGTTAATTTTGGTATATCAAACCACAAAGATAAGCATTTTTTTGAATATATGGAATTCTCATCGGAGATTTTACACTCGGAATTGAAACGTATTTTTGGATTCGATCGATTCAAAGGTACGCAGGAAGCGGTGATCAGCAGTTTGCTGGATGGTCGTGACACGTTTGTGATTATGCCTACCGGTGGAGGGAAATCCTTGTGTTATCAATTGCCGGCATTACTTTTGCCCGGAACGGCGGTGATTGTTTCGCCGTTGATTTCGTTGATGAAAAATCAAGTGGATGCAGTGCGAAATTTTGGCTCGGAGTTTGGCATTGCGCATTATCTCAATTCTTCGTTGAATAAAATAGAAATGGCAAAAGTGAAAGAAGAAATTTTGGAAGGGAAAACCAAATTGCTTTATGTAGCGCCCGAATCATTGACCAAAAAAGACAATGTAGAATTTTTTCGGCAAGTGAAAGTTTCATTTTATGCCATTGATGAAGCGCATTGTATTTCGGAATGGGGACATGATTTTCGGCAGGAATATCGCCGTTTAAGACCATTAATCAATGAAATCGGACATTTTGTACCAGTGATGGCGCTCACGGCAACAGCAACACCAAAGGTTCAAAAAGATATTCAGAAAAATTTGAATATGCAAAATGCACAGGTGTTTATTTCGTCATTTAATCGTCCGAATTTGTATTACGAAGTTCGTCCGAAAACGAAAAATATAGATAGAGATATTGTGCGTTATATTCGTGAAAATTCTGGAAAATCAGGTATTGTATATTGTTTGAGTCGAAAACGTGTGGAGGAATTTTCGCAAGTTTTACAAACCAACGGGATTAAAGCTTTGCCCTATCATGCGGGGCTTGAACAACAAATTCGAGCCGAAAATCAAGACCGTTTTTTGAATGAAGATGTAAATATAATTGTGGCTACAATTGCATTCGGAATGGGAATTGACAAGCCCGACGTGCGATTTGTAATTCACTATAACATGCCGAAAAGTTTGGAAGGGTATTATCAAGAAACCGGACGCGCGGGGCGTGACGGTGGAGAAGGGCATTGCATAGCGTTTTACAACCATGAAGATATCATGAAATTGGAAAATTTTATTCGCAAAGAAAAAGGAATTACAGATCAGGAAATAGCCATTCAACTTATTGCTGAAACTGTATCCTATGCTGAAACCGGCATGTGTCGAAGAAAAAATATTTTACATTATTTCGGTGAAGAATTTTTAGAAGAACATTGCATAAGTTGCGACAATTGTTTACATCCGAAGGAAAAAATGGATGTTACAGAGGATGTGTTGACCATCCTCGAAACGATGGAAGAAATGACGCAAGGCTATAAAACCAAACACATTTGTCACGTAATTATCGGTCAAACGACTGCTCAAATCAAAAATCACAAACACCACGACTTGTCAGCTTTTGGACAAGGTCAGCAAAAAGAAATTTCACATTGGAATGCCGTCGTTCGTCAATGTTTGATGGAGCATTTGATCGAAAAAGATATGGAGAATTACGGCACGGTTAAAATGACGGAAAAAGGCCGAAATTATTTGGGAAACCCATATCCAATTACGATTGCCAAAGACAGAAATTTTGAAGAAGAGCCGATTACACCAATCGGAAAAGAAGGCGACGAACATTTATTACTGCTCTTGAAAGAGGAGCTGAAAGCTTTAGCCAAAAAACAAAATGTAAATTCATGGGCGATTTTGACCGAGCCATCGTTAATTGATATGACAGTGCAATACCCCATTACGATGGAAGAAATGAGCCAAATTTCCGGTATGGGTGCGGTTAAAGCAGCAAAATACGGACAATCTTTTATCAACATTATCAAGTGTTATGTGGAAGAGAACGAAATTGAGCGTCCGCAAGATTTGGTGGTGAAATCCATTGTGAATAAATCGGGATTGAAAGTCTACATCATTCAAAACATAGACAGAAAGTTGCCTTTGGAAGATATTGCAAAAGCAAAAGGCCTAACGATGGACGATTTAATTACAGAAATGGAGCGCATTGTAGCGAGCGGAACAAAAATCAATATCAACTATTACATTAAGGAATGCTTAGATAAATACCATGTTGAGGATATTTACGACTATCTTTCGGAAGCTGAAAGCGATTCACCGGAAGAAGCTTTGAGAGAACTTGATGAAAACGAATACACGTTGGAAGAAGTACGCTTGGTTCGTTTGAAATATCTCACGGAAGTGGGGTTTTAGAAAAAGAATCAATGTAATACAAGGGGATTCCTCGACTTCGCTACGCTCGACATGACGATGAATCCCCTTGTTATATTCAGATTTTTTCTGTATCTTTGCAAAACAATAAACAATAAACACCATGAAAAAAACCTTAATTTATGCAGCTTTTATTTTCGGCGGAATGGCCGTGAGTTGTCAGTCCAAACAATCCGAGACTCCTGTCATTTCACTCGGTTCTGTGGAAGGCATTACGATCGCAATGATCGACACCGATGTAATTTTTGAAAACTACGATATGGTTGCCGATGTGATGAGCGAGTTGGAAGCCATTGAAAAAAGGCTCACGCAAGATTTGCAACGTCAAGCTAGAAATTTTCAAAACGATTATGAAAATTATCTAAAAGTAGGTGCAACAATGACCTTGAGCGAACAAAGACGAAAAGAAGAACAATTGCAAAAACGTCAAGAAGAACTGCAACAGTTAGAACAACGATATATGCAGCAATTGATGGAAGTGCGTGCTCAAAAAAATCAAGAGGTGCAAGATCAAATGTTTTCATTCATCGAAGTATACAATAAAGAACATGGTAATTATAGCATCATCATGTCGAAATCGCGTTCTATGGGGGTACTCTATTCGTTGCCATCTATGGACATTACCGATGCCGTTCTTGAGGCGTTGAATGCAGACTATAGCAAAAATCGCAGAAAAAAATAATGCGTTCGATAGACGAAATTATTGCGCAAGCTTTGCAGGAAGATGTAGGTGATGGCGATCACACGTCATTGGCTTGTATTCCTGAAACTGCGCAAGGTTCAGCGATTTTATTAGTTAAAGAAGCCGGTGTTTTAGCAGGTGTTGAGGTGGCCAAACACGTGTTTTTTCAAGTGGATCCGACATTGGAATTTCAAAAATTTTTGAACGATGGAACTCAGATTGAGCCTGGAGATGTTGCATTTGAAGTGAAAGGGTCATCTCGTTCGATTTTAACAGGCGAACGCTTAGCCCTCAATTTCATGCAGCGTATGAGTGGAATTGCCACGCAAACTCGACGTATAGTTGATTTGGTAGAAGGCACCAAAGCAAAAATTTTAGATACTCGAAAAACCTCGCCAAACCTAAGATTACTTGAAAAAATGGCCGTAAGAATCGGAGGCGGAGAAAATCACCGTTTTGGACTCTACGACATGATGATGATCAAAGATAATCATATTGATTTTTCAGGCGGAATCAAGCAAGCGATAGACGCAGCAAACGACTATTTGCGAAAAAACAACAAAAAATTAGCCATAGAAATAGAAGTTCGGAATTTTGATGAATTGTCTCAAGTACTGGACAGAGGCGGAGTTCAACGAATCATGTTGGATAATTTTTTGCCGCCGGATTTAAAAAAAGCCGTAGACCTAATTGCAGGACGTTACGAAACCGAGGCCTCCGGAGGCATCACAGAACAAACCATTCGCACGTATGCCGAAACCGGCGTAGATTATATTTCGGTAGGTGCATTAACCCATCAAATACAGAGTTTAGATTTAAGTTTAAAAGCCATGTAGGTGCGCGGTTCGCGCGCCCTGCCGACATTTGCGACAATTGCCAACAAGGGCGGGCAAACCCTGCCCCTACAAACGATAAAAAAATCACAATGAAAAAAATCATCACCACCGCAATCACCATTTTCCTGAGCGCAGGATTAGCGTTTTCCCAACCCTCAAAAGACTTGGTAAATCTAATCGAATCTGCCAAACTCATCGCCGAAAGAGACGAAGACCCTTTGGTGAGAACCATCGCTTTATTTCAATCGGAAATCAACACATTCAACACGGTTGAACAAGCGATTATCAATTCGATGATTGCAGAATGTTTGATGGCCTATTTGCAACAGAACCGGTGGGAAATATTTGAACGCACACCATTGGCAAATCCCGACTTGACGGATGTTCGCACGTGGGATACACGCTTACTTTTGCAGCAAACGATTGCGTATTATCACGCATCTTTGAAACCTTACGAAGCCTTGCAAAATCTGCGTGTTCGAGATTATAAAGCCATTTTGGAACTGGGTGATGATGAGAGCGAAATTCAACGTCCAACTATGTTTGATTTGTTGGTACATCGCGCAATTAACGCTTGGGATAATAACGATGTTCGACTTACTCAACCTTTAGACGGATTTGTGGTAGACAATCCGCAGTACTTTTCGCGTTCAAGTGTTTTTGTAACGCTTGATATTCCGAGCATTGACACGCTTTCGTTGGATTATCAAATTTTGAAAACCTATCAATTGTTGAGCCAGTTTCATATTCAAAACTATAATCTGAATGTTTTAATTCCTTTGGGTTTGCAACGCATGGCATGGGTTCGGAAAAAAGCAGTTTTTGAAAATGTGGATAGTGTTTATCAAAAAGCACTTGAAAACTATGTGTCGCTTTTCCCAGGTACGGACAACATTGTCGTTGCGCAAATTTATTGGGCATTGGCAGAATTTCACAACGAACTTGGAAATCGTCACAACAATTTAGTTTCAGACGATTTTCGATGGAATAAAAAAGAAGCCTTACGCTATACAGACATTTTGCAAGAACGCTTTGCGCACACACCATTTGCCAACGCTGCAAGATCATTGGCAGAGCAGATTAAATTGCCAAGTATTTCGCTGCAAATGCAAGAGATTGTTTTGCCAAATCAATGCAATTTAATTTCGATGCATTACGCGAATGCAGAAAAGGTTTATTTTTGGGTGTATAGCTTAACTGAAGAAGATTTGAGAAGTGCCGACTTTTTACAAGATCGTCAAAGATTTATCATGAATTTGCCTTCCGGAAATAGACCACCTAGAATAATTTTGCACTCGGTTCCAAATCCCGGAGATTTTCAAACCCATCGCATAGAATTGTGCCTTATGCCGTTGCCTGTGGGGTATTATGTGTTGTTCGCATCGACAATCCCCAATATTTCAGAGATCGGAGCTGATCTGGAGGCGCAACTTTTTGGCGTTAGTGAGTTGTCTTTTGTTTCCAATTCGACAGATGAAAAATTAGAAGGTATTGTTCTAAATCGCCGAACAGGCAAGACTTTGGCAGGCGTGAAAGTTCGATTATTTTCAAGAACATTCGATTGGCGAACACAACAAGAAAACATCACCGAGTTGGCTATGTTGACAACTGCGAAAAACGGACGATTCGAATATTCGCTACCTGCAAATATACAATCACAATCGGTTCAGGTGGAATTACAAAATAAATCCGACAGGCTGTTGTCATTAAACGAAAGCCATTGGTTGCGCAATGCCGCAAGAACGCCGGAACGAGTGCACAGACAGTTGTTTTTATTTTCCGACAGAGCAATTTACCGCCCCGGTCAAACGATTTATTTCAAAGGCATTTTGGTCGAACGACAAGGCGATGAAAGTAGAATTATAACCAACACTTCAACCACCATAAGGTTGTTTGATGCCAACCACAAAGAAGTTTCATCAGTCGAGGTAAGAACCAACGAATTCGGCAGTTTCAGTGGACATTTTGTGTTGCCGAGCAGAGGTTTAAACGGTCAATATTTTTTGCGAAGCGATTTTGGTTCACACTGGTTTTCGGTGGAAGAATACAAACGACCATCGTTTGAAGTTACATTTAATCCGCTGCAAAGTGCGTATCAATTAGACCGAGAATTAACGGTTACCGGTGATGCAAGAACGTTTTCCGGAGCGGGTTTAGGAAATTCAACCGTGAAATATACGGTGGTTCGTTCTGCACGATTTCCAACGTGGCGAAGAATGATGCATTGGCGTCCACAAGTAGAGGAAACTATGATTACACAAGGCGAAGCAACAACAGATGAAAACGGACAATTTGAAATTTCGTTCATCGCACATTCCGACAGACGCATTCCTGCGACTCAAAATCCGTTTTATACATTCACGGTGAGTGTTGATGTAACTGATGTTTCAGGCGAAACGAGATCAAACGTTCAACGTGTTTTTGTGTCGAATAGAGCATTGAATGTAAGTTTGAACGTTGAACCGTTTGTGGATAGAACGAGAGACAACTTGACTTTGCAGATTTCATCAATGAATTTGTCGGGAGAAAGAATGCCGTCGAAGGGCACGATTAAAGTATTTCGATTAGCTCCTAATCAACGTCTACTTCGCGATAGATTGTGGGAGGCACCAAATATGTTCGAGGTATCGGAAGCAGAATTTATCAAACGATTTCCAAATGATCCGTTTGGTAACGAAAACGATCGCGACCAACGAAAACGAACTTTGGTTTTTGAAAAATCTTACAATATGGAAACTGATGCAACGCTTGTTTTAAGTGGGCTTTCCAAATGGCAAACAGGTGAATATGTTTACACCATCGAAACGCGAGATGTATTTGAAAACACAGTAGAACATGAAGATTTTTTCACGGTTTTTTCACCGAGGTCTGAAAAAAATGCGATGAAAGAATTTTACTACACGATTTTTCCGAAAAACACCTTTGAGCCTGGAGAGACGGCATTTTGGATCATCGGAAGTGCTTCAAAAGTAGATGTGTTTTATGAAATTCGTGGGAGAAACGGTGTTCTGGAACACCGTATGATTTCGTTGAATAACGAGCAAAGACGCATAGAATTTCCAATTAGAGAAGAACATCGTGGTAATTTGAGTTTACAGATTTGGTGTATCAAAGACAATCGAGTTTACACGACTAACCAAATAATTTCTGTGCCGTTTTCAAACAGAAATATCAACATTTCGTTTGAAACATTCCGAGATAAATTAACGCCCGGTGATCAAGAAAATTGGACATTGCAATTATTGTCGAATGATAAAAAACCGTTGCAAGGCGAATTGTTGTTAAGCATGTATGATGCGTCGTTAGACGTGTTTCAAAGAAATCATTGGAACATGAATTTGAATTCATTTTTTCATACGTTCTCGCGTTGGCAGGCGAGAAATTTTTCGGTACGAGGATCGCAACAACTTAAATCCCCTGTGTTTTTCTCTGCTTCAGCGCCTGAAATTCGATACGACAGAATTGATTTTGATCCGCCATTTTCTTGGGGTAGAGGTATGTTTGGTACGATGAGAAGATCGGCGTTTACGGGGGCAAAGACAGCAGAAATGGCGATGGATAATAGCGGCACGGAAATTATGGAAGAAGAAGCGGAGATCTTTATGATTGCGAACGATGAGGATGGTGCGGCTGTAGCCGCTTTAGGCGGAGCGCAGTCGGAAACTTCGGATGCCGTATTAACACCACGAACAAACCTCAACGAAACTGCTTTTTTCTATCCATTTTTGCGTAGTGATGCAAGCGGAAAAATCTCAATTTCATTCACCGTTCCCGAATCGCTGACACGTTGGCGAATCCAAGGTTTGGCGCATACCAAAGATTTGAAAATCGGCATCGACGAATGGTCGGCGATTACACAAAAAACATTGATGATAAATCCGAATATACCACGATTTTTGAGAGAGGGCGACCAAATTGACCTCCAAGCAAGAATCATCAATTTGTCGGACGAACCAATTTCGGGGCAAGCCAACCTTGCTTATACGGTGTTTACCCAATTTAGACCAATCGCTACGCAAGATACGTGGTTAAAAGATTTTTCGATTGCTTCGATGCAAAACACGTCTGTAAGTTGGGCGTATAGTGTTAACCATGTGGGCTTGTTGAATTTGACATTTTCGGCAAAAGCGGAAAACCACACAGATGGCGAAGTGCAAATGATTCCGGTGTTGAGCAATCGCGCATTACTCACGGAAACCATGCCGATGTTTGCAGCGCCGAAATCCACCAGAACCTATAATTTTGCAAAATTGGCAAAGCCGAATTCCAAAACGTTGACCAATCATCGTCTCACATTAGAAGTGGCTTCCAATCCGATTTGGTTTGCCGTGCAAGCCTTGCCGGAATTAAGTCTGCCGAATAGTGGAAATTCTATTGCATTGTTTGGTGCGTATTTCTCGAATGCAATGGCGATTGATATTTTGAGTCGAAATCCGGAAATTAAAGAGGTGTTTAATCGCTGGAAAATGGCGGATTCCGAAACTTTGAAATCGAATTTGGAAATCAACCAAGAACTCAAATCCGTTGTGTTGAGTGAAACGCCTTGGGTGTTGGATGCCGAAAGCGAAACACGCCAAAAGCAAGACATAGCGCTGTTTTTCGACGAAAACAATGTTCGCAATTTACAAACCGATGCGTTGACGCGCTTGCGCGAATTGCAACTTCCAAACGGCGGATTTACTTGGTATCCGAGTGGTAGAGGAGATTTGTGGAATACGCAATATATCGTTCATGGTTTGCAAAAAATGCACCGAAGAGATATTGAGCGTAATAATTTTGAGTTACAAGAAATGTTACGAAGAGCCTTGAATTTCTGCGATGAGCAACATATCCAAAGGTATCGAGATGTGATGAAACTTGTAGGTACGAAAAATTTCAAACGATCGCTTTCTCCAAATGATATTCAGTATCTGTATTTACGAACATATTTTGCAAACGAATATCCTATATCATCAGAATTGGCAGAGGTTTTGACCACTTACGATTCGCTGGCAAAAATAACATGGAAAGATCATTCAAGATTTTTGCAAGGTATTTTAGCGTTGTATTTCGACCTCAAAGGGGAGCAAAAATTGGTTCAAGACATTATGCAAAATTTCCAACGCTTAGCTCTAAGATCGCCTGAATTTGGCATGTGGTGGCGCTATCAACCCTCGTGGTTTTGGTATGAATCGGCGATTGAAACACAAAGTCAACTAATCGAAGTATTCGAAAAATTAGGACGTCAGGAAGATGTTGCCTTGATGAAACAGTGGTTGCTCAGTCAGAAACGCACCACCCGTTGGAACACGCCGAAAGCCTCTGTGGAAGCCATTTATGCGCTATTGCTCAACACGCCGAATTTAGCCGAAAACACGAATGTTGAAATCCAAATCGGTGACGAAAAAATTACTACACCAGCTACTGCCGACGCAGGTTCGGGTTATTTCACCAGATTTTGGACTGCCGATCAAATCAACGCAAAACAAGCGCAAGTAACCATCAAAAACCAAGGAAATTCGATGGTTTGGGGCGGTTTATACTGGCAATATTTTGAAGATTTAGACAAAGTAACAGCGGCAGCAACACCGTTGTCGGTGAAAAAAACATTGTTTGTAGAACGTATGACTAATCGTGGCGCAGTCCTCGAATCCATTCCCAAAGAAGGTTTGAAAATCGGCGACAGAGTTGTGGTAAGAATAGAAGTTCGCACAGACCGAGATTTGGACTTCGTTCATTTGAAAGACTTGCGTGCTGCGGCTTTTGAGCCAACGGATATGCGTTCGGGCTATCGTTCGCAAAGCGGATTGTTCTATTATCAGGATGCAAAGGATGTATCGATGAATTACTTTTTCTCACATCTGCCGCGCGGTACGTATGTGTTTGAATATCGTGTGAATGTTTCGCAAATCGGTGATTTTTCGAACGGATATACATCTATTCAGTGTTTGTATGCTCCTGAGTTTTCAGCGCAATCGCAGGGGGAGAGGGTTGTTGTTAAGTAGTTTATAAGGTTTGTAAAGTTCATAAAGTTTTTGTATTGAAAATGTTTTAAAGTATGAAGTTTGATAGATTTGAGGATATTTTGGTGTGGCAGAAGGCAAAACAATTAACGATAAAGTGTTATGAATTGTTTGCAGAATCGAAGGATTGGGGATTTAAAGATCAAATATTAAGGGCTTCTGTATCAATTATGAATAACATTGCAGAAGGATTTGAAAGAAAGTCAAATAATGAGTTCAAGCAATTTCTTTTTGTAGCAAAAGGTTCTTGTGGAGAAGTTCGTTCAATGATTATTTTAGCAAATGATTTGAAAAAAATAAACCAAACGCAATATACAGAATTATTTAATCTTTCAGAAGAAATCTCAAAAATGCTCTCATCACTAATAAAGAAATTATAAACCGTTTACAATTTGGCGCAGCTCCCTTTATAAACTTTACAAACTTTATAAACTTTATGAACTTAAACACAACCATACATCAATTACACCTGAAAAATCCGGTGTTAACCGCGTCGGGAACATTCGGCTATGGCGAAGAATATACGGATTTCATGGATATTTCCAAACTTGGCGGAATCATTGTAAAAGGCACAACGGGTACACATCGCGGGGGTAACGCTTATCCGCGCATGGCCGAAACACCATCGGGAATGCTCAATGCAGTGGGACTTCAGAATAAAGGTGTGGATTATTTCGTGGACACGATTTATCCGCGAATTAAAGATTTTGATACGAACATAATTGTGAATGTATCAGGTTCAACAATAGAGGAATATGCCGATGTGGCACGAAAAATCAATGCGTTGGAAAAAATTCCGGCGATAGAGTTGAATATTTCGTGTCCGAATGTGAAATTGGGCGGTATGGCGTTTGGAACATGTGCGAAGGCGGCAAACGAAGTGGTTCATGCCATTCGAGAAATTTACAAAAAAACGTTGATTGTTAAACTTTCACCAAATGTAACAAACATTTCCGAAATTGCAAAAGCTGTAGAAGATGCCGGTGCAGATTCAGTTTCGCTAGTCAACACTTTTTTAGGTATGGCTATTGATGCGGAAAAACGCAAACCGATTTTATCTACGATTACAGGCGGACTGTCGGGACCTGCTATAAAACCTATCGCTTTACGCATGGTTTGGCAAGTGAAAAAAGCCGTAAAAATTCCCATTATAGGTTTAGGCGGTATTATGAATGCCGCAGATGCCATTGAGTTTATGCTTGCCGGTGCAAGTGCCATTCAAGTTGGAACAGCAAATTTTATTGATCCTTCGGTTTCGGTAAAAATAGTGGAAGGGATGATGGAGTGGTGCGAACGACAAGGGGTTAATGATATCTCGTCGATAATAGGAGAGATTTGACACGTCATGTTGAGCGGAGCGAAGTCGAAACATCCCCATGCTTCAGGGAGATCTCTCGACTACGCTCGAGATGACGGACAAAAAATACGAATTATGAAAAAAATGTTTTTTTTAATAGTTTTGCTTTTCGTAGGAAAAATTTGGGCACAAAACACACCCGAAGAGGCATTTTTTTGTGAAATTCAAGATAATCAATCAACCGTTCAAATTACAAAACTTGACCCTATCAAATTCGAAATAGCCTCTAATTCTCAATTCTCAACTCTCAATCCTCAATTAAAAGAAAAAGACCCTGTTGTAGCCTGGCTGATCAGTTTTCCGGCAGGCATGTTCGGCTTGCATCGTCTATATTTAGGAACTGATGTAAAAACAGTGCTCCTATACATCATTACGTTGGGCGGAGTTTTTGGGATTGTGCCGATGATCGATTGGATTCTACTTTTGAAAGGCATTCAAACCGGCGATATTTCCAAATATGTAAATAATCGGAAATTCATTATGTGGATTTAACGCTATTCTAATCGAAAATTATGACTAAACTCATAATTCGTAGTTGATAATTCATTTTTTTTTTGTATCTTTGTAAGATTGTATGCGAAGGTTTATTAAAATATCTGTTCTCATCCTTGTTGTTGTAACAACTTTTTCCGCTTGTTCTCGAACAAAAAACACGTGGCTGAATCGGAATTACCACAACACAGTAGCGTATTACAACATCCTTTGGAATGGCTTAGAAACCTTTAAAGAGCTACTTATTCAAATCGAAAGTTTCGGTTACGACAATTATAGCCATGTGTTGCGCGTTTTCGAATACGGCTCTATTCTTGATACTGCACAAACCAACGAGAAAACCAATCGGATGATTGAAAAAGGCACTAAAGCCATATCTAAACACTCCATGCAAATTCGTGGCGTGGAGCATGTGAGAGTTATGGAACAGGCATATATGTTAATTGGTATCGGGTATTTTTATCAGCATAATTTTTCGATGGCTCGTACGATATTCAATTTTGTTTCGTCGCAATTTCCGAATAGTCCGATCCGATACGAATCATTACTTTGGTCGGCTAGAGCCTATATTCAAGAAAAGGAATATGAGATGGCTTTTGGGTTGATTTCGCAAGTGCGCAATCAGGAAGCGAGCCTGTATAAGCAAACCTATCGTGAATTGCCGGCAGTTACGGCAGATTTTTATATTGCGCAAGGCAGATATAATGAGGCTATTCCATTTTTGCACGAAGCCATTTCGCGCAGTAAGACCCGAGATTTCAAAAATCGATTGGAATTTATTTTAGGCCAAATTTATCAACAAGATGGTCGGTTGAGAGATGCTTACCTCGCATATCGCAACGTAATTAGACGCAATCCCAAATTGGAGTTGGACTACAATGCTCGAATTAATATGGCATTGACTTACGATGGGGCTTATGCCAATCGAGGAGATTTGATCCAAGCGTTGGAAAAAATGCTTAAAGATACCAAAAATGAACGATTTTTCGGACGTATTTACTTTGTTTTGGCAGAAATGGCTTTGCAGGATAAGGATATTCCATCAGGCATTGCATATTTAAAAAAATCAGTGGAATATTCCAGCTCAAACCGCGATCAATTGGTGATTTCGGCAATACGTTTGGCTGATTTGTATTTCGACAGAGGCGACTACGCGGCAGCGCAAAGATTTTACAAAAACGCAGTCAATGTGATGACTTCCGAGCATCCCGATTATGTTCGCGTAAGCACACGTGCTGAGAATTTGACTGAATTGGTAAACTATTTGGAGATTGTGAGGTATGAAGAACAAATGCAATATTTGGCAAGTTTGCCCGAAAACAGACGCGATGCAGAAATCAACAGACTTATTGAAGAATACAAACAAAGACTCGCCGAAGAAGTCGATACTGCGCCTAAAACTACAACACCGACCGCTACGAGAAGCCAGCAAAGTACCTGGTATTTCTATAACGAACAAGCCAGATCGTTTGGAGCAAACGAATTTGTACGAAGATGGGGACGTCGTGCCAATGAAGACTTTTGGTTTTTGCAGCAAAAGCCTACTTTTGTTACGAATCGTGCTCCGGATTTGGAAGAAACAGAAAATGTTGAAAAGGAAGAACAAAAAATATCCGGTGACTATACGCCTGCCGATCGCGAATATTATTTGATAAATATGCCCCTCACAACGATTGCAAAAGAGCTATCTGACAGGCGTTTGGAAGAAAATAAATTCCTGTTGGGGATTGGGTATTTCGACTTGGTGGAAGAGCCGAAAATGGGTATTAAAACGTTGGAAGAATTGTTGGTGAGATTTCCAAATACGGGTTACAGATTGCAAGCTTATTATTATCTCTATCGCATGAACATGGTGCTGAACAATCAAGCAGGCATGCAAAAATACAGAGATTTATTATTGAGAGATTTTCCGGACAGCGACCAAACCCGACAAATCACTGATCCGAATTACCACAGAACGTCACAAGAAAATACGCTCAGAGCTGAGCAGCTTTACCAATACACGTTTGAGGCTTATCAGGGAGGCTATTACCAAACTGTTATCCAAAACGTGAGAGAGGCCGAAAGGCGCTACCCGGGCAATGCACTGATGCCAAGGTTCAGATTTTTGGAGATCATGGCTATGAGCTCTCAAAACGGCGTTGACGCGACTATTGAGAATTTGGAGCAATACATTAGAACACACCCTTTGGAAAAAGATCTAGTGGAATTGGCTCGATCTACAATCGAACTTTTGCGAGAATCTAAATCGCGTGAAAACATTGCAAATATAAGCGAAATACCTCCACAACAAATCACCGAACAAAAGGAAGAAGTCAAAGCAAAAGAACCGGAAATTGACATTTCGATGTTTAAGGTAAACTTTGCTACACCGCACTATTGCTTGATTTTCCTGCGTATTCCCGAAGTAAATACACAGATCGTACAAACTAGACTGACCGACTTTAATCGCAGAGGTTATGCTCAAGACAATCTCCTTATTTCGGGCTCCAACTGGGATGGGGGACATTATTTGCTTCATGTTTACACATTCCAAACGGCGTCGGTTGCAAGAGTCTTTTTTGATGACTTGGTAAATAGTAAGTATGTGTTTGGCACCTACCCCGAAGAGTCTTACCAAATCATGCTCATTAGTGCCGAAAATTTCATAACATTAATGAAACTGCGGAATAAAGACGCGTATCAATATTTTTTCGAAAAACATTATAATCCGTAACATTAAAAATTACGAATTACGAATTACGAATTGAACAACATTCGTAATTCGTAATTGATAATTCGTAATTAATTTTTATCCATGAAAAAATTATTCCTCCTTGACGCAATGGCTTTGATTTATCGAGCATTTTTTGCGTTGAATAAAAATCCGCGAATTAATTCAAAAGGACTGAATACGTCGGCAATTCTGGGTTTTGCAAATACGCTTTTAGATGTGCTGCAAAACGAAAAACCAACGCATATTGGCGTATGTTTTGATACACAAGCGCCAACAGCACGACACATCGAATTTCAAGCCTATAAAGCCAATCGCGAAGCTATGCCCGACGAACTTTCGGCGGCCATTCCCTACATTCAACAACTCATCGAAGCGTTTGATATTCCTATTTTATCTGTAGATGGCTTCGAAGCCGATGATGTAATCGGCACACTCGCTAAAAAAGCTGAACAACAAGGCTTTGAGACCTACATGATGACGCCCGATAAAGATTTTGGACAATTGGTTTCCGAACATATTTTCATTTACAAACCTGCGAAATTCGGACAACCCGCGCAAACTTTAGGTGTGAAAGACGTATGCGAACGGCACGGTATCAAACGTCCGGAACAAATTATTGATTTACTCGGATTAATGGGCGATAGTGCGGATAATTTTCCGGGAATTCCCGGTGTTGGCGAAGTTACGGCAAGAAAATTGCTGGAACAATTCGATAATATGGATAATTTGTTGGCAAATACCGATCAAATTGCAAATATCAAACTTCGTGAAAAGGTTGAAAACAATAAGGATTTAGCTATTCAATCTCGACAGTTGGCAACAATTGATACCCTTGTACCGATCAATTTTAAACCCGAAAAATTGGTTATCAAACCTCCAAAAGAGGCTGAATTAACAGCTCTTTTGGATGAATTGGAATTTCGAACATTTGAACGTCGAATAAATACATGGTTGAATAAAAATCCGGAAATACCCGTACAGACGCAATTCATTGCGCCTTCACCAGCACAAAAAATTTCGAACCAATCATTCGATTTGTTTAATTTACCACCGGAAGGAGTGGCTTCGACTCCGCTCAGCCACCTTGCATCTCGGTCGTTGAGCGGAGTCGAAACGACCCAACACCAATTTAATCCAAACTATATCCAAATCGCCGACCTACCCGAATTCGCCAAGCAATTATCCCAACAATCCGCATTCTGTTTCGACACGGAAACTACAGGACTTGATGCTTTAGATGCAGAACTGGTAGGAATTTCATTTTGTTTTGAAGAAGGGAATGCCCATTTTTGGCGATGTCCCGACGATTTTACCGAAACAAAAAAACAATTGAAAATCCTAAAACCAATTTTCGAAAATCCGAATATTTTAAAAATCGGACAAAACTTAAAATATGATATTAATGCTCTAAACCGTTATGAAATTGACGTTTCTGCACCATTTTTCGACACCATGATTGCACACTATGTGCTTCATCCCGAACGACGATCCGGCTTAGACGATATGGCGAAAACATATTTGAATCACGAAATGATTCCGATTGATGTGTTGATCGGTAAAAAGGGTGCAAATCAAAAATCCATGCGCGATGTGCCGATAGAATGGTTGGTGGAATACGCTTGTGAAGATGCTGATATGACCTTTCGGTTGAAACCAATTTTGAATAAAATGGTAGAGGTCGAAAAAGTTCGCCCCCTACTGGAAAACATCGAATTCCCGTTAATCCCGGTGTTGGCCGAAATGGAGCGTGAAGGTGTGAAAATCGACAGCAATATGTTGGAAAAATTTTCGCAAGAATTGACTTTGGAAATCGAAAAAACGGAAGAAGCCATTTATCAATTGGCAGGCGTTCATTTCAACATTGCATCACCGAAACAATTGGGCGAAATTTTATTTGATAAATTACAAATAGACCCGAAAGCCAAGCGTACAGGTGTCTCTAAGCAATACCAAACAGGTGAAGATGTGTTGCAAAAATTGAAATTTCGCCATCCAATTGTAGATTTGGTGCTGATGTACCGTTCGCTTGCCAAACTCAAATCAACCTACGTGGACGCCTTGCCGGCGTTAATAAAACCGAGCACGGGACGCGTGCATACATCGTTCAATCAAGCTGTTGTTGCAACAGGGCGATTGAGTTCGAGCAATCCGAATTTGCAAAATATTCCGATTCGAACAGAGCTAGGTCGTGAAATTCGCAAAGCCTTTATTCCACGCGACAAAGAGCATATTTTAATGTCGGCGGATTATTCGCAAATTGAACTTCGCATCATTGCTTCTATTAGCGGCGATGAAAGTATGATTGCCGATTTTGTTGCAGGGCATGATATTCATACAGCAACTGCTGCAAAAATTTACGGTGTACCGATGAGTGCGGTGGATAAAGAGATGCGTCGTTCGGCAAAAAGTATTAATTTCGGCATTGTTTATGGGATGAGTGCATTCGGATTAGCCGAACAGTTGGGCATTTCACGCTCTGAAGCATCGAACATCATCAAGCAATATTTTGAACAATATCCCAAAATTGCAGCCTACATGCAAAACGCGATTGCGGAAGCAAAAACCAAAGGTTATGCCGAAACACTTTGTGGACGTAAACGTTATTTGCCGGATGTGAACAGCCCGAATGCTACTGTTCGCGGATTTGCAGAACGAAACGCGATAAATGCGCCGATTCAAGGCAGTTCGGCCGATATGATTAAAATCGCAATGGTGAATATCGCCAAACGCTTGAAAGAAAAAAAACTGCAATCGAAAATGATTTTACAAGTGCATGATGAGTTGGTTTTCGATGTGTTGAAAACCGAAGTAGATGTTGTGAAAACCCTTGTCGTTACCGAAATGCAGAATGCGATGACGTTGAAAGTTCCTATTGTCGCGGAAGCATCAATAGGCGAAACATGGTTGGAGGCGCATTAATTATCGCGGACACAACGGAGAGTGAAGCCGTTGCTTATGTGACCTGCACCCTGTGGGTTGACATTGCCAGTCGAATGGAAGCGCAAGTCGTGCCCGTGGTCTGCGTGGATTGAGGACTTTGATTGTGTCAAATAGAATGCAGCAGAACCTTGATCGCTCAAGATGTTAGCTGTAACGCTGAAGCCTCCGTAGATACCACCCCAAGTGTTGAGATATTTATCACGATGAGTTGAATTGGTTATTTGATTTCCTGTTCCTCCCAAAGCGATATCTAAATTAATAAAATCTTGACGAGTAGGAACACGCCAATCTCCAGGACAAAGTTCATTTTGAAAACGAACAACAGCACACCACGAAAAGAAATCTCCGGGATAGCTTGGATTAGAACGACAATCAGCATTAAATAGTGGAGCTGTACCATAGTTGGCAGTTGTTTTTTGACAATTACTTGCAGTTACTGCATCCGACCAAACTTGATTGCCCACAGTCCAAGTGGTGGCTGTAGCGAATGATACTGTGCCAAGAGAATTGCCCCAACCGGGGATAGTGCCATTACAGCCTGCGGGTAGTGGTGGTGTGGTATCGCGGACACAGCGGAGGGAAAATCCCCATTCTTTAGGATCTCCGCCGCGAGGGTTGATTTGACCGTCTTGACGATAAAAAGTTAGGCTATATCCGACCGTTGAACTGTGCTGCGACTGCGACCAATAGCGTCCACCATTGCCTTGAATACCTAGCCCACCATTGCCATTACAACTGCCACCATAAGCACCTCCCCACTGATTTGCACCTGTACCGATGTACCAAACAAGATGGGCAACATTAGGACGATTATTTCCAGTGCCACCCATGGCGATATCCAAATCAATAAAATCTTGTGTTGTTGGCACACGCCAAGAAACAGGACAAAGTTCATTTTGAAAACGAACAACAGCACACCATGAAAATAAATCACCTTTTTGCCCTGGATTAGAGCGACAATCCGCATTAAAATTGCCTGCTGAGCCTCCGTTGTAAGATGTTCGACTGCTGCAATTGGTGGCTTGCACTGCATCCGACCAAACTTGATTGCCAATTATCCAAGTGTTGTTTGTTGCG
>Ga0123353_10000297_pt1 | contig 61917 bp, 43 predicted proteins | sample TergutLab28metaG_3_FD_92763 | JGI IMG/M metagenome (GOLD analysis project Ga0123353, IMG submission 92763) | Labiotermes labralis P3 segment gut microbial communities from Petit-Saut dam, French Guiana - Lab288 P3 | ecosystem: Host-associated > Arthropoda: Insects > Digestive system > Gut ... | reverse complement strand
TCATCCAACAAGTCCAACTCGCCACCAAGGCCATCAATAAAAACAAAACACTCTTACACGCTTTCCTAAAACATACAAAACTCTATCTCTAAAGGACCAACTTTTATGACCAGGGCAATAAATGGCCAGAGCGAGTTGTCGGGTCTCTGGAGATCGGACATCGGATTTCTGGGCGACCGTGTAGTGATACCGGCACTGTTTGCATTTGTAGCGTTGCCGGCCATTGACCATTCCTGCCTTCAACCCGATTGAGTTGTCATTTTTCAAATTGAAATCTCTCTTACAAAAAATGAAAATCCGTGACGTCAAAAAACTCCAACGATTCCTACGTCGGTCCTCGAAACTGTTTTCAAAAAATGAATGTTAAAATTATTTCAAGCACGCCGACTATGCAGTAATGTAATCTTTAGAGCAGTTTGCAAATAGACCTGGAGCTTTTCCGCTCCCGTTGGTCGCTACTTGGTTGGCTTATGTCTCCAAACCAATTCTGAATACGCTCTAATATGCTCTAGGGACAATCCATAGCCAACCTCTTGACCGAAATAAAATAATACCTTACCATACAAAGATATTTTATGCTGAAGCAAGTGACCCTATAGATTCATAGATGCGATAATAGATTTTGAACTGCTTCAACGGCTGCCTGCCACGTCAGTATTGTAGATATGTACAAAATAGCGAGTCTTTTGAATATCGACAAGACAGGCAATTCATCGAACAAGCCCAAATTTTGTTGACAACACAATAAAAGGTGTGAGGATGAATTCGATAAAAAATACCCTACAACTGCAAATCGACCATTTTCTGGGGCAGTCCCCGGCGTGGTACAAGATCACCATCGCTGTGTTTTTGATTTTGAACCCGATTCTGTACTGCATCAGCCCATTCGTGGCCGGGTGGGCGGTTTTGCTTGAGTTCATTTTTACGCTGGCCTGTGCGTTGAAATGCTACCCACTTCAGCCGGGCGGATTGATCGCCATCGAGGCGATGATCATCGGGCTGACAAGTCCTCAGACGGTCTATAAGGAAATTGACGCGAACCTCCCCACGCTTTTGCTGCTGATTTTCCTGGTGGCGGCGATTTATTTCATCAAAGACGTGCTTTTCCTCGCGATGACGAAACTGTGCCTCGCGGTCAGGAGGAAATACATCCTGTGTTTGATTTTCTGCATGATTTGCGCCTTTTTGTCGGCGTTTGTGGAGCCGTTCCCGCTCGTGGCGATCGCCGTGGCCGTGTGTTTCAATTTTTACGCTATCTATCATCGGGTGGAAGGGCATGACAATGAAAAAGAGCTGGAGGAATTTCGCGGTTTTCTGCGAAATCTGATCATCCACGGAACCGCCGGTGCCATCATCGGAGGTGCCATGACGAAGGTGGGCGAACCGCAAAACTACATGATTGCCGACAAAATGGGCTGGGAGTTCATGGAGTTTTTCCGGCATTGTGCGATCGTTTCGATACCTGCCGCCATCGCCGGTTTTGTCACCTGCTTCGCGCTGGAATATTTCAAGTGTCCCGGATTTCGCTATCAAATGCCGGAACGAGCACGGGAGTTGATTCAAAAGGACTACAACAAAAAAATCAACGAAATGACGGCGCACAACGTTTATGTTTATACGGTTCAGATCATCACGTTCGTGCTGCTGGTGTTCGCGTTGGCCTTTCACCTGGCCGAGGTGGGCATGATCGGTGTGGCCTTGATTATCATCGTCACGGCGGTCACGGGACTCACGAAGGAGCATGACCTCGGCGTGGCTTTTACGAACGCGATGCCTTTCGCCGTGCTGATTCTCGTGTTTTTCGCGATCCTCGGTGTCGTGTATGAGCAGCAGCTTGTCACGCCACTGGCGGATTGGGTGTTCACGTTCAGCGGAAAGTCGCAGCTCCTCGCGCTGTTTTTCGTCAACGGTTCGCTCTCCGCCGTCAGTGACAACGTGTTTATTGCGACAGTGTTCATCAACGAAGTCGAAACCGCATACACCAACGGGATTGTCACTCATGCGGAGTACGAAAAACTCGCCATCGTCGTCAATATGGGAACGAATCTTCCCGCAATGGCCACTCCCAACGGTCATGCGGCTCTTCTTTTCCTGTTGACCTCGGCACTTGCCCCGCTTTTACGACTGTCGTATTTTCGAATGTTCAAACTCATCCTGCCCTACGCGATTGCCATGACAATCGTGGGTGCGGCGGCGATTTACTTTTTCCTGTAGGAGAAAATCATGGAATCCGGAGATATGCTGATAACTTTTATTGTCCCCCACGGCGATGCCTGTGATGTCATGGCGGTCGCAAGAGAAGCAGACGCAAAAGGCGGAACGATTTTGAATGCCCACGGTACGTACAGGGGTGACGATGTCGAGTTCTTTGGAATGACTTTGAGATCGGAAAAAGAGATGCTCATCATCGTGGCGGAAAAAGAGACGGCGGACAATATTTTAAACGCAGTGAAGGATTTGCCGGTGTTCAAAAAAACAGGTGGCGGAATTATATACACCACGAATGTCAAAAGATTTATGACTTATTAGCTCTACATCGCAATTCATCAGACATGGCCAAATTGTCCTAACTTGATTGACACCAATAATACAAAGAGTCATTCAATATGACTATCGCGGACTCTGCACGATGTAAATTCACCATTCAACAAAACAGAAATTATCGCACTACTCCTGCTGACCGGAGCTTGTTGCTTTGGTTACGACCTCTACCACAGCGGCAAAGTCACAGGCAGCCGCAAAGGCTACAACGTCGGACGAAAACACACCCGACGACGAAAGTGATGAAATGAGACGACACCGGGGGACGCCATACAGTGCCTCCGGTGCTTTTTTTAGCTCGCAAACGGCAAACTCATTCCCGTTGGTATCAGGTGTCAAAACGGATTTCAGCAAGGTCCAAGAGTTTCGTCGGCAACTGTGGCGGCTTCGATCATTTTCATGACGCCGATCTTGATTTCCGGCGGAAGTTCCGACCATATAGAATTGATCGTTTTGAGGGCTTGCCGATCTTCGGGGGAAAAGGTAAGATTTTCGAGAAGTGCACACGATTTTGCAGAATGGCTGTTTTCGCATTCGACGCAATTGTTTATGTCGCAATGAGATAAGTTAATGTTGCATATTCTTCTAGAGATTCCCGGGGCAAAACGGGGATCCATTTCAAGGGCAAAGAATTCGGAAAAGCGTTCCTTTGTTCGACAAATGAACGCTCATCCGCTGCAAGTCCCGAAATGAAAATGAGGGTAGTTTCTTGCGACTCCATGCTTATTCGGCGGCAGGAAACAGTTTTTCCAATTCGGCGTTGAGATTTTCTCCACGGGCCTCGGTACTGATCACTTTCCCATCTTTGCCGACGAGAATCATGGTCGGGATGCCTGTCACGCCATAGAATTCCGCGTAATCTTCCAGATTCTGCTCGACGGACATCACTGAAGACGCCACAATCCAGGGACGCGGATCGTTTTTAGCAAACTCCTTGAGGGCATCAAGGTCCTGGTCAAGACTGTAGGCGATGATTTCGAATCCTTGGTCGTGATATTTTTCGTATTGTTTTTTCATGTTCGGGATTTCGGCCAAACATGGTCCGCACCAGGTTGCCCAGAAATCAACCAGAACGACTTTGCCTCTGAGGTCGTTGATGTTGATTTTCGTGCCGTCGAGCCGGATCGCTTCAAATTGCATCTCATTGCCTTTCAGGGTGAGGCGACGGTAAGACGAATCCATCATTTGGACGATTCTCTGGATTTCCGGATCATCCGATTGACTCAAAATCGGCCTGAAATCATCGATGACTCCTTTGACAATGGTGTTGGTGTCGTCGTCGATTTCCCCCGCGCTGTCGAGCAGCATCATGACAAACGACGCGGTTTCAGGATTAAGATTGCCTTCAATGTAAGGCTTGGCTTCAAGGTATGTGTTTCGGAACCTTACCGCCATGTCTTTCGGGTCCAGGTCTTTCTCATCCAGCAATTTTCCGAGCTTCATAACAATGACTCTCAGACGGGCTTCCGTGGCGAATTCTTTGGCGGTCGGGTCTTTTTCCAGTTCCTCCACAAAGGCTTCCATCACGGGAAGTCCTTTCTCGGGATCAACCATGGACAGTCCCATGAGAGCGCCCATTTTGATCATTCGTGCCATGTCCAGGTCATCCCCTTGAGGGTTTTGGGCGAGCATTTTATCGGCAACCGTGAGCAATGCCGCGGAACGTTGCGTGATGTATTTCAGAAATTCCTCTTCGCTTGTGATTTGCGGTCGGTCGGCATTGAGTTTCATCACATAGGCTTTGAGTTCCTCAATGGTCCCGTCCGGAACCTTGTCGATGTCATTCCCCGGGGTTGCTTCCGCAGGAGCCGCCGCTTGGGGGGGTGAGGTCTGTTGCGCCAGAATGAACGAACAGACTCCTCCGACAAAAAGTACAAACAATAGTGTGATGTAAAATTTTCGCGAAGTCATGAGTCATTTTTCCTTACTTGTTTTTTTGAAATAGGCTCGGATTTATTGTGCTTTCAGGTTTCAAAAGGATTCTCAAAATGCCGCATTGGGCGACGGGAACCCAAGATATGAAATTATATCATAATTTTGAAAGGGAGAAACCAGGAAATAATGGTCGGTCAGGAACGACTGAAAAATGCACCGATTCTCAAGGAAAAACGGTATTTTTTTCATGTCGATTGATTGATTTCGAGGAATCTTCTGGTTTATTCCAAGGAATCCTCCAAAATGCCTGAAAAAAAGTGTTTTTCCCCCTGTTCGGTCAAGAGTCTCAAGGAAGCGTCGGACGCAATCCCGAGGCAGGTTCCCCGGATCATTGATTCGCCGCAGATAAGCGTGACAGGCTGATGAAACTGGAATAAATGCGACTGGACTTTGTTGATGAGCGGCTCCAGCCGGTGAGGAAAAAATTCGAGAATCCTGACAATTTCGTGCAATAAACTATTGATGAACCATTGGTTGTCGATCTGTTTTTCAAGAATGTCCCGTAGCGTCACAATCCGGGGACGGAGTTCTTCCGGAGCGTTTTTTGCGGAATTGTTCGTGTTCAGACCGATTCCGATCACGAAAGCCCGGGGGGTTGGCGACTCTATCAAGATTCCGGAAATTTTGCGTCCTGCAACGTAAACGTCGTTCGGCCAATGGATGTTGATTTGTTGGTCAGGAATCACGGTCCTCAAAACGTTCAAAACCGCAAGTCCTATCCCCAGTGAAAGATGCGGCGCTGTTGCGTGGTCCAGGTGATGTGTCCCGGCGTCGAGGATCAGCGTCATGGCAATTGCCCCGGGTTCACCCCACCAGTGATTGGCTCCGCGTCCCCTTCCGGCGGTTTGGGTCTCCGCGTAAATGAGTCCCGGCAATGCGATTATCGCGTCGTTTTTCAATATTTCCTTGGCCCGGTCATTGGTCGAACCGATCACGGGGTGGTATTCCACGGTTTTGAGCCAACCGTTTCCAATTTCATGATTTTCCATATTTTCCATGGATGTTTCTTCTTCGGGACATGAATTATCTGCACCACAGCAATGGTGAATCATACAGAATTCTTCGCGACCATGCAACTATTGGTCGTCGCGCAGCGAACCGGAGTCGGTATGGGCAATCATTTGGCCTCATGAGTTTGCACTCTCAAAGACAAGTGGGGGCCAGCGGCCATCTGCTGGTCGCCGAAGGCATTTTTTATTTTTTATTAAACGTCCTTTGTTATGTGCGTTCCGGGTTGGTCGATTTGGAAAGTTGTGAAACATTGTACCCATAGGATGTTGAAAAAATGTCTCCGACGGGCAACTGGCCGTTGCATCGCCCAACGTGCCACTGGACCGCAATATTCCTCACGAGTTTTACACCGGAACCGGCATGGGGCGGTCATTTGGCCAACAGACGATTCATCGAACTGCTCAATTTTTATGGAAAGCATAGTAAAGTATGGCAAATCCTGTATAGGAATGTTAAAATACTTCTTGTGTCATTCAAAAAACATTTCAAAGTTTCTAAAAGAGCAATTTCCATGAGAGCAACAACGATTCACCTGTTTTTGATTCTGTGTACCGCGATGATTTCATGCACCCGAAATCAAGAAATTTATGCTGACGATTGGCAGACACTTTTCGATGGTCAATCGCTCCAGAACTGGAAACCGTCCGAAACGGACAAAACCTGGTCGGTTGTCGATGGAGCCCTTGTTTCCGGGGGTCCGCGGAGTCATCTTTTCTATGATGGTCCTGTCGGAAAGCACGATTTCAAGAATTTTGAACTGAAACTCGAGTTTCAACTTCAGGAAGGCTCCAATTCGGGACTGTTTTTTCATACAGAATTTTCCGAGGCCGGTTCTCCCCCAAAAGGATATGAAGTTCAAATCAGCAGCAGTCCGAAAGAAGACAAAAAAACCGGTTCTCTTTTTGCCATCCGATCAATTTACAAAGATTTTCCCCAGGCCGACACGTGGAACACGCTTTGGCTTCGAGTTTCCGGGCAACGGATCGAAGTGAAAATCAATGACCTGTTACTGGCTGATTACGTGGAACCGGCGGATGCTCCGAGAAGCCGTCAAGGGCGACTTCTCTCCTCGGGAACGATTGCCCTGCAGGCGCATGACCCGGCAACAAAAGTCGCTTTTCGGAATATCATGGTCCGAATACTTCCGGAAGATGCCGGAACCGGCAACGGAGACACCTCGTATATTCCCGACCCGGATGAAAATTTTGCCCGAAGGATTGACCGTTTCGGGTCGAAAAACGTTCCGGTGATTGACTATCATATTCATTTGCGCGGCGGAATGACGCTTGAAAAATCGCTCATCAATCAGGCGAAAACCGGCATTCAATCCGGTGTTCTGGAAAACGCCGGAAAGGATTGGCCGCTTTCGACAAACGACAAAATCGAGGAATTCATCACCGCGGCAGAAAAATATCCGGTGTTCATCGGACTCCAGGTGAATGACCGGGATTGGTTTAACGTCATAGATGCCAAACTGTTAAAGCGACTGGATTACGTCCTTGCAGATACAATGATCATGAATGACGAGTCGGGAAAACCTCAAAAACTCTGGTTTGAGGACCAATATGAAATCGGCGACCCGGAAGTCTGGATGCAGCGGTATTTCCGGCATTGCATGACGATTGTCAACGAACCGATCAGTATTTTGGCCAACCCGACCTATTTGCCGAAAAGAGTCGCTCATCTTTATGATCAGCTTTGGACGGAGGAACGGATGACCCAATTGATTGAGGCCGGCGTGAAAAACAATGTCGCCTTTGAGATTCAGGCCGGTTCCGAGTTTCCCAAGGAAAAATTCATCAAATTGTGTCAGTCCAAAGGCGCAAAGTTCACAATCGGACGTAATAACCATGACGACAAACCGATTGACCTGAAAAAATGCCTTGATGCCATGGAAAAATTCGATTTGAAATCAAAGGATATTTTTGTGCCGAAAAAATGACCTTGTATGAACCTCCTGAACGATTCACCGAACAGGCTTATTTTTTATTTCCAGTTCAATAATGAGAGAAACGGTAATGTTTAAAGAGATAATGAACCTTGGTTCCATGATGAAAAAGGCCCAGGAACTGACCGGAAAGATGAACGAATTGAAGGATCAGATGAAAAACGTGACGGCGAAAGGAACTGCCGGTGGAGGAATGGTGGAAACTTTGGTCAACGGACAGTTTGAACTGATTTCGTGCAAAATTGATGAGTCGCTTCTGACCGTCGACAATCGGGAACTTCTTGAAGATATGATTATTGCTGCGGTTAATGAGGCGGGAGTGGCCGTAAAGGCCAAAATCGAGGCGGAAATGGGAAGTCTGACCTCGGGATTCGACCTCAACAGTCTCATGGAAAAAATTGACCCTCCCGCCTGATTTTTTTGACAGGTAATCTTGTATTTTTGTTGAATGCGATGATCTGGAGTTTAGAAATATGCCCGACAAATCTATAATGGACTATTTTTCTCTTGATTTTCTTTGGTTTTCTTGTAATACTTTTACCGATCTTCAAAAAAATAGTATAATTCCATTGTAAATGGCTATAAATGGCACAAAATTTGTTTAGGGCGCCCTCAAACCTTGACCAGGGCAGACTCGAATAGGGCAGAAAGGAACGCAACCTGTGGCGGAACTGACGGAATCGGTCAATCGACTCATTGAGGAATTGGCCAAACTCCCCGGAATCGGAAAAAAATCAGCAGAACGGATCACCTATTATCTTCTCAAGATCGGTAAGGAAGAGGCCCTGGAACTTGCTGAGGCCATTCGGGCGATCAAGGAAAACGTTCGTTACTGCAAAATATGTTACAATCTTGCCGAACAGGAACTTTGCGAAATTTGCCGTGATTCAAGACGTGATCCGAAAACACTTTGTGTCGTTGAACAGCCGCGGGACCTGATTGCCCTGGAAGCGACCGGGGCGTTTCACGGCATGTATCACGTTCTTCTTGGACGTCTTTCGCCGCTTGAGGGAACACGTCCGGAACATTTGACGATCGAACCGTTGATCAAACGGCTGAAAACCGGCCGGTTCGACGAGATGATCATGGGAACCAACCCGACCGTCGAAGGGGACGGAACGGCTTTGTATATCACCAATCAGCTTGAGGGGCAAGGGATCAATATCCGTGTCACCCGGCTGGCACGTGGAATCACAACCGGAAGTGTCTTGGAGTTTGCCAACAAAGAAATGCTGTCCGACGCACTTTCAGGGAGACAAAAATTCAAATGAAAACCAATATACCGGAGTCGGTATACTTGATATTCATTCCTTTCAGGGAAAAAACATCGTGAGACTATCGTTTGGTCAGGAACAGAAACAGGAACAACGGACCGTTTTAACACAACGGATGATCCAGTCGATGGAGATTCTCCAGCTTCCGGTGCAACTGCTTGAAGAACGGATCGAACAGGAACTCGAAAAGAATCCGGTGCTGGAAATGCTCGAAACGGAACCGGACGAAGACGCGCCGGAAAGCCTCAACGAAGAGTCACCGGCAACGCCATTCGAACATGAGGAGGAGATTCAAGTCGGCGAATCGAAAGACCACGTGGAAGACTTTCAGATTGCGGAAGAGTTTGCCTCAAACTACGTGGACACGATTAACGAGCAACCGACCCGGTCACAAAACTGGATTGAAGACGCGGTCGACCGGCATCATGACGCCATGGCGAATGTTCCGACACCGACGCAAACACTTCAGGATTACCTCGCCGGCCAGCTGGCATGGTTTGATATTTCCAAAGAACTGCGCGAGATGACCGTTCGGTTGATTTCCAATCTTGATTCCAACGGTTATCTGCCAAGCAGTCTTGGGGATATTCTCGGAATGAACGCGACCGATGAGGAAAAAGAACTGGCCAAACAGGCTCTCACGCTGATTCGCCAGCTCGACCCTCCCGGCGTGGGAGCAAGAAATCTTCGGGAATGCCTCCTTTTGCAGCTCAAGCCGGACATCTCGTTTTATGATATTCTCCGTGCAGTCATTTCCGACCATTTGGACGATTTGAAACACAACAAACTGCCGTTGATCTCAAAAAAAACCGGCTTTTCCATTCCGATGATCCAGGAAGCCATGATTGAACTCCGACGGCTCAATCCCAAGCCCGGGGCCATGTTCAGTGCCAAATTGGCCCCGTCCGTCATACCGGACGTGATCGTGGATGTTGATGACGAAGGCGGTTATCATGTTCACGTGGACGACGGTCGTGTACCGCGATTGCATATCAACAATTATTATCGCGATCTTCTCAGCCAACGGGAAACCACGAAAGAAGCCCGTGAATACATCAAGCAAAAAGTCGGTTCGGCACAATGGTTGATTGATTCGATCATGCAGCGTAAAGCAACGCTCACAAAAGTCGCCCAGGCGATCATCGACCACCAGACGGAGTTTCTTGAAAACGGACTTCCGGCAACCATCAAACCCCTCAAAATGCAGCAGATTGCCGACAAAGTCGGTGTTCATGTGACCACGATTTCCAGGGCGGTGGACGACAAATGGATTCAAACTCCCCAGGGGATTTTTCCACTCAAGCGGTTTTTCAGCGGTTCGGTCGCGGCATCGGATGGGGAAGAGGATGTCGCCCAGGATGCTGTTCGGATCAAGCTCCGGGAGATCGTGGACCAGGAAGACAAGACGAAGCCGCTCAACGACGAAGACCTGGTGAAGGCGCTCGATGCCGCCGGAATCAAAGTGGCAAGACGGACCGTCGTGAAATACCGCCAGGCGATGAATATCCCCAATTCCCGCGAACGCCGTGTCTGGAACGAATAAAAATGATTTGAGGCAGGTCAATATTTTATGTAAAGCACAATAACGCCTATCCTTATTGTGCTGCCAAAAAAATTTGAGCTTTTTCGGTGAATCGCCTGTCTCGCCGATATTCAAAAGACTCGCTGTTTTGTGCGGATTTACAATATCGGCGTGGCAGGCAGCCGTTGAAGTGGTTCAAATTTTATTCTCGCATCTATAACAATGTCGTTTCACCGATTTATCTTTTTTACTCTGATTTTTCTTGGTTTTCCCGGTTTCACGACCGGTGGGGAAGCGAGTTCTTCAGAAACTTACTTTTATATTGAGCCGGTTGATTTACTCGTGGACCGGACGGAAGAAAATTTGTATGTTCTGACTTCCGGGACCCAGGAACTCCGTAAATATTCTCTGGAAAAAACTCTGGAAAGAACCGATTTTCTGGAAAGTACCGTGGAACCGAAAATCCTCAGGTTGGCCTTGCGTCCGGAAAAGATGACGCTTGTTCCCGACCAAAAACGCCTTGCGATTGTTGCCGGCGGAGCAAACGGGGCATTGTATATCGTTGACACGGAAGCCATGACGCTTGACGCAACGATTTCCGTCGGTCACACTCCTTGCGATGTTGCGGTGTTTCAATCGACCGCTTGGGTCTGCAATCGTTTTGGGGGTGATATTTCGGTGATCGACCTGACTTTGGGCCGTGAAACCGCAAGATGGTCCGCCGGTCGGGAACCGATTGCCCTGGACATGACCCGGGATGGAAAAACGCTTGTCGTCGCCAATCATCTTCCCGAAGATCGTGCCGTGGAAGGGGCCGTTTCCTGTCGGGTTCGAATTTTCGACACCGCAACCGGAAACGTCACGGTTGCACCGCTTCCGATCGGAACGATTGATCTTCGCGATATTGTCGTCGAGCCTGATGGACGTTATGCTTTTATCAGTTGTGTTCATGGAAATTTCGAGCATCTCCCCGATATGGTCGATAACGGCTGGATCAACGAAAACATGCTTGCCGTGGTCGATCTCGAAACGGGAAAATCGGCAAACAGTTTTTCCCTTGACGGTCCCGCGTCATTGGGAGCCGCCAATCCCTGGGGGTTGACGCTTTCCGAAGACGGACGGTTTCTTGCCGTCGCAGGTTCAGGAACCGATGAAGTCCAACTGCTCAGCCTTCCCAAACTGATCCAGGTACTCGACACCTATCCCGTGAAAAAATCATCGCCTCCCGGTCCTGTCGCGGCGTCCAACCGTGACATGCTCGAATCAGAGTTTCCGGCGGGAGTCCGCGTTCCGATCGGTGTCAAAGGAATCCGCCGTCTCGACATGGTCAAAAACCGAATTTACTTCAATTCCTATTTTGAAGATATTGTCGGCTCCGTCGATGTCCGGATTACCGAACCGATCCGCTACGAACAGCCACATGATTCTATGGCCTACCGTTATCCAGACCACGAAAACACGACCTATCATGATGCCTCTTCACTGGTTTTTGAACCGCTGGAACGTTATGAACCGTTTCCCGGACTTGTGTTGGAGCGAAGTCTTGCCCGACTGGGTCCGAAACCGATTTGGACCATTATCCGCCAGGGTGAAGTCCTGTTTCACGATGGAACGATTTGTCGGCTTTTCTGGCAGAGCTGTTCCAGTTGTCACCCTGACGCCCGGACCGACGCACTGAATTGGGACCTCCAGAACGACGGCATCAACAACCCCAAAAACACGAAAAGCATGCTTTTAGCCCACGAGACTCCTCCCAGTATGGCCGCGGGAGTTCGCAAAGACGCGGAAACGGCTGTTCGTGCCGGATTGGCCAATATCCTCTTTGGCGAAGAGTCCGAAGAGGTTTGCTGCGCGATCGACGAGTATCTGAAATCACTCACGCCGGTTCCCAGTCCGCATTTGGTCAACGGGGCACTTTCCGAATCCGCCGAACGAGGAAAACGACTCTTTGAAAGCTCCAAAACCGGTTGTGCCGCGTGTCACCCGGAACCTTATTTCACGGATTTGGAAAAGCATAATGTCGGAACAAGGGTTTTTCAGATCGGCGTGGGAAAAATTTTCGACCATTTCGATGCGTATGACACCCCGACACTGGTCGAAGTCTGGCGAACGGCCCCCTACCTTCACGACGGACGATATTTGACCGTCAGGGACCTTATCGTCGAAGGAAATCACTTTGCCCCCGACGACCGACTCAAAAAACTCACCGCCCAGGAAATCGACGATCTCGTGGAATATGTTCTCTCTCTGTAAAAAAGATGACTTTGAACCGGTATTGATGACTTTGAACCCGGTATTTTGGGGAAACTACTTTCTCTGCCGATATTCGTGACGTATAATTCATTTGTAACGTATAATTCGTCCGTAATGGCATAATTTATGAGAGAATTTCAAGACATCCTTTCCAGAAGATAATGAAAACGAATAGGAGAAACGAATCATGGGCGCTTTTGAAGAACGTTTGATCGTCATACCGACCGACCTTTCGGAATTTTCGATTCGGGCACTCCAAATCGGAGTGGAAATCGCGACCCGACGTGAGTTGATTCGCGTGGTCCACGTGATGCCGATGATTGAGCCGATTCATGCGGAAGGAAACTGGATTTCCATTGATGAGGCGGCACGTTTGGAGCAAACCCGGGAGAATGTTCAGGCATTTTTGGACGTCCATCAGTTCGGCGACCTTCCCTACGAGGTGCTTTTGGGTGACGCGGGACACGAAATCACCAATTACGCCTCGGAATGTAACGCGGGACTGATCGTCATTCCTTCCCATGGTCGTGGAATGCTTCAGCGACTCCTTCTCGGCTCCACGACCAACCGCGTGGTGCATCTGGCCCACTGCCCGATTCTCGTGCTCCGACCGGAACGACAACCTGCAAAACCATCAACAAAAGAATGAGGAAACAAACATGCGACGACCTTTTCGTGATTGTCTTTTCGTGATGATTCTTTCGGCATTCCTTTTTTCACCGGGAATTGCCCGCGCGGAGGAAACACGGCAGGTTTTGGAGGACAGAACCTTTTCCCGAGGGTTTGTTTTGACCGGTCCGACCCACCAATCTCCCCTGCGAACCGAAACATTTGGTCAAAAAGAGGTCGTCCCGCTCTGGAGAATCCCGCAGTGGACTTCCCGGGGGACGCTTGATGCCGTGGAGGTGACGGATCAAACGGTAAAATTTTCCGACCCGTACAAATCCGTCACCCTCGACCGCGAATCCGGCGTCATCAATCTCACGGTCGACGCCTCCAAGGAATATGACACCCCGCGGACCGGTCCGGAACAACCCTGGGTGCATCTCCTCCTGGAGCAGTCGCCGTTCACGACACCAATCAAAATTACCGGGGCAAAAGCAATTTGGGTGGAGTTCGATTTTGAATTGACGAAATTCAAAGATTATGGGGAAAACGATCCCGGAAAACATGCCGCACAAGTCGGATGGTTCCTTTACCTGAAAAACATCAACCCAAAGTCTCCGGGATTTCGTGATTTTCTCTGGTTCGGAATGAGTCTTTTCGATAACCGTCAGGATTTCACCACGCTCTACGCGAATCAGGATTTTGCGATGCCAGACGGCAGTTTCATCTACACGCTCGGCAGTGACTCCTACCTGAAAGAGAAGGTCGAGGTCGGCAGACGACAAAAAGTCCGTATCGACATTTTGCCGGAAATCCGAAAAGCGCTCGAAACGGCTCACAGCCGCGGTTTCATGACAAAATCCACGATCGACGATCTTGTTTTCGATGGGACCAACATCGGTTGGGAGATTCCCGGCGTTTTTGACGTTGGAATGACGTTCCACAACCTCAGCGTCGAAGTTGTGGAATGATTGGGGCACTTGATATTCCGGTTTCGGGATAAAACCTGTAGGGAATATAGACCATTCCGCCCTGAAAATCCGGCCTTTCACGTTTGCATTCTCGAAGACAACCGGGGTCCAGCGTCCGTACGCTGGCCGCCGGAGGCATCTTTGAAACGTCCTTTGACTTGTGCGTGCACAACTTTCTCAATCCACCAGTCGATAATACACAACGCACAGGACTTTAAAGGTGTCTTCGACGGGCAACTTGCAGTTGCATCGCCAAACGTGCCGTTTGATCGCATGATTCCCACAAATCCCAAATCAAAGCGTGCAAGTGCCAATCTTTTATGACACAAACAATCATTGGGTCATTCGAGCAGTCGCCACTTTGCCATTCGAAGGACGCTTTTGGGGAATTCCTCCATTTTTTCGTACCAAACGGTGACGAGAGTTCCGTCCTGAAGTTGGACGGTCGAAGGATACCCCAAATCCCCGGAAGTTCCGTCTCCGGAAATAATCATGGGGGCCGACCAGGTTTTTCCTTCGTCGGAGCTGATTCGGGCCTGATTTCCGAGTGGATCGCGTCGATGTCCGTAGGTCATGAGAATCCGATTGTCCCGAAGCCTGAGTAAATGGGAAGGATGCCCCCAAACACCGATCGTGTGAGGCGTCGTCCATGTTTTTCCGCCATCTTCGGACTCGCATTGAAGCGTTTCCTGATCGTTCGCCTTGTTGTGGTTACGAATTTGGGCGATGATCCTGCCACCGGTCGTCTGAACGGCATGATATTCGTGATAGTCTTCCGGAGAATCCCCGTCACGAACAGGAAGTTCGGCGAGCCACGTCCAGGTTTTCCCATCGTCGAACGATTCCGCAACACCGTTGGTCGCCGGCGTGTCCCAAAGTTTTTTGCCGACATAAAGGAGCCGCCCGTCATTCAGGGCAATCGGTCCGTGAGGCGAGTTGACCGGCGTTCTCATGCGTGCTTCCCAGGTGAGACCGTTATCCGTGGAACGAATCACCCAGGTTCCCAGCTCTTTTTGACGTTCCGCTTCCGAAACCCTGTCGTGGACGGCAAGCCATCGGGCGAGTTGGGCGTTATCCCAGATTGGGTTTCCGGATTTGGCGGCTTCCTGGGCTTTTTTCAGGGAATAATCCCAATAGGCAAGTGAGGTGAACGTTGTGACGATGATTGTCCCCTTGGGGGTGACAAGAATTCCGGCATCACGGTCGTCAATCGGGCCGTCGATCAAAGTTTGCGGCCAGGTCCAGGTTTCGCCGGCATCACGGGACCTCAAAAGGTCAACACGTCCGAACGGACAAACATGTTCTTCACGGCCCCCGGAAACGACAACCAGAAGTTGATCATTTTGATCGACCGCGACACTCGGCCAGCCGTAATAATAACCATCGGCAGGGGTGATCACCTTTGTTTCGAGAATACTGAACCGTGGCGGCTCCTCCGCGACAATCGGACAAGCCGAAAACCCGAACACCACAACAAAAAGTGTCATTCCAAGTAAATATTTCATCGTATTTTCCCCCTTTATAGCTGTTTTTTCATGTTTTTCAAACATTTTAGAACCCGTTTGCAAATTGATTTGTATGATACAAGCAATATTTTCCTATTTTACCCCACCGCTTGAAATTTTTACACCCGGGACTACAATAATATGGGTAATGGGGAAAAAATATTTTTCCCGGTAATCGCTGCTGATCAAAAAAACAGTACTTGCAAAGTGGCGGTGGACGGTATTCGCTTTCTTCGCGTTGCGTTTGAATGTGCGCGCACATCAACCATGCGGAGAGGCGGTACTGCTCTGCTGTACTTTGCAGCCTTACTGTTTTGGCCGATCAGCGCAGCACCAGTATCGTCTTTCCGCATGGTTTTTCTTTGTTTTGGAATAATTCTGCATATTTCGCATATTCTGCATCAGAAACAACTTGTGGACAGACGCCGGTGTTCCACCTCGTGGTCATGTGGAGAAGGAATTAACCCTCGGATTGACAATTTCAGTCAAACTGTTTCTGAAGTTCCTGATCTCAAGCATAACCATGAACGAGCGGACTTGCGTTCTCCATGAGGAAAAATCCGGACACCGACCTTGCCCGTCGGGATCCGGTGGAGCACCGATTTTTATACTTTCTTAGTGTCAACACGCTCTAATGTCCGGAGGAACGGAAAACGTCCTGGAGCACTTCAAGTTTCATGGATTTTTCCCCTTGCGAAGGGGCCAGGAAACCGCCCTCACCAAATTCGTTCCAGGCGTAAATGGTGAAGACCTTTTGCTGCTTGCCGTTTTCGAGCGGCAGCCCGAGATTCAAGTCGGGATTCTCCAAATCCGCCTTCATAAGCTCGAATTCCTGTTTTAGCTCCTGTTTTGTGGGAAATTCAAACTTTGCCCGAGGGTCGCCCCAAGGTCTGGCGTTGAAATTCAGTCCGAAATAAGGAAGATAAGGAACGGCGTCTTCTCCGTGAACTTTGCGGGAACCTCGCATGAATTCGGCCAGGGTTTCATAAGGATAATTTTCGTCACGGGGAGGCAAATCCGGGGGCACTTCCATATAAGTCGCGGTAAAATCGAATAACATCGCGACAGGGTCTTCCGGACGCTTGATTGTCTGGTAGGAACCGATTCCCGTGCCGATCAGGATTTCACCAAGTCCGGCGTCTCTTGCCGCTTGACGGAGTTGTGCCATTCGCGCGACGCAACGTTCCATGTTTTCCCCGTTTTCAAACCAGTAATGGTGCCAACTGTGAACCTTGAAAACCGGTTTTCCGCCGACACGCAAATAACTCGGGTGCTTCATGGCCTCCACCCAGGTTTTGACTGCCCAGTCCCAGTCGGCCTGGTCCTTGATTTGGTACGGCTCATGATTGCAGTATTCGATCGCGAATTGCATGCGACCCGAATGGGGGGACTGCATGAATTGCGTCACCCCGACATTCAGAAATCTGGCATGTTTTTCTTTCTCAACCGCGTCGTCGATTCCGTTGAAATACCAAAGCATCAGAAAAAAATCGATCCCGTGATCCGCCGCGACGACAATTTCCCGGTCCATTGTTTCCTGTTCATTGTATTCTCCGAGAAGCGGCAGACGTTCGGGATACTTTTCACGCCAATCCGTGCCGTGGGGGGCCCACTTGTTCGGAAGCGGCCTCCACCAACCGGCAAAATAGTTCACGCCAATCAAAACGGAATGTTTTTCCGGATTGTTGACATCCTGTCGCCCCTGTTGCCCCATGACAAGAGAAACCGTGCTGAAAACACAAGTTAAAGCAAATGTTGCAAATGTCAAAAATGTTAAAAACAATTTCAGCTTCATGGGAATACCTTTTTCGTAAAATCAATAATGTAAAATCAACGAATTGCCGCGTGTAATGCCCGAATAAAATCGGGGGAGGAGCCGCAACAGCCGCCGATGAAGTTGGCTCCCGCTTCAACCAGCAGGAGGGCTTTTTCGGCAAACGCTTCCGGCGATTGACGATAAACCGCTTGACCGTCAATCATTTCCGGAAGTCCGGCGTTGGGCTTCATCCAAAGCGGCAAGTCGGTGACCGCCCGCATACGTCGGCAGACAGGGATGAAGCCTTCGATTCCCTGACCGCAATTCGAACCGATGATGTCGACCCCGGCGTCCGCGAGTTTGGAAACGGCCTGTTCAGGAGTCGTCCCCATCATTGTTCTGTCCTTGTCTTTTCCTGAATCGAAAACCAACGAAACAGCCACGGGAAGCCCGGTCGTTTTCGCGGCTTGAACAGCAAGTACCGCTTCTTCAATATCGCTCATTGTCTCAATGATAAAAGCATCGGCCCCTCCTTCGGCTTGAGCTTCCGCTTGTTCCTTGAAGGCCTCAAAGACTTCTTCCGGTTTCACCTGACCCAACATGAGCATGATTCCTGTCGGACCGATGGAGGCAAAAACCTTGGCATTGTTTCCGGCTGATCGTTTGGAAATTTCAACACCGACGCGATTGATTTCCTGAACTTTTTCTTCACAACCATGTTTTTGCAGCATGAATTTTGAAGCACCGAAAGTATTTGTCAGAATCACCTGACTTCCGGCCTCGACGTAAGTCCGGGCGACCTCCTCGACCTTGTCCGGGGAAGAGAGATTCCAAAGGTCGGGTTGTGCCCCGATCGGAAGTCCGCGAAGTTGCAATTGGGTTCCCCAAGCGCCGTCAAGAATCACCGTTCCACCGACAAGAAGTTTTTGTAACATCGTCCTTGTCCTGTCCATTTCCATTATTTGATTTTTGAATTTTTTGTAAACCGTCCAACTGACCATATTTATTCTATTTCATGCGATCGGCAGGGACAACCTTGTCTCACAAAAAAAGCACTATTTTTGTGAATTTTCTCTAACCCTATAACAAGACAAGAGATATAAAAAAGTAAATGATGTTGACATGAATAGGGATTTATATATAATGAACATCGTTGTCAAAATCGGAAAGATCGGTCGATCCGGTCGATCCTGTTGTTTGCAGCGTCAAAGAAAATTAGGGATTTGTGGAGGTGGAAGCAGTTCACGTCATTGTTTCCATCATGATATGACACGGAAACTTGGAGACTCTTGGAGAAGTTTTCAGGAGTTTCCCAAGGGTTCTAAATTGCCAGCATTATGCTGGGAGAAAAGGATGGTCTAAGCTATGGCAATTAAGACAGTTTTCACGACTGGGGAAGCGGCAAAAATTTGCAAAGTCAGTCAACAAACAATCATTCGGTGTTTTGATTCCGGGCAACTCAAAGGTTTTCGTGTTCCGGGGAGTCGCTTCCGGAGAATTCCGCGAGATCAGCTTTTCGCTTTTATGCGTGACAACGGTATCCCCACCGATGCTCTCGAAAGCGGACGACGCAAGATTCTTGTCGTCGATGATGATCGGGACCTTGTCGAATTGATTGTCGATGTTCTCGAACGGGATGGAAGATTTGAAACGCGTACTGTCAACAACGGTTTTGATGCCGGAATGATGGTGAAAGAATATCGTCCCGATCTTATTGTGCTTGATGTCATGCTTCCCGACATCAATGGAAAAGAAGTTTGTCAGCGGGTTCGTCGCGATTCTTCGTTGGATGAAGTTCGTATTATTTGCATCTCCGGCATGGTCGAAGAGGACAAGATCAGCGAACTGAAAGCCGCCGGGGCCAACGAGTTTCTCCAAAAACCGTTCGACACGGAAAAACTGATCGAACGGATTTGCCTGTTGCTTGAGGTCGAATCGTTCGTGTAAACGATTTCTGTCCGTTTTTACAGGAGTGAGAGGGAAAAGGTAAGAGGGGAAAGGAAAAACCCTTTTACCTTCAACCTTTCACCTCACCATCCAACTTTTTCACCTTCTTTTTGGCTTTATTCGTCACCAAAAACCTTGGTGCTGACCTCCTTGGTGATGGGTTGTTGAAGGTCTTCGGACTGGACCTGGACACGGATACGGTGGTCACCGCTTTCCAGGCAACGGACTTTGACTTTATAGATTTGCTCCTCTTCTTTCGGACCAATGCCCGGAAGACTGTTGAATGTGACGCTTCCGTTTGAAACGTGATGTGGAACCGGTGCCGAGGCCTCGACGAACTCCATGCCGGTGGAAAGTTGGACATTCACAACCACGTTTTGCGTCGCTTTGGTTCCTTGGTTGGCAACACGTATCTCGTAAACCGTGTTGCGTCCGACTTCGACCGGTCCTGCCAAATCAGCGACCTCGAAACAAAGTGCCGCGATCCCCTGAATGCTCATGTCATGAACCGTTTCTTCATGGAGTCCTCCTTCGGCTTCACCACGGAACATAATCTGGTAGTCGCCCGCCTTTTTGGGAAGCGCGACCAATTCGATGTTCCCCGATTGTTGGATCGGAAGTTCTTCCAAGGCCCAGTGAACCAGGTGTTTGCTCGGATCATAACCGCCACTTGAATCGGTGCTGACGAAATCGACCCCTTCGGGGAGTTGCACGGCAAGTTTCACGTCGCGGGCCGCCGCCGAACCGGAATTTCCGATGGTCAGCTGATAAACCGCTTTACGTTCCAGGTAGCGCATTTTCGGACCATCAATCGCGATATCCAGCCGGGGTGCCAAAATCACGACCGGCGTCTTATTCTCGACGACAAGTCCGCCGGAAGCGGTGGCAATAATATGGTTGATCACTTCACCGGGACTGACGCCCTGCATTGTGACTTTAAGATGTTTGGTTTCGCCGGGACGAAGACTGCCGATCGGTGAGCTGAGTTTGCGTCCCAAGGAATGGGAAAGTCCTTCAGGAACAAACTCTTCGAGCACGATATTGTCCGTCATTCCTGTTCCGGGATTGGAAAGAACAATTTCAAACACCACGTTACTCCCGACCAAATACGACTGTTCGGCGGTCCGGACGGTCATTTCCAGACCTGGTTTTGTCACGAGAGTTTTTGCACTGGAATCGACACTGAATGTGACCGTCGCGACACTGCCGAATTCTCCTTCTTCAATCGGCATAACCCGAACTTCGACGATTTTTTCTCCGTGGAAGTCAATATCTCCGAGTTCCCAAACCAAATCTCCTTGCGGAGACACCACCGCTTGGGGCGACGTTTCCTCGAGTCTTGTTCCTTTGGGAATCCGATCCGTCAACACAACATTTTTGGCCAAGACACCACCATTATTGCGAATGACGATTTTCATGGTCACGATTTCATTCATCGGAACTTCCGGCGGCAATTGTTTTTCAATCGTCAGTTGCGAAGTTTGGCCCCCTTCGGTATGTCGTGGACCGGGAAGGGCGGTTCCCTGAAGTGCCGACGTTCCCGCGGAAGTCCCGGGAATCGTAAAGTCCGGGGCAAACTCGGACGACTCGGGAATCCTTGCAATTCTGTTTGAATTACTGATCGGCATCGGCATGTCGGCGGTCGGATCAGCGGTTGAATCCATTGGCAAAGCCGTCGGCTGATGTTGCGGCAAATGTTGCGACGGATTCATCGGGACGGTTCCGGGCGATGTCTTGATTGTGGCACCATCATACTGAATATCCATTTTGCCCGAAGGAATGGTTTGTTCCTGAAGCGGGTGGTCAATGTCTTGTTGCGGCGATACTTGCGGCGGTACATCGGCGGAGTGATGGGAACCGGTGGCAAGGGGGTTCACCTGTTTTTCCATCGGTGGATTCATCAGGGGAGTCGGCGGAAGGGGAGTCGACGGATTCATCAAAGGATCGGACGCCAGGTCCACCGAAGAACCCGACGATGACGGCATGGATGACGGCGTGTCAACCGGTGGAGGATTCAATGGAGGGGGAGTTGGAAACGGTGGGGGCGGAGGAAGTGTTGACGTGGAATTTGCCCTCCCGGAAAGACCTTGACTCCCTTCGGGGGGTTTGGGAAGTGCCGTGGGGGTTTGAAGCGACTGTTTTCTGGGAATTTCAACCGCGGGGAGTGTCATTTCGGACATCGATAATTCCGAAGTCATGGAATCAAACGGCGGTACTGTGGACGGTATTGTGTCGGACGGTGAAACCATGTTGGAAACCTGGGAGATCGACATGGTCGTTCTGTCCGGAACGGTCGCCGGTGTGAGGGTGATTCCTTGGGATAAGGAATTTCGAGGGGCTCCCATCGGCTGGGCTCCCGCGACAAGGCTGATATTCCCCTGATTCCTGGTTTCGGAAACAGACGCAACAGGCGCGGAACTATCCCACCGTGGGAGAGGTTTGGGAACATCTTCGGGCGAAAACGTGGGTGATGCAGTTCCTGACGATCGTTGGGAATCTCCGGAAACGATGTTTTGGACTCCGTTTTTATCGTTTTTATCACTCATCGCGAAGAGGGCAAAAGCCCCCAAGACGACGATTGACGCTAAAACAAAGAAAATAGGGATTGTTTTTCGTTTCATGCTTATGGACCTCTCTTTTGAGCACGAAATTCTATGCTATGTGAAGGTGAGGTTGTTTGTCTGAAAAAATATTGACCTAATACCTATTCTTAGTAAGGTTATGCTTAGCTTAAGTAAGGTTGTGCTTAGTAAGGTGGAATATAAGGGATTCTTCCCTCGCTGGCCGAAGGCGGAGGTGACGGAGCAGCGGGAACTATTGGGTTGACCGTCGTCGGGGCGGTGGGGTAAGGGTTGTTAAAATAGGATGACGGGGCTCCAATGGAACCAAGTCCGGACCCAACATCATATAAAGGGGTACCCGGGGCAGGTAACACGGGAGCCGGGGCCAAAGGGTCGGGAAGTTGGGTCACCCCGGAACCTATTCCATTGTTGACGCGGAATGTCCCTTGTGCTTGGGCTTGGTTGCGAACCGTCTCAGCACGGGCCAAAAGCTCGTCTTGGGGGACAATCCGTTCCGGACGCATTTCAAACGTCACCATTCGTTCATCAGTAATCTCTTGAGGCCAAACAACTTCCGAGAAGAAATCGATGCCCGGCCATTGATACCAGGGTGCCCTGATTTTTCGTTTTTCGGAAACGGTTTCATAACCATCTTTCACGAGACGAAAATCCATCGTCCCATAATGGACAAAAGAGGTCGCGATCGGTGTTCGACCGACCGGTTTGTTGTTGACATAGGCCATAGCTCCAGGAGGATTGGAACGAAGGTCCAATCGCCGACGGACACATCCGGTTTCTGATAAAAGCATCAAAAAAATCATGGTGATGGCGATGAAACGAATGGACATAGACTATTTGGAATTCGAAATATGACTTAACCCGCGTTTGACAGGAGTGCGACTCTGCACCAGTCCAGCGGGGAGTATAACAACTGTCATTTCCTGATTCCAGAGGAATATTGCCCGGATTGCACAAAGTTTTGTCATTTTTTCAACTTTTTATGACTCCGGCAATATTTTGTTGCTTTTACAAAAACCGCTTTGAAGGTTTTACAAAATTATGGGAAGAAAAAGGGAAAATACAAATCAACACGAAACCTTAAAAATTTTTTAACTCGTTTTGATATAAAATGTTATTGAAAAATCAGAAGACGTGCAAAATCATTTGGCACGTCCATTGCTCTAATGGATGAGTCATGAGTCCACCACAAAAAAGGCGAGGTACAGCCGAAAAGGTGAGGCCCAGCGATGAAAGGAAAGAGAAACTTTCCTTCTCAAAACCGTCGCAACCGGTTACAATATAAAGAATCAAGGAAGGCGTTCAAAATTCGGAAAATTTTTTGAAAAAAAGTTGCACCGAACCACGAACATTCTTTCGCAACCTGTCGTAGGAATACAATGTACAGTCTCAAGGAAAACACACGGAAGAACGAAACGGTCAATCTTGACTCCATGACGGACGAAGCGCTGCTTTTTGAATATCGTCGCAGCGGTGATCGAATGGCGTTTGAAGTTTTGATGGAACGTTATGAACGGGAACTCTTCAACTATCTCAGACATTATCTGGGGAATGCTGAAGCGGCGGAAGATGTTTTCCAGACGACATTTATGCAGGTTCACCTGAAATGTGAACAGTTTGAAGAGGAACGTCGATTCCGTCCTTGGCTTTTCCGGATTGCAACCAATCAGGCCATTGATTTTAAGAGACGAAACCGTCGTTTTCAATCCGTCAGCCTGGATGTTACAGGGGAGAGTGAATTTGGAGTGATGCCCAACTTTTATGCTTCCCAACTGGCCAGTAACGATTTGAGTCCTGATGACTCCGCGCAGAAAAATGAGCGTGCCAATCAAGTGAGAGAAGCGATTGCCGATCTTCCCGACATCCTGAAACAGACCTTGTATTTGGTTTACTTTCAGGGCATGAAATACCGTGAGGCCGCAGAAACGCTTTGTGTTCCTTCGGGAACGGTCAAAAGCCGACTCTGCATCGCCGTAAAAAAACTGAATGAAATGCTGACTGAACTTGTATGAAAGTCAGCCGGCAAAGGAAAACGAGCTTAAATCAATGATGACAAAGCAGAGAGAATTATTGTTGGGGCATCTCCTCGGGGCTCTGGGTGAACAGGATGAATTGGGAATAGAGGGGGAATTGAAGAAAGACTCCTCACTTCGGAATAATCTTGCAGAACTCAAGGCGGAAATCATGCCAATCCTCGATGCTTATGTCCGTTATGAGCCGCCACAAGGGCTTGCGAAAAGGACATGTAAGAATTTGTGGCGGAAAATCGATGAAACAACCGTGTCCGAAGACACAAATGAGGTCAATAACAACAAAGTCAATAATAAAACCAATAATACTATCAATACGACTGTTCCCCCTTCTCCTCATCTTCGTTTATCTTTAGGCGTTTCTCTCCTTGAGGAAGTGGAATCTCTCCCTTGTTCCACTTCCTCTTCCATTTCTTCCTGTTCTTTACATTCCTCGCAAATTTCGTCATTTGTGGACGCTCAGGAAAGGCCGTTGCCCCGTCCTCATTATCCGGAGAGGTTGTCATCCGCCAAAGCCCAAGGTTGGCGTAAACGTGACCTTTTTGTGTCAGTTTCCGTGGGATTTCTTTTGGCGGCGTTTTTGTTTCCTGCTGCGCGAATGGCCATTGATCATGCCAAAAACTCCATCTATCAAAGAAAAATTCAGGAATTTTCCCAAAAAATGCCGACGTTTGGTGACCTGGATGAAAGTTACTATCAAACGGAAACCAAATCAACGGCGAAAGATTCCGAGATCGACCCCGCCATTGTGCCGTTGCCGGTCGTGAATGTCGTGCAACAACCTTTGCTTATCAATCAACGATATTATTTGATGACGCATTTGTTATCCGGGAAAGGTTTGGATCAAATGTCATTGGAAACAACATGTTTAAGTTTTCCATGGGTCGCGGATAACAAAAACATCTCTTCAAACAGCTGTGAATCATTCCCGCGACAAATTCCAGTCCTCATTTTTGAGCATCCGATAACGCCGGTGAACTTTCCCTCAAATCTTCCCCGACCGTCGTCTCTTTCCCGACCGTTGCCCGTTGAATAAGGTTCAATTGTGTCCGCTCTTCTTTCACAAAACGGTAAAATTTACAGAAAAGTTACATAATCAACTTTCTATTTGCTCGTCACATAAGAATTGAGGCGGCAACGATCGGCCTAATGATCGGCTGTAGCAACGCGAAAGTAAGGAAGCGACAGCGTTCGGAATCAAAAAATTGAAAATGGTCTGAACTTTTATGGCACAAGTAATATTTCCGTTTGTTTTGGTCGGAAATATTTTCATGATAAAACAAAAAAAATAATCATTAAACAAACTTGAAAAAAAACGATAAATTTTTTTTGAAACCACTCGACTTTTTTGTAAGAATCTGGTTATACTGAATGTGACGATTGTCAAGCAATAAGAAGTGACCAAACGAGTCCACTGCAAGCCGGTGTCGCTTATCACAGTATCACTATCACAGTACCACTTATCAATAGGGCAGGATGAACGAAATTATGACCAAGGATCAGCAACAGCATTTCTTTACACAAATTAATGTTTCTCAAACTCCGGGAACCACGCGACAAGAACCCCAAGATTTTGCAAGTGAGGTTTGCTTGTTATTGCGGGAAATGCTGGCGGCACAAGATAGACAGAATGAGCTTCTTGAGGAAATGATGGAGCATTTCTCAATGGCCCAGCGTCAACGCTCCAATGAACTGGCGATGTGGAAGAAGGCGAATCCCTCACTTGCCGGGTTTTGTAAAAAAGCAGCGGAGCAACTGGGACGTATTCAAACCGACTATCTCGCGACGATCACGGAAGAAATTCATGATCACTTCGACAGTATGTTGGAGGGGGAATTCATGCTCAACGAATTTGTTGACCGATTTGGTCCCCGTTTCGCGCATCTGAACGGCATTCTTCAGGTCCTCTCGCAACTTGGAAACGCTCCGGACCAGATTCCCACACCACGCCGCGTCAAATGATGTGGTTTCAGTAAAAAACGAAGAAAGAAACATGAAAAAGAATCTTCGGGCTATTCTTTTCTTCGTTTTTCTTTCTTTTTCATTTGTTTCCGGTGCCGAATTTGTTACCCAGGAAACGCAACGGGTGGTTGTCCACGCGGAGGTTGTGCCGGGGTTGATTCAGTCTCCTTCGGTGAATGAAACGGAAGAGCTTTTGAAGCAGTTTCGTGAACGACTGAACAAAAGTCTTGCGCCGGTTTTTCAGAAAAGCCCGATTCAGGAAACGGCCACGGTTTACCTTTACAATGATCGTGATTCCTTTGTTGTGAGCCTTGCGAGCCATGGAATCGACCCTAAAAGGTTGAGCACAAGTCATCCGGGAGGTTTTTTTGACCTCGCCACCGGTAAAATTTCGACGTTTCGTCAGCCGACGGAGTATTATACCCGACATGTTCTCCTGCATGAATTCGTGCATTGGTATGTTTATCAACTATTGAAAGGCAAGACGGAGTCGTTGCCGCTTTGGTTTCAGGAAGGTTTGGCCGATCATTTTGCGATGCACGTTTGGGATGGTCAAGTTCTGCAAATCGCGACGATTCCCCAGGTCATGCTTGAGGATTATCCCGCCAGGGCTCTCGAAGCGGTCCGGAAAATCAAGACGGGACAAACCATCGAACATTCATTGGACCGTTACGCGCTTTATTGGGCCATGACCCGTCATCTTCTGACGCGGCAGCCTGAGAAATTGTCGGAAATGATTCAACGTGGTTTTCCGGACGAGGAGCCGGTTGATTGGAACGCCTTGGAAAGCGGACTGGAAACGGAACAGATTCCCTGGCTTTGGGTCTGGAATTCCTGGGAACAAGTCGGGCCTGGAGCGTATTCGGAACCGGTTGAGAGGAACGATGCCAATTCAGTAGCGACCAACGGGAGCGGAAAAACTCCAGACCAATTCGCAAACGGCTTTAATATTCTTGGAGCGTCGTTTACTTCCGGCATGATGATCCGGAAAGAAACTCCGGATTTTCTCAACGTCCGAATCACCCCGCAGAGTCATCCCTGGACGATGGGGTTGGTTTTCAACTTTGAAAACGCCGACCGATTCGATGCCATTCAGTTTCAAGAGCCGGCGGGGAGTTTTTCCCGAATTTTCTGGCGGCACATCAGAAGGACGGATACCGGCTGGCAGGTGCTTCAGGACTGGCAATTCCTCGGTGAGTCCGGAAAATCCTTTTTTTTGGAAGCGACGATCGTGTCGGATGAATTACGTATCATTTGGGACAAAATTCCCATCCCCGGGCTGTCCCTTCTTCCCAAAACCAGGATCGGTCTTTCCGTCCACGAATCCGTCGTCCTTTTTCACGTTGAATAAATTTCAAAACGTGAGACGTTCCATGAATTTCGGGCGGACGCCTTCGAGGCTGTCGGCGAGTTTGCCCAGGGCCTCGGTTTCGATTTGACGGACACGTTCCCGCGTCAGACCGAGAGACTCGCCGATCTCCTTGAGCGTGTGCGGCGGATGGTTCCCCAGCCCAAATCGCATTCTCAGGACAGCGGATTCCCGAGGGTCCATGATTTCGAGCTGGTCCATGACGTAGGTCAGGTTATCGTGTTGCAGGAGTTCTTCATCCGGAGTTCGCGACCGTTCGTCCATGATCATTTCCCCGAGCGACCAACCGGCGTCGGCCTGGTCGGTTTGCGGAGTCAGGTTGTAAATGAGGATCGCTTTCTTGATGATGGGGAGTTTCTTTTTCGGAAGTCCGAGAACACGAGCCACTTCTTCCGGCGTGGGAGACCGCCCCAGTTCGTCGATCAGACGGTTTGTTGCACGTCTCCATTTTGAGAGGAGTTCGACCATGTAGGCGGGAATCCGGATCGTTTTTGCCGAATTGATGAGTGCCCGTTTGATCGACTGCTTGATCCAGTAACTGGCATAGGTGGAAAAACGTGTCCCCATCGCGGGATCGAATCCCTCGACGGCACGGAGCAGTCCGAGATTTCCCTCCTCGATCAAGTCCTGCAAATTAAGCCCTTTTCCGGTATAACCGCGGGCGATGTTCACCACAAGCCGGAGATTTGCCCGAACCATGCGGTCGCGTGCCTCCATATCCCCTTGGGCGATGGCCGCGGCAAGCTCCTGCTCTTCCTGGGACGATAAAAGTGAGGTTTCGTTGATTTCGCGAAGATAGGTTTCCAGTGGCGATTGGGCAGATGTCGAAACGTCCTCTTCGAGACTGGATTTTGATCTTTTGGTTTTTTCTGATTTCATTGTGGGGAATCAATGCAACAATGGAACGCCCGATTACCCCGTGTGTGTTTGAGATGGACCCGTTTGAGATAGAGCCGATCGAATGGAGCTGTTCGAGACGTTTGTAAGAGGCGAAATGCTTGCCAATTACCAGTTTTATCTGCTATCCCTGAAAGAAGTAACGCTCGGCTGACGTCCAGTGCTCATCCGACACAAACCGACAACAGAAAATGCCTGCCTGTACTGCTGGAATCGTCCGTAATCCGAGATTCGTGCAAAAAAGATTCCAAATATCATATTCCGCAGAGTTTTTGGGCTGTAGCGATTGTACCGTTTGAGCGGAATGTTGTTTATGATCGGCGTCATCTTGTGATCAGGTGAAAATATGGTATCATGTTACTCATGATTTTCCAGGAAATGTGGTTTTTCCTGTTTTGACAGCCAACTAACTAACTATAACTCACCTAAAACGTTTGTCTCCCTTGACAAGGAATGAAGAAATGGCAGTTACTGAAAAAATGAACTACAAAGTCGCCGACATGAATCTGGCCGATTGGGGACGCAAAGAGATTGATCTGGCACAAAACGAGATGCCGGGGCTGATGGCTCTTCGCGCCAAGTACGAAAAAGTGAAGCCGCTCAAAGGCGCCCGAATTGCCGGTTGCCTCCACATGACGATTCAGACGGCGGTGTTGATCGAAACGCTTCGTGTTTTGGAGGCCGAGGTCACTTGGAGCAGCTGCAACAAATTTTCGACCCAGGATCATGCCGCGGCGGCCATTGCAGCAACCGGCGTTCCGGTTTTTGCCTGGAAAGGAGAAACCGACGAGGAATACGACTGGTGTATTGAGCAGACCTTGATTTTTCCTGATGGAAAGCCGCTGAATATGATCGTTGATGACGGCGGCGACCTGACAATCATGGTCCACGGCAAGAAATATGCCCAGCTTCTTGCAGGAATCAAAGGTCTCTCCGAAGAAACAACGACGGGGGTTCACCGACTCTACCAGATGCACGAAAAAGGGGAACTCAAGGTTCCGGCGATCAACGTGAATGACTCCGTGACCAAGAGCAAGTTTGACAATCTCTATGGTTGCCGCGAATCACTCGCCGACGGGATCAAGCGGGCCACCGACGTCATGGTGGCGGGAAAGGTCGTTGTTGTGGCCGGTTATGGCGATGTCGGCAAAGGTTGTGCCCATTCGATGAAATCGTATGGCGCCCGGGTGATCATCACCGAAATCGACCCGATTTGTGCCCTCCAGGCGGCAATGGAAGGTTATGAAGTGACCACGATGGAGGAGGCGTGCAAAATCGGTAATATTTTCGTCACGACAACCGGTTGTCGCGACATTGTGATGGTTCGTCACATGGAACAGATGAAAAATGACGCGATTGTCTGCAATATCGGACACTTTGATTGCGAAATTGACGTTGCCGGTCTCGAAAAATTCCAGGGAATCCAAAAGGTCAACATCAAACCGCTTGTCGATCGGTACACGTTTCCCGGCGGCAACTCGATTCTGCTCCTTGCCGAGGGGCGGCTCGTCAACCTCGGTTGCGCGACGGGGCATCCGTCATTCGTGATGTCGAATTCCTTCACCAACCAGGTGCTCGCGCAGATCGCCCTTTGGACCGAGCCGGAAAAATATCCGGTCGGCGTGCATGTTCTCCCGAAAAAGCTCGACGAGGAAGTCGCCCGACTGCACCTCGAAAAAATCGGCGTGAAGCTGACAAAACTGACCCAGGAACAGGCCGACTATCTCGGTATCCCGGTCGAAGGGCCGTACAAACCGGATTACTATCGTTATTGATGCCGGAAGCAGGATTATAGGTGATTCGTGTCAACAGATTGCATGATTCGCGAACAGATCACGGTTCGTGCACGGTTGTTCCTCTTTGGCAGGGTAACACTTGATTTGGCAAGGATGACATTTGAGGAAAGATTTGGTATAAAGTATTAAAGGAAAAACGCGGGGGAACCAAAAACTGGAACACGGAGTCTCGATTTCGAAATGTTCCCCGCATTCCGGGACGTTCCGTTGTTTCTGCACAATTGACGGAGGTTTTCATGGCAATCCAAAAATGGCTTATCCTTGATACGGCAAACAACGTTTATGTTGACAATCTGGAAATCAAGGAAGGAAACGCGACGGTCGTCAAACGACGACTGTCCGGTGGTCTGAAGGACGGCGTTGATGTCGTCGAGGTGAATAACGGTGTGCTTGCTTTCACGGTCTTGTTGACCCGGGGCATGGGAATCTGGCGCGGAAAATGCGGCGACATTGATCTGAAATGGGACTCTCCCATGTCCGGACCGGTTCATCCGCAATTCGTGCCGAACACCGAGCCGTCGGGACTTGGCTGGCTCTATGGTTTCGACGAATGGCTCGTCCGTTGCGGACTTGAAAATAATGGTTCCCCGCAATTTGACGCTCAGGGGCGGCTTGAATATCCCCTTCACGGAAGAGTTTCCAACATCCCGGCATCCCGGGCTGAAATCTCCTTCGATCCCGACACGCAGGAATTCACAATCGAAGGAGTCGTTTACGAATCCCGCCTGTTCAGTCGCAAACTGGAACTCAAGACGACTTACAAAACCAGGATCGGGAATCCCTCGTTTTCATGCCAGGATGTTGTGACCAATTTGTCTGCCGAACAAGGGTCGATGCAGCTTCTTTATCACATCAATACGGGGCAGCCGTTTGCCGGGCCGGGAGCCCGCGTGGTTGTTCCTTATGAAAAAATGGCCCCGCGAACTCCAACGGCTCAAGTCAATCTGCCAAGCTGGAACATCATGGACCCGGAAACTCCGGGATCGGGGGAAGTTGTCATCTTTTTCGACCCCGTGGCTGATCAGAACGGCAACACGGAAGTTTTGCTCATGAATCCCACGGAAAGTCAGGGGATTCTGTTGAAATTCAATAAAAAACAGCTCCCGTATCTTTCACTCTGGAAGACCAGATTGTCGAACAACGATGGTTATGCCACGGGAATAGAGCCAGCGGTCAATTTTCCGAACGAACGACGGTTTGAGGAAAGCAAAGGTCGGGTCGTCCCCTTGGCGCCGGGAGAATCCAAAGTTTTCGACCTTGATTTCGTGTTTCTCCAGAGCGGAAGTGAAGTTGCCGGGGCCGAGAAACAAATCCAACAGCTTCAGGCCAAAGTCGCCGGACAAACCGTCGATCCTGCTGCCGCCGGTTGGGGACCGTGACGTTTTTTGGTCGGGATAATTCGGGTGATTGGTTGGGATGATCGGAATAATCGGGAGAATTCGGGAGAATTATTGACCGCCGGAGGTTTTCCGGCGTTTTTTGCGGTATTTTTTTGGAAATTGCAGTATTTTTTGAAAATGGTAGTATTTTTTGAAAACAAGGATGAAAGACAATGGACAAATTTTTACGCGCAGTATTTGTGGCACTTGCCGTCGGGTTCGCTTGGGGAATTCGCGGGCATTTCGGACACCTGATCGGTGCGATGTTCCCCGGTGCCATGTTGGGTCTTGGTTTTGCTTATGTCAGCGGTCAAAAAGCGATGTTTCGTTGGATGCCGGTTCTTGGTGCCATTGGAGGACTCGGAATCGCAATCGGCGGATACACCAGTTACGCCGTGTTGCATGGTTATGCCCAGTCCGGCCCTCCGGCTTCCTGGCACAATTATGCCTATGGCTACGCGATGCTCGTCGTACAGGGAGGATGTTGGGGAATTTTCGGTTGTGCGGCATTGGGGGCCATCCTTGACCCGAAAAAACCATCGATCACCAAATTTCTGGAGCTGATCGCCCTCATGTTTTTCTGTGGGTGGGGATTCCAGTATATCATGACGCAATGGGTTGGTTTTCACGTCAATCCTCCTCGTTCCGACGCGCTTTTGGGACATGCCGCGGCGGCTGTCGTGTTGGTCGTTTGGCTCATTTGGAATAATTACCGCCTTGCACTGCGTGGCGCCCTTCTTGGATTCTGCGGTTTCGGCATGGGAATGATCATCGGACGGGCACTTGGGAATGCCTTCCACACCGTAGATATCGTGATCAACCACTGGAATATCATGGAAATCACCGTCGGACTTGTCGGCGGTTTTGTGTTCACGCTCGGAATGCTCGGAAAAGAGGTTGACGAACGTCCCCGTGGTGAAGGTTACCCGCTTTTGAGCCTGATGAGTATGTGCTACGTTCTCGCTTTGATTCCGTACTTCCATTTCATGGCACGGATCATGACGTCCGAGGGACAGAAAGACATGCAAAACCACGCTGTCGCTCTGGGGATTGAAAACACCAAAGAGGTCATACAACAGGGACTCTTCAATATTGAGTGGTTGATCAAGGCCGGATGGATTGCCGCCGGTGTTTGGTTGATCCTTCATTTTTTGAACTGGCGGTGGTTCAGTTGGTTTCCCGTCCTTGCACTTGGGGCTTTGATTTCCTTCATGGACCTGTTTTCCCAGCTTTATTTCACAAAAACAGATTTTTCACCTTTTTACACCACGGCAAGCGGAGCGACCGGAACCGACATGCGGGTGATCAGCATGGGACTCTTCGCGTTGATGATTCTTTATGTGCTTGTGCGTCAGTTTTTCTGTTGGCATAAACCGATCATCGTTTCCGACGCGAAAATGGACCGGATTCCCTACATCCGTTGGGCATTCACCTGTATTGTGATTTACGCCTGCATTTTTGCTTTGGCCCACTTTGGTATCACCAACGGCAAAAAGACACTGGAAACCGCCAATACCCGTTGGCCGGCATGGTCCTGGAAAGAGGGTTCATTTCCGCAGCAAGTTGACGACAATGCACCACCGGCTGACAACGATGTACCACCGGCTGACAACGATGCACCGCCGGCTGACAACGATGCACCGCCGGCTGACAACGATGTACCACCGGCTAACAACGATGCACCACCGGCTGACAACAATGCACCACCAGCTGATAACAATGTACCGCCGGCTGATAACGATGTACCACCCACTGATAACAATGCACCACCAGCAGACAACGATGCACCGCCAGCGGAATGATCTGCGGATTTCACAAACGCAAATAGACAAATGAACTTCGGCATGAATTCCTCCTCGATAATGGATGAGACAAGATTATCGGGGAGTTTTTTTGTCGTCGATTAAGAATAAGTCGGGCAAGAATTAAAAAAACCCTTGCAGGCATCTGTGAATGCTACCAAGTTTGGGAAGCCCGTATTTTTAATGCGAATACCTCAAAAACGAATCCTGTAATCTGCCGTCCTGATGCGAGCATCAATCGACGGCAGCAAGCCAATCATCGCCTTCTCTAAAAGACAAGGTATCCTTCGGGCAACGTGTATCGACTCCCCCGGATTGTTAATCCGCTGTTCACAAATCACCACAAGGGTTCTTATTTTTTCATTATATCAAAGCGTCTCCGAAAAAGCAAGGAATATTTCAATTTCCGGAGTTTTTTTCATGAAAAGCCGAACCCTTGTATTGATCCGGAGTTAAAATCCAAAAAGTTTCAAACCTTTTGAATGATCGAAAGTCACCGATGATGAATAATGCAGTCGAATCTGCGTTGAAACAGGTTGACACGACAAAAATGGTGAAGATTGGCAGGGGTCTGCTCGGTCGGGCAACCGTCATGATCGATCAAATATTTGTGGAAAGGCCGATTCTCCTCATTGCCGACCAAAACACGGCGAAATACGCCCGAGTCATACACGAAACAGGGGACGTGAGTGAGACATTCATTTTTCCGGAAGAAAATCTTCATGCAGAAATCCGACATGTGGAAACTCTCATCACTTTCATGATGGAACATCAAGATGCAATACCTGTCGCGGTGGGAGCCGGAACGATCAACGATCTCGTCAAACTTGCGGCGCATCGTTGCGGTCGCCCTTACCTGGTGGTCGGGACCGCGGCGTCGATGGACGGTTATGCGGCCTTTGGGGCGTCGATCGAAAACGAGGGATACAAGCAGACGCTTGATTGTCCGGCACCGGTCGCTGTTCTTGTCGATCTTGATGTTGTTTGTGAAGCTCCCCGGGAGATGTCGGCAGCCGGTTACGCCGATCTGCTTGCAAAAATTCCTGCCGGGGCCGACTGGATTCTTGCGGATTTTTTTGGCTTGGAGCCGATTCACGAGGACGCCTGGGATATTGTCCAAACCGATTTGCGTCGCCGACTTGCCGACCCGGATGGTATCGCCGGGAACGAAACTTCGGTCATTCGCTCACTTGTCGAAGGACTCGTGATGAGCGGACTTGCCATGCAAAAAGCGAAGTCTTCGCGTGCCGCTTCAGGGGCCGAGCATCAGTTCAGTCATCTTTGGGACAATCAGCATCACACGTTTTGCGGAAAAACGCCTTCTCATGGATTCAAGGTCGGAATCGGGACATTGGCCACCTCGTCACTCTATGAAAAAATTCTGAAACTCACGCCGAAGGATTTTCAGAAGTCGTTATACTCGGGCGCCAAACACTTGCCCGACTGGACATCCATCGAGGCCCTGATTCACAGGCATTTTCCTCAGAAATCTCTTGCCGAACAGGTGATCGCGCAAAGCCGGGCCAAATATGTGCCGCGGGAAGAGTCCCTGAAGAGAATCCAAAAGGTCATCGAATCTTGGGACGAATTGCGTCTTCGGCTCCAAACGCAGCTGATGCCGGCGCACGAAATCCGGGAATTGCTGCGACGAAGCGGTGCCCCGTTCGATTCGGAACAGATTGGAATCGATCGTCACCGGCTTGTCATCAGTCACGAACAGGCCCGGCTGATCCGAATGCGATACAACGTCCTCGATTTCGCCCTGGAAATGGGGTTGTGGAAGAAACTGATTCCGGTATAAAACACGTGAGGAATATTGCGGTCAAAACGGCACGCTGGGCGATGCAACTGCAAGTTGCCCGTCGGAGACACTTTTTAACGTCCTAAGGTGTAATGTTTCACAACTTTCCAAATCGACCAACCCGGAACGCACATAACAAAAGGACGTTTAAAAAATGCCTCCCGGCGGGCAAACCTACGGTTTGATCGCAGTTGCTCATGCTCACTGCGTTCGATTCGCTTTGAGAGTGCAGACTCGTGAGGCCAAATGACTACCTCGGAATCACAAGGAAAGTGGTTCGTTGGCGAGTTGACGTTCATGTTGGGTCAGATCGTACATGTCGCGGATGAGTTGGATGTCGCAGGGACGCTGTTGGACATTGCGGCGTTTGAACACTCGGGCCTGGGTCTGAATCATGACGTCGACCGTTGCTTCGGTGACCTGGTCGAACGACCGGGCGTAGTTCACGAAACTCGGAACATTCGTCGTGACAAATCCATAAACCATGCTACAGACCCCGATCGTTTTTCCGGTAAAAATACTGGTGTTGATCGCCGTTTTGGAATAATCACCGATAGTACAGCCGATAAATTGCATTCCGGTGTTGATTTTTCGACCGTGATACTCAATCGCCACTTCGCCATAGGTGTTTTTCAGATCACTGTTGCATGTTCCCGCACCCAGATTGATCCAGCTCCCCAAATAACTGTGTCCGAGAAAACCGTGGTGCTGTTTGTTCGAGTAGTCCTCGATGATGGAGGCTTCCACCTCGCCACCGATCTTGCTGCATCGTCCGACGGTGACGAATTCCTTGAGATGGGCGTATTCGATCACCCGGCTTTTCCGTCCGATGTAGATCGGTCCGTGCAAATAGCAAAAAGGGCCGATCGAAGCGTCCGATTCAATCAAAATAGGACCGTCTGAAGTATCGGTGACAAAATATTGGCCGATTTTGACATTTTCACCGACAAAAACACCATCGGAAATTTCCGTGTAATTTCCGTTTTTGATGCGTTGCTGAATGTTGTCGTTGAAGATACGCATTTGGTAGCGCACAAGGTCATGGGCATATTCCAGGAGCGGAATATTCATTTTCATCGGTTCCAGATGAAGATCGTCAATGAATCCAAGCAGTTGCGAGCCTCCGATGCTTCGGGGGGGTAAAGGATTTGTCGTCAGATAGGCACACACAACGCTTTTACCACTCCGACAAACCCCCTGTTGTCCGGCGTTGATGATCTGCTTGATTTCCGAAAGAAGACCGATATGAGGAACCGCCCGGGCATTGAGGATCAACACGGGGCCTTTGCGTTCGTTGCCGTTTTCAGCCTGCCAGATGTCGAATCCTGAAAGTCGTGTGATTTCTCTCAAGTGGGGACGTGTGATGACTTCAATCGGACAGTTGAAACTCCGCATGAGTTCGATCATACTATAGGTCCCGACGTTCAGCGAAAATGCCGGTCTGGCTGTGGTTGCGGGAGAAAGCTGGGACACGTATGCGTCTTCAAAAAGAATAATGTGCATGGCAAGAAATTGAATACTTATTTAGTCAGCAATAAACAAACAATGCCTAAACCCTAGCAAAGTCTGAATTTGCGGTCAAAGTGGTGAAAAACGAATCGATAAAAGTTTTTATTATCAAAGAAAACGAGGACGACATGGTTTCGTGTCTTTCGTGACATGTCCGGCGAAGTCCAAATATTACTATACGTCATAAAAAGACGTTTTCTTTGTGAACATTATGCAATTTTTGTGCCCTTTGTGGTAAAATATTGAACTACGGTAAAATACTGAATACAAGCTGATATTGTTGTGTGAGCCGTGTTTTTGAAGGAGGAATGTTGTCATGTCCATGTTTTTTCGATCTGTTGTCATATTCTTGTTTTTCTTTTGCCCGGCAATGCTTTTTGTCGAAACGCTTTTTGCTGAAACAACCGTCCCGCCGAAAACAACCATCCCGCCGAATATCGTGTTTGTCTTTACGGACGACCATGCTTATCAGGCGATCGGTGCTTACGGCTCGAACCGGAACGAGACCCCGAATATGGACCGACTTGCCGCCGAAGGGATGCGGTTCACGAACTGTTGTGTCACGAATTCGATTTGCGGTCCGTCCCGGGCCGTGATTCAAACCGGAAAGTATTCCCATAAAAACGGGTTTATCGACAATTCGTGCCGCTTTAATAACGACCAGCAGACCTTCCCGAAACTTCTGCAAAAAGCAGGGTTCCAAACGGCGATTGTCGGCAAATGGCATCTTGAATGTCCGGTGCAGGGATACGATTATTCAGAAGTGCTGATCGGACAGGGACCGTATTACAATCCGCCGATGATCCGTAACGGCAAGCAGGTCGAACACGAAGGTTACACGACGGAGATTATCACCGACCTGTCGCTGAAATGGCTCAAGGAACAACGTGATCCTGAGAAACCGTTTCTGCTGATGTGCCAGCACAAGGCCCCCCACCGTGAATGGGACCCGAAGTCGGAGTATTATGAGCGTTACAAGAACCGGACGTTTCCTTACCCGGAAACCTTTGACGACGATTATGCAAACCGTAGTCGTGCCTGGCTCGAACAGGACATGACGATTGCCGAAACGCTCACGCCGCTTGATTTGAAACTGGAACCACCGGGCGTCTGGAACAAAATGACCGATGTTCAAAAGGCCGAGTGGCATGCAATGTTTGACGTTCGCAAGGAAGAGTTCGCCAAGGTCAAAGACGATCCCGTTGCCCTGAAACGCTGGAAATATCAATGTTACATGAAAGATTATTTGAGTTGTGTCGCGGCGGTCGATGACAGTGTCGGTAAACTGCTCCAATACCTCGAAGAGACCGGTCTTGCAAAAAACACGGTTGTCATTTATGCGTCCGACCAGGGTTTTTACCTCGGCGAGCACGGTTGGTTCGATAAACGGTTCATGGTCGATGAGTCGTTCAAAACCCCTTTGATTGTCCGATGGCCGGAACATGTCAGGCCGGGAAGCGTCAACGACGACATTGTTTCCAATGTTGATTTCGCCGAAACGTTCCTCGACATCGCCGGCGTGCCGATTCCCGACGACATGCAGGGACGAAGTCTCGTGCCGATTCTCGAAGGAAATACGCCTTCCGACTGGCGGACATCGTTTTATTACCATTACTATGAATACCCCTCGGTCCACATGGTCAAAAAACATGAAGGCGTCTACGACGGTCGCTTCAAATTGATTCATTATTATGACGACATTGATGAGTGGGAGCTTCTTGACCGAAAAAACGACCCGTTGGAACTGAAAAACGTTTATTCCGATGCCACTTATGCTTCCGAGGTCGAACGACTTGGGAAGGAATTGGAACGCCTCAAACAGGAACTTGACGTCCCACCGATTCAGGTCAACACGAAAAGCTATTTGTACGATCCGGAAATGTCCGAATCGCTGCCCAACAGGAAACCGCTCTTCGAGCAGTTACGAAAGACCATCGAAGAGCGAAAAAAAGTCATTGCCCCCTGAGATACCGGAGCCGGTAGTTGTCGTCCGTCTTGTCCCGGCAAAAATGTCTCGTAACCATTCACAGGTTTTGTTTTTTACCACGGATGACACGAAGATACACGAAGTTTTTTTGTTTCCTGCATTTCTCCGTGGTCCTTTGTGGTGAAAAAAGGATCGTGAATGGCTAAAATACGGCAGAAACGTGGTAAAATGGTCAAATTTGGAAAAATTATGGTCCCCAATTGCCCGCGGATTGAAGCATGAACCATTCTTTTGATTTTTAACAACTAAAATTATCCCCTGTACATGAAAATTGTGCAGGATATTCTTTTTTTCTTGAAGCGATAGGGAGATTCAGAGATTCTCCGGAAAAAATTTTTCTCTCAAGATTCCACCGGGAGGACGCCCTGTAAACACTTGACTATGCAAGAGTTATATGGTAGTCTATTGATTCAGTGCTCTTGATGTCGTTGAACACTTGCAACAGGAATTTGGTTATGTGGCGTTAAGTTGTTATCCGTAAAGAGGATAAGTGACCATTTTTATTGAAAAATGTGTTCATGTCAAGAAATGGGAGCATCTCCTTGAGCACGACTCTTTGATTGGGTCTTTCTGCACAAGGTGATGGTCTTTTTTTTATGTCCGGGCAAAACGAATTTCCGTATTTTTTTCCTCATTAAAGAGAAAAAAGGTACTAATATCGGCAATTTGATATTGACGAGTTCGTCCCCGTGGTTTTAATGGTGAAATATTACTGGATCAGTTACCCTTTGGTCGCTTCGACGGCTACGGAAAGTGGAGTCTTATGAATCCCAGCGAAGTGCTGCGAATCGTTGACGCAATCCATCGCGACAAAAAAATTGACAAAGATATTGTGTTTGCCGGCATTGAAGCGGCCCTGGTGACCGCTGCGCGGAAGCATTTTGGAGAAGATTCCATCCTTTCGTTTCGGATCAATCACGAAACCGGCGAAATGACCGGCTCATGTGACGGTGTCGAACTTACGCCGGAAGAACTGGAACGAACGGGGCGAATCGACGCCCAAACTGCAAAACAGGTGATGATCCAGAAAATCCGCGAGGCCGAACGCGACGCATTGTTCGACCAGATGACCGAGGATATTGATCAGTTGGTTGTCGGAACGGTCCAAAAAAACGAAGGAAACACGACGATCCTTGCTTTGGGAAATGTCGAGGCGATTCTTCCGCGAAACGAGAAAATTCCCGGTGAAGTCTATCGTATCGGTGAGCGTGTCCGCGCCGTGATTGTCGACGTCCGAAAAGTCGGGACGCGGGTCAAGGTGGTTCTCAGTCGTGTTCGGTCGACTCTTGTGCGACGACTTTTTGAACAAGAAGTCCCTGAAATTTCCGAGGGAACGATTGAAATCAAGGAAATTTCCCGAGAACCGGGGTATCGTACAAAAATCGCCGTTGCCAGCATCGACCCAAGAATTGACAGCAAAGGTGCTTGCGTCGGAATTCGTGGCGGTCGAATCAAAAACATCAACCAGGAACTCGGAAATGAACGGGTCGATGTCGTGGAATGGAGTGACGAGATGCTCACGTTCATTCCGAATGCCCTGCAGCCTGCCGAGATTGAAGAAGTGATTCTCTGCCAAATGCTCGGACGGGCTGTTGTTCTGGTCAGACCGGACCAGCGTTCCTTGGCGATCGGTCGGAAGGGGCAAAATGTTCGACTTGCCAGTAAACTTTGTGGTTGGGATATTGATGTCCGGACGCGAGAAGACCTGGAAGCGATCCTGGAAAGAACGCTTGAAGGGTATTTGGAACTTGAAGGAATGACCGATGAACTGGCCGACCGGCTTGTCGGAGAAGGGTTCCTCTCGTTTGACGACCTTTCCATTATTGAACCGGAAGACTTGATGATGCTTGGGGATTTGACGGAAGAAGTCGCCGCACACATTATCGAACAAGCTGAAATCAAAGCGGAAGAGGAGGAAATCAATCAAAAATTCATTGCAGAAGCAGAAAAAGAAAAAGAGAAAGAAACCGAAGAAAGGGATGAAACAATCCCCGATTAAATGAATTTTGGTTTATACCGGAGCCGGCATGCTTGGCATGGTGTCTCCAAACCAATTCTGAATACGCTTTAAGGGGCCGCAGATAAAAATTGAGCTTGTTCGGTGAATCGCCTGCATCGCCGACAATAAAAAATGGTCGCTATTTTGTGTATGTCAACATGATGTCGGCGCAGCAGGCAGTGCTGAAAGTGGCTCAAATTTTAGTCTCGCATCTATAAAGCGGTTTCAGTAGAATTGATCATTCACTCAACCACAACATCACGGATCGCATTTGAAGAGAGTTCCAGACATTGTCCATACGTATTTACGCGCTTGCCAAACAGTTAAAAATCGAAAGTAAGTTGCTGGTCGACATCTGCAAGAAGCTTGGATTCGACGGGAAGGCTTCGGCGCTTGCCAGTTTGACCGATGAAGAGGTCGAGGACGTCAAAAAAGAGATTGCAGGCTTTTCGGCGTCGGCTCCCGCCGCTGGTTTGACTGCGTCGTCCCCTTTCAAGCGTCCGACAGCTTCGGCTCCGACCGGTCGTGTTCCAGTCCTCAAACCGACACTCAAGCCACGTTCCAGCGAGCCGTCAGCCGCTTCTTCCGAGGTTTCTACTCCCGAAGTGGATCAGGCAGTGGATCAGACTTCGGCGTCCGTGGTCGAACCGGTTGTTCCTCCTGTTTCCCCTGAAAAAACGGAACCGGAAGTCACGATTCCCGAAATTTTGCCTTCGGAACAGGTCTCGGGCAAGTCCCCGAAGGCCAAACCTTCTCCGGAAAAGCCCGTTTCAACGCCGAAAACCATTCCGGTTGAACCCCCTCCTGCAACAGAGCAAGCGGAACATGTCGCCGCCATTCGCCGTGAAGATTACGTCAGTCCCATGCGGTCGATTTTGAATAAAGTACCGCTGCTCGGTCGAAAAAAGAAGCCGGTCGAGGATCAGGACAAAGGAAACAAAGCCGGTCAGGGAAAACAGTCCGGACCGATGATCCGGTTGGCGCCCGTTCCGAAAACGGCACCCGGTCGACTGCCGAAAGCTCCTGCCGAGCCGACGCCCCAAAAACCGGACATGAAGCTCCCAAAAGAGGCGATTCGTGCTGCCGCCCAGGGAACCTCGCGCCCATTGGATGAGCATATCCGCAAGCACGAAGAGAAGCAAAAAGCCAAAGAAAAAGGAGCCGAAAAAGGAAAAGGTTTCCGGAAGGCCAAGGATTTGGAAGTCGATAAACTTCCTTTGGAAGATGATTCGTCAGTTCCCAAGAAAAAAATGCTTTTTGGAAAAGTCAAGACAAAAGAGGAGACAACGGCGGCTCCCCGAAAAAGTCGCGGTTCTTCGCGGAAACGGGCCGACGAATTCGAGGTGGAAGAACAGGTTTTTATTCCAAGGCAATTGCGTCGGCAGAAAAAAAACCAACAGGCAAAAACCACGGCACCACGAAAGACAGATATCGTGATTCAACTTCCATGCACGGTAAAACAGTTTGCCGAACAAACCGGGTTATCGATGGCGGTCGTCATCAAAAAACTTATGGAGTTTGGGGTGGCAATGCCTGTTTTGTATACAACCCCGGTTGACGCCGAGGCCGCGGAACTCTTGGGGGAGGCATTTTCCCTCAAATTACAGGTTCGGGCGGAAAAATCGCTGGAAGACGAGTTGGTGACCTCGCAATTTACGGAAGATGATCCGCCGGAATCCCTTGTTCCAAGACCGCCGGTTGTCACGTTTCTCGGACACGTTGACCACGGAAAGACCTCGCTTCTGGACCGGATTCTCCATCTGAATGTCGTCTCCGGTGAAAAAGGAGGAATCACCCAACATATTCGGGCTTATCGAGTTTCCACGCCAAACGGCGACGTCACGTTTGTCGATACGCCCGGCCACGAGGCATTTACGGAAATGCGAGCCCGCGGCGCCAATTGCACCGACATTGTCGTCCTTGTCGTTGCCGGCGACGATGGCGTCATGCCTCAGACGGAAGAGGCGATCAGTCACGCCAAGGCCGCGGGTGTTCCGATTGTTGTTGCGATGAACAAAATCGATCTCCCCGGCGCCAACCCCGAAAAAACGCTCCAGGAACTTGCCGCCAACGACATTCTTCCCAGTGAATGGGGCGGTGATGTTGAAATCGTGAAAACGAGTGCCATTACCGGTCAGGGCATTGATGAACTTTTGAACATGCTTTTGATGATCGCGGAACTTCGGGAAATCAAAGCGAATCCCAATCGTCCGGCGGTCGGAATTGCTTTGGAATCCGAGCTTCAAGCCGGACAAGGGGTCGTTGCCAAGGTCTTGGTCCGCAACGGAGTTCTCCGAACAGGAGACGTTGTCCTTTGTGGAGCCGCTTATGGTCGCGTCAAAGCGATGTATGACACGATGAATCCCGACAAGAAAATCGAGGAAGCCGACCCCGGGACGCCGGTCCAGTTGATCGGGCTTGATGTCGCGCCTGCCGCGGGAAGCCAGTTTTGCGTCCTCGACGACATTTCCAAAGCGAGAATGATCGCCGAACAACGTGCCACGACCCTTCGGTCTTCCGAACTTGCCGACATGAAACCCCAGGTGACGCTTGAGAACCTTTTCCAGCGGATCAGCGCCGCCACCGAGGTTCAAACGCTCAACATCATTATCAGGGCCGATGTTCGCGGTTCGATCGAAGCCATTCGCAAGGAGCTCGGCAAACTGGACCATCCGGAAGTCAAGTTGCGTATCTTGCAGGCATCCGTCGGAGGAATCACCGAGGCCGACGTCCAACTTGCCGACGCTTCCGAAGGAATCATCGTCGGATTCAATGTCGTGCCCGACGAAGGGGCCAGAACCCTTGCCGACAGGAAGAAAATCCAGATTCGCCGTTACGACATCATTTACAATCTTGCCGCCGACATCAAAGCCGCCCTTGAGGGGCTCCTCAAACCGCTCTCGCAACAAAAGGAACTCGGTCGCGCCTTGGTTCAAAGGACGTTTGCCGTGAGTCGGCTTGGAACAATCGCCGGTTGTCGCGTTCTCTCGGGAACCATTGAACGCGATTGCCGCATTCGGGTGATTCGTGAAAGCCGGATTATCGGCGAGTACAGTCTGGATTCACTCAAACGTGAAAAGGACGACGCCAAAGAGGTCCGTGAAGGTTACGAATGCGGAATGAAACTCCGTGGATTTAATGACGTCAAGGAAGGCGACATTCTTGAAGCCTACAAAATTGAAGAAATTGCACGAACGTTTTAACCCTTCTCCAAACTCCCTTATGTCTTCACGTCGAACACTCAAAGCCGCCGAAGCGATTCGCGAAGTGGTGGCAATGTCCATTTTAACAGACCTGCAGGATCCCAGAATACAGGACACGACGGTCACACATGTCGAGGTTTCCGGCGACATGCGTTACGCCAAGGTCTTTATTTCCGTGATGGGAGATGAAAAAAAGCAGCAACTTTCGCTCCGTGGTTTGCAGAGTGCCGCCGGTTTTCTTCAGTCCAAATGCGCCGCCCGGATCGACACCCGATACACCCCCCGAATCCAGTTCCAACTTGATCTCGGACAAAAACACGCGCAGGAAATCAACAAACTCCTCAAGGAAATTTATCCAGACGGCGTTCCTCAGGACAAAAACGAAGAGGACATGACGCAAAACGAAATCCCGGAACCGGAAAATCACGACACATCCGAGTAACAATCAGGTGACCAGTGAAAAGTATTACCTGTGTCATAAAAGTTTGGTACTTTTTTCAAGTTTTTTGATTTCATTCCCATCCTAAAATCCCAGACCATGGCCGCAACGAATCGTACCGACAAAATCAAGCAACTTTTCAAGCTCCTCCAGAAACGTTACAAGCACTATCCCAAACCGGTGACTCGGAAGGTTCTCGAGTCGCTCATGTTTGCCGCCTGTTTGGAAAATTCGTCTTATGATGCGGCGGAATCGGCGTTTTCCGTTCTGGAACACCATTACATCGATTGGAATGAAGTTCGCGTTTCCACCCCGCAGGAACTTGCCGACACGCTGCCGATGCTTCCCAACCCGCTGTCGGCCGGTGAACGAATCAAGAAAACACTGCAATGGGTTTTTGAGACGACTTACATGTTTGATCTCGAAGAGTTCCGGAAGAAGAATATTAGTCAGGCGGTGGAGTATTTTGAATCGATTCCCTCTTGCACCCCATTTATGCAAAATTACACCATACAAATGGGACTGGGGGGACATCAGATTCCGATTGACGAAGCCGCGATGAGAATTTTCCGGCTGCTGGACCTGGCCAGGGTTTCCAAAGAACAGGACAAAGAAGAGGTTTCCGGACTGGAACGAACGATCTCGAAAACGCAAGGCCCGGATTTCACGGTCTTGATCCATTTGCTTGGGATTGAATTTTTCGCAGCGCCCAAGTCTCCGGAGCTTCTGTCGCTTCTCAAGGGGATCGACTCTGATGTTGGAAAACGTTCCTGGGAACCCCCGGTTCTCGAAGTAAAAAAACCGGCAACCAAACCGACGGTTCGACCTGCTCCGGTGACCAAATCGTTCACAGCGAATTTCACAATGGATGACGAAGACTTTGAAACCCCGGAAACAGAAGATGTTCCGGTGAAAGAGGAATCCATCGAATTCATTGATCATGAGCTTGTGCCCCTCAAAAACAGTGCTGCTCCTGTTGTGGAAGAGCCGCTTGGCGATGATGAGCCGGATGATAAAACGGTGGTCAAGAAAAAAGCGGAAAAAAACAAGCCCCCTCAGGAACCGTCTGTTGATACGCCCGTGAAAGAAACGAAAGAGCAGCCAACTGTCAAAGAACAGGAGGCTGCCAAAGAGCAGGTTCCCGTGAAGAAGCCGGAATCGAAAAAAACAAAACCGGCAGACAAACCGTCCTCAAAAACTCCGGTGAAAAAAACGACATCACCTCCAAAAACGGTCAAAAAAGCGGAAAAAAATACCCTGCCAAAACCAAAAACCAAAAAAGCAGCAAATCCTCCCAAAAAGACAACGAATTCTTCCAAAAAAACAACGTCTTTTCCTAAAGACGCAAAATCCGTGAAAAAACAGTCTCACGCAAAAAAATTACAACAAAAAAAACCAAGGTAAAACAAGTCGGAAATCAAGCGTGAAAGATCAAAGGATCATCTCCTTCAATATTTTCGCTCTTTTTCTCCCGTTTTATAGAGGCGAACATAAATTTTGAACCCCTTCAATCTCCCTACCAAGCGACAAACAATTTAAGGTGATATCATGGCCGGTCATTCCCATTGGGCAGGAATCAAACACAAGAAAGCTTTGGTCGACGCCAAACGGGGAAAACTTTGGAGCAAACTTGCCAAAGCGATTATCATCGCGGCAAAAGCCGGTGGTGATCCGGACGCGAATTTCAGGCTTCGAACGGCGATCGACGCGGCAAAAGCCGTGAGTCTTCCCAAAGAAAACATCACCCGTGCCATCAAAACCGGCACCGGCGAACTCAAAGGGGAAGAACTTGAAGAAATCGTCTATGAAGGTTATGGTCCTGATGGCGTCGCCGTTTACTGCGAAGCACTGACCGATAATCGCAACCGGACGGCACCGGAAATCCGGAAAATTTTTGAAAAAAGCGGCGGAAAACTCGGAGCCACCGGTTGTGTCGCCTGGAACTTCGAGAAAAAAGGGCTTTTCGTGCTCTCCCGGTCGGCGATGGAAGAGGAAAAACTCATGGATATGGTGATCGAGGCCGGCGCCGATGATTTCAAAGTGACCGAAGAATCCTACGAAATCACCTGCTCACCGGAAGATTATCGCTCTGTTTCCGATGGGATTGTCAATGCCGGACTCATGCCGGAAGTCTCGGAACTGAGTCTTTTTCCCAAGGATTCCGTGGACATTCAAAATGCCGACAGCGCCGCCAAGGTGCTCCAGCTGATGGAAATGCTCGACGACCACGACGACGTTCAACATGTTTCATCGAACTTCAATATCCCGGATGAAATCATGGCCGAACTGGAAAAGTAACGACTTTTTCATCCGCGATCACAAATCACGACTCATAAGCAAACATCGGCGACAGCCGACCGGAATTCTACCGGAGCCGGTATGGGCAAAGCGAGGCAAAACGGCCTTCGCCTCGCGTCTGAATCTCAAGCATACAGTCTAAAGCTTATCGTCTAACAGTCTATTTTAGATTTCCGGAACAGAATACTCTTTTTGATGGCATTCCGGCATCTTTTTTGTGTGTTTTTGCCTTTTTCTATCATCTGATCGCGCTGATTGTATCGAATGTCACAATGAGGGTGACTGAGGCAAGATTCTTTTCAGGGTAAAACAGAAAACTTTTTGTTCTTCTTTCTGGTTTTTTGGCAGGTATGACCTAGATTTCTATGTCGTTAAATCGACTGAACACCAAGACATCAAGGGTGGGGGCGTCCCTCTTCCAGATGTCACTTTCTTTCCGCGACGCGAAAGAAAGAGAACTCGGTAAAGAAACAATATTGACCATTCCACAGGTTTACTTGTTGAAAGTACAAAAATCGATGGGTTTCCTTAAACGTTTTTTCAAAAATGTGTTTCGTGACGGCTCCATTCCGATCGGAGGGAGCAGCTTTGACCAGATTCCCAAACCGGAACTCGAGGCACACTTAAACATTGCGCGTTATGGAGAGTTTACACTTTCCGATGCGATACGACCCTCGTTCGACCTGAAAGTGCTTCCTAAAGAAGGGTTTCGACACGATCGTTATCACGACGAACGAAGCGGAGTGTCGGTTCCTGTCATCATGAGTTCGATTTCCCGGGAAAGATTATTTGAAACGTTCCTTGAACTTCTGGACCCTTTGGGAAATGTCGTCGATGTTGTTCTCGAAACAAGTCACAATCGCGAAAGAACAGGCCATACCGACCTCTACCGCGAACATATTGACGTGCCCGTGCTCAAAAGCATCCTTTATGATTTTGAGGATTTGTTGATCAACGACGGTTGCACCGGCATTGCCGTTTTGAATCCGGCGATTCCTCAGGAGGTGCAGCTGGACGAACATAAGCTGCTCATCATTTATGGAGAAGAATTAGGGTCCTACGAAGAGGTTTTGAATCATCATCATGTCAACTGTAATGAAAAACTTCACTTTCTGACGGAAGCGGAACATGTTCACTCGTCGAAAGACACCTATATCGAGATGTTTAATGAACTGAAAACCGATCTCGGCATGGATGGCGATTATTTTTGATTAGACTTTAGACGGGAGGTATCAAATTTTCTGTTGGAACCTCCCAGTCTATAGCCTAAAGTCTACAGCCTACAGCTTTTTTTACGGAATCTTTCCGTCTCCTGTCATTATTCTTGTTCCGGCACTTTATTTGCATGTTTTTTCTTTTTGGCGTTGGCATCGTGATGATGTTTCACAAAAAATTGCTTGTTACATAATGATCATACAATGACTGATCATTGACATGTCACATTTTTTTGAAAAAATCATTGATTTTTTTTCAAGAAACTTTTGTGCTTTTTGACACATCCAACTACAATAGTATTTTGTGGAAAACTGTCTTCCTGAGTTCTGCTTTTGAAGTAATATCTTCCGTTTTGTCCCTCTTTTCAAGGAATTTCCGCCATGTCCGAAACCGTTCACTCGACTCTTCGTCAGACCACGTTCAACAAATTGCAGCAATTCTTTCGTGATACATTCGGCATTGAAAAAAGTGGTGTCGCGTCCCGGAGACGACGTTTCATTTTTGAGCCGCTGGAAGAACGAGTGGTTTTGAGTGCAAGTCCCATGATTTTCAATCTTCCGACAGAGATCAACATCATTGCCGGAACAACATATCATGTGGCCCTGGATGGAATTCTGGGAGACAACAGTACGGGATTGACCTATACCGTTTCCAGTACCAACGCCGGGATCAATGCAAGCGTGTTGAGCGGAAACCAAAGCATCAAAATGCACATTGTCCAGTACAACGATGACGGCACGGTCTATCAGGATTTCGGCTACCTGATTTTCGAGCTTTTTGAATCCGAGACCCCTATCACCACGACACGAATCAAGAATCTCGTTGAACAACATTTTTATGACGGCCTGACGTTCCACCGAGTCATCGAAGATTTCATGATCCAGGGAGGTGACCCCGAAGGTACGGGAAGAGGTGGTTCAGGTCTTGGCAAACTTCCGGACGAATTCAGCAGTTTTCTCAGCCACAACACCGCCGGAATTCTTGCCATGGCCAACAGCGGAGCCAACACCGGAGACTGCCAGTTCTTCATCACCGACGGGGCGGTCGTCCGACTCGACAACGTCCACACGATTTTCGGATTCATCACCCAAGGAGACGCCATCCGACACGCAATCAATAGCGTAGCAACCGATGGTAATGACGTACCGCTGAAAAAAATCGTCATTGAGTCGATGGAAGTGATCAACGACACGGAAAATGGAACGCTTCGGATCACGACCAACGCCCAGTACACCGGCACCGACATCATCACGGTCACGGTCAAGGATCAGCTCGGCAATGAAACGGAATACGAAATCAAGGTGAACGTCCAGCAACCGATCATTGACTGGATAGAACCGATTGAAATGAAAGCAGGGACCAGCATCACGATTGAGCTGACCGACATCAACGGTTTCGGGGAATACATAACAACCCGTCTTTCCGGTACTCATCCCGGAATGACGTATGAAATCGTTGACGGCAACAAACTGGTGATCACGGCTGATGCAACGGTTTCGGGACTCCAGGGAGCCACCTTGATCGTGGATGACATGCTCTACTATGGACAGTACCTTTGGGTTTATGTTTCTCCCTCGGCTCCCAATGCCACGTTGACCGGCGGGGACACCGGAATCCTTGGCGACGGCATCACCTCGGCCAACAACGCTGATGACGATTCCAGATTCACCTTCACGATGGATAATATCATTCCGCAGACGGAAAAACCTCTTGAGGAAACGCTCAAACTCTACATGAACGGAAAAGAAATTCCCTTCAGAATCGTGAGCGTGGACACCGATGATGCGACCGAGCTTCTCAAGGTCGTCGTCGAAACGATTCCGGGAGAAGCCAATAAAATGGCCGACGGAACTTATGTTTTCGAGTTCGTTCAGTATCACGTGCTTCCTTCGACAGCCGCCCATCCGGAGCCGCTCATTAGTGACAAATCGACCGCCATCGTCATGAAGGTCGTGACGAAAGCCCCGCTGATCACGTCTCCGGTCGACGATTTTGAATTCAATGCCGAGCTTGAGGAAGAGCTGAAAATCCCACTCACCACCAATCAGGACAGCAATGGGGACGTGACTTTCACAATCACCTCGGGGAATGTTCCCCCGGGAATGGAAATCGTCAAGGAAGGGAACCAATATTACCTGAAATGGACGCCGGCAGCAGAGGCGGAAGCAGGGGATTATCCCGTCACAATCACGGCGACCAACAGCGGCAATTTCTCCAGTTCCGTAACCATCACAGTTGTGGTCCAGGGAGGTGGGCCGCAGTTTGTCATTGATGGAGAAAAGACCATTAACGAGGAGGAAACCCTTGAACTCGACCTTTCGCCGGTTGAAGGGGAAGAAGAACTCGAAGGAACAATCACTTACACGATTGTGGATTCAACGTTGCCGGAGGGCGCAGACGTTACCATTGAGTCCACCGGCGATCAGACCGCAAGATTCACCTGGAACACGGTCAAGGGGGATGGTCCCGGGACCTACGTGATCACGTTTCTGGCCACCGATGAAAACGGCGCAACGCGACGCAAGTCCGTCGTGGTGACGGTCAACAAAGTGTACCAGCCCCCCACCTTCGATCCGATCGGCGACGAACCGCTCCAGGCGAAAGAACGTGACAAATTTGAATACACGTTCACGGCACATGCTGACGGCACTCCGTCGGGCAAAATCACCTACTCTCTCATCGGCAATATTGAAGACGGAATGACGATCAATGCCGACACGGGCAAATTCAGTTGGACGCCGGGCAAAACTCATGCCGGCAGCACCTATACGGTGACCGTGGAAGCCACCGACGAGTTCGGGAACAAAACGACACTCGAATTCGAGGTCGCCGTGGAAAAAAGAGATGATCCGCCGGTCTTCAGTCCGATGAAAAATCCGCAGTTCTTTGACGACATCGGCACGTTCCAGATTCGCATCAATGCAACAGACCCCGATATGGTCAACGACATCAAATATTCACTTGTCGGAACAGTCCCCGAGGGGATGACGATTGATCCGACAACCGGTGTCATTCAGTGGAACGTTCCCCAGGATTATCTCGGACAATGGGAACTCCAGCGGTTCATAAACGTGACCGTGAAAGCCACGGAAATCATCGTGGGGGAAAATGGGGAAACAAGCGACGGACTTTCCTCGACGCTTTCACTCCAGTTTGAAATCATCAACCGGCAATTTGCGATGATTGTTTCGGCTGCTTCCGCCAAGAAAAACGGCGTTGGGGAGCTTGCGAAACCGACACTTCCCGAAACCGTCGGGTTGCAGATGACGACACGTCAGGACACGATGAACACGACCACTGTGCGATTTGAAACCACCTTTTATATTTCGCCGATTGATCGCCGATTCCGTAACTGGTTCGATGAAATCTCGTTCGGTATAGACGATTCCGCTGAATTTATTGAAGAAGGAGGGGACGAAGGTGGTTCCCAGAGGATGCAGGAACAGACCTTATTGAATCCGATCTCACCGAATTTCTGGCAAGGGATTGAACGGGGATTCGCCAAGACTGCTGATTCATTTCTGGACCCGACGGAAGCCGGATCCCGCATCAAGAAGGCGTTTTTCGATCTTTATGAAGCCAGTCAGGAACTGGAACTTGCCCATCATGTCGTGGAACGACCGACCACTGAAAGACAGGCAACCACTCAAGAGCAGGCTGTTACCAAAGAACAGGCGGACACTTCCGAGCTTACCAACCGTGCCGTCATGGATCGGGCCATCCTTGATTTGGCGGTCGAGGGACGCGCCGAAAACACGCCTGTGACAACGGTTACGGTTTCCAAAGATGTTTTCAATGAGGCTTTGAACCAGGCCCAACAGGGAAAACCGGCCAAAGCACCCGCCAAAGCAAAATAGTGTTTTGGCCCACAGGCGGACCACAGACAGTAGGCAATAGACGATAAAAGCCCGTTCAAAACCCATATTGGGTAGTTTGGATAAAATAATAAAAACATGAATTGCTGTAATAGCGATGTTTTTCCAATTTATCCCAAACCTCCCAAACAGGTTTTGAACGGGCTTTTCGTGTAAACACCCCCTCAATAAAAACGACAAAAACATCGGACGACAAAACATCTGTTGACATGGTTCCTCGAAATTCGCATAATTCGCACCGCACTGCTTTTTCTTGACAAGAACAGAAATTTTTTGCGATGATGTTTCTCCGATTCACTTCACGCCGCTCTGTTTTCGAGCACTTTGTCCGAAGAAAGGGATATTATGGAATCATTTTCCCACGAATTCTTGTCGTTCTATTGATTTTTGCTTGTTTTTTCATTCCTGAGGTCAACGCCCAATCCATTTTTGAGGAATTCGATATTTCCTCTTCTCAAGACTCTTCCCAAAACATTGCTCCTTTACCGAAGTCCATCATGCCGGAGGTTCCGATTCCCCCTCAGGTTTCGATGCCTCCGACGTTCCCATCTGAAGTCCAGGAACAGCAGCAACTTCAGGCACCGGAACAATTTCAAACGTCGGAACAACAGCAACCTGAAAGGGTCCCTTCGCCGCTTCCCCCGGTCAATCCGAATCGCAATTTTTTCATGACACCGGAACAAGCGACAACACTTCGGATGCTCGGACAGACATCCACGGGAAATATTTCAGCCCCAACACCGCCGAATCCTTTCCCCGGTCAAGCAAATTTGGGAAATTCGATTCCTCCTGTTTCAATGCCCTACAATCCTTATAATCCTTATGTTCCGACAACACCGGGGTATCCGTTATATTCACAGTATTCCCCTTCACAGTATCAGCCATATCCGAATGGAAATGATCTTGTCCAATCTCCCTATTTGGGGATAAATTACGGAAATCCCTATTTTTTCCAATTTCCCCAACAACAGGGAATCATGCAAGTGGGATATGGAACGTGTCAACCGCCGCCGGAACAAACACAAACCGTTCCGGAGCCGGGAAATACGAATTCCAGCTTTGTCAACAGCCCATATATGCCGGTTCGTTCACCACTCCTTGAGACGACTTTTGCGACGGCCTCGCTGATGAACCCATTCAATGCCCCCCATGGGATCCATCGGGGAGTCGGTGAACCGCTGGAAAACGAGAGTTGGCTGGATCACCCTTATTATGTTGGTGTCTTTGGCGGCTGGATATGCGGAGATGCACTGGTGGAAGGAATCCTTGATCAAGGTTCCGGTGGAAACGGCGGTATCATGGCCGGGTGGAACATCAATCACTACTGGGGACTTGAAGCACGTCTGATGGGAGCATCACTTGATCTTGAAGACATGGACGGAAATTCGCAAGGGACAAATAAACTGACCGTCCTTGACATCAGCATGCACTACTATCCTTTCGGCGAAGCCCGGTGGCGTCCCTATCTGAAACTCGGAATCGGAACGCTCAGTGAACGATTTCTCGATCAGGATTTGAAAACCTTGTCCGTTCCGTTGGGGATCGGTGTCAAGTATTTCTGGAGCGACCGAATGGCCGTGCATCTTGATTTAGTGGACAACGTGATTTTCGGAAAAGGCCCGACCCGGACCCATAGTAATGTCTCGGTCAATTTTGGCGTTTCCTATATGTTCGGAACAAACCCTAACCGTCACCCCGTGATTTATTGGCCCTACACGCCAAGTGAACCCTACTGAAGATAACTGAAGGTAAATGTCAGAAAATCAGCAGCAATTGATCACGCCTGTTTCTCCGGCGACTCCGCTTTCCTCGGCGACTTTGCCGTCGTGGAACGATTCGTCTCTTGTCGGGTCGAGCCGTGTCATGCAGGAATTGCGGGAGAAAGTCGCAAGGATCGCGGCAACTTCGGAAACCGTGCTCGTCACCGGGGAAAGCGGCACCGGAAAAGAACTGGTTGCCCGCATGATTCATGCAAAAAGTCTCCGGAAAGACAAGCCGTGGGTGACGCTGAATTGTCCGGCGTTAAGTTCGCCATTGCTGGAAAGTGAACTTTTCGGTCACAAACGAGGGGCGTTCACCGGGGCCGACGTCGACCGAGTCGGACGGTTCGAAATGGCCGATCAGGGGACAATCTTTCTTGACGAAATCAGCGAAATTGCACCGACGTCTCAATCGAAACTGTTGCGGGTGCTCCAGGAACAAACATTGGAACGGGTCGGTTCTTGTGACGCAATCCGTGTCGATGTTCGGGTGGTTGCTGCAACGAACCGGAATCTTGACGAGGAAATCAACGAAGGTCGGTTTCGTGAGGACCTGTTTTATCGTTTGGCCGTCCTTCCCGTCGAAATACCGCCGCTGCGCGACCGTCGTGAGGACATCCCGGAATTGGTTGAGTATTTGACAAAAAAAATTTCCGGTGACATAATTTTGTGGCCCGAGCCGGTAATGAATTTGTTACAGAATTATAACTGGCCGGGAAATGTCCGGCAATTGGAAAACATTGTCAAACGGGCTATTGTGCTTTGTCCGGGAAGCCATGTCACCACCGACGAGGTGATGTCGTGGATTTTTCCCAACCCCAAGGACATTCCGACAAAAATAATCAGCCCCGAAGACACCCCGTCAAAAATCATCAGCGGAACATTCAAAAACGGTCAGGATTTCGTCAAAACCGGTGAAGAATTCGTCCCGGAAAACGAATTGTTCCGTGTCGGCATGACCTTCGCCGAAGCAGAACGCCGCCTCGTTGAACTGACATTGAAACACTTCAACGGAAATCGCAGCAAAGCCGCAGAAGCCCTTGGCATCGGAGTGAGGACATTGTTCAGCAAACTACAAAGCTACCGTCGCATGAGCATTCGTCCTCATCGTTCCACGTTTTCTTGCCAATCCACCACGTCTTCTTGTCCCACATCTCCCTCTTCTCATTCGTTTGTCCAATGATCCACCCCACATCACAATTTCGCTCATTGTTCAACCAAACAACGGTGCCTGTTCTTGAGCAGGTGATCAATTTCGATGAAGCGAGGCAGAATCTGCTTGCCGGAAACATCGCGAACTACGACACGCCGGGTTATCTGGCAAGAGACGTCGACGTCACGGCGTTCAAGGGAAAGCTGGCCCGGGCCATTGAAAGGAAAAACCAGGTCGGCGGGCCGACTTCGGTCCGTTATCCGTTCCCCGATACCATGAACGCCGAAGGGGGAGTCTGGCCGGCCGATATTCCGATCCTCTATCACGACAACAACAACGTCGGCATGGAATATCAGGTGACGGAGATGAGCAAAAACAACATGGAATTCAATACCGCCATCGGAATCATGCGTCACCAAATGACACTTCTGCAATCGGCAATCAGTGAACGGTTGTAAAACCTTTTTCATGGTTGTAAGGTCTTTTTTTTACTCTCTCCCTTTGATTTTTATGCCTTCATCATTGGATTGTACACTTTGCCTGATGCGTCAGTCGTTGGAAGCGGCACGATTCGCTTCTCCTGATGCGGAACTTCATGAAACCGTGGTCAAACGGGTCATGGAACTGGTCATGGAACGGGGGTTTCAGGTTCCGCCGCCGTTGATCGGCCAGGAAATTCACCGGATGATACGCGAACTGACGAACAATCCGGACCCTTACGCCCAGGTGAAGCGGGAATTCAATGATTTGATGCTTTCCCGAATGGAGGCATTGCGAAATCGGATACATGCTTCGAGTCACCCTTTTGAAACGGCAGTCCGGATCGTCATTGCCGGCAACACCATTGATTGTGCCTTGCGGGCGAGTATTCGTCCTGAAATGGTCGACGAAGCGGTTGAAGCCGCCCTTTGCGAACCGATCAACGGCAATCTGGCGGAATTGGAAGAGGTCGTCCGCCGTTCCGAAAACATCATTTATTTGATCGACAATTGCGGGGAAATCGTTTGCGACCGTCTGTTGATTGAGCTGCTCATGCCCAAGAAAATCACCGCCGTGGTTCGGGGAACCCCGGTGATCAACGACGCAACTCTGGAGGATGCAAAATACGTCGGTCTGACCGATGTCGTTCCGGTGATCAGCAACGGCAATGACGGACTCGGCACAATTCTCGAACAATGCAGCGAAGAATTCATGGAACATTTTCGAGCTGCCGACCTGGTCATCTCCAAAGGGCTCGGCAACTTCGAAACGTTGATTTGTTATGGTTCGGAAGTCATCACGCAAACGATTGCGTTTTTGTTCAAGGCAAAATGTGCCTTTATCGCCGGGTTTTCAGGAACACAGCTTGGCGATGCCGTCGTCCGAATTCAAAAAAAAGGCGAGAAACTTTTTTCGCCTTGAAGTTCGAAGGCGATGCCGGAACCGGTACAGGTGGGTGGTCATTTGACCAACAGACGTTCCAACCGCTTGCGTTGCCGGGATCAAACGCCCGTGCGTTTGCCCGCCGGGAGGCATCTTTTAAACGTCCTATGGTGATATGTTTCACAACTTTCCAAATTCACTAACCCGACAGCGCACATGTCAAAGGACGTTGAAAAATGTCTCCGACGGGCAATGTGCCGTTGCATCGCCCAGCGTACCGCTGGACCGCAATATTCCTCACGTGTTTTATATTGACTCCGGTATAATCTGCAGAACAACCTCCTGTTTCTGTACAATATCTACCGTTTTCTATAAAATACTATTGTTTTCTCTATAAATACACGTTGTTCCATGCTATATATTTGAATTCCAATGGAATATTATTTCATGTTAATGAGAATATTGCTAGAAATATGAAACGATATACAAACCCAACCGATACAAAGTGGCACTCGCTTGAAATGCGGGAAACCCTCGACCGATTGCATGTCGACGCTCAAACAGGGCTTGTCGAAAATGACGTCATCGAACGGATGGACCATTTTGGGCCGAATCGATTGACGGGAACCAAGCCCGTTAGCAGTTTTGTTCGTTTTGTCAAACATTTCAACGACATTCTCATTTATATTCTGTTTGCGGCGACGATCATTTCGCTGTTTTTAGGGAAATATCTTGATGCCATCGTCATTTTGGGGGTCGCCGTTATCAATGCCGTCATCGGCTTCATTCAGGAAAACAAGGCGGAAAAAGCGATCGAGGATTTGAAGAGTCTGCTCGCGCCGCAGGCCAAGGTGATGCGAAGCGGCAATCGTTTGGAAATTGACACCACGGAATTGACCGTCGGTGACATTGTTATTCTTGAGCCGGGAGACCGTGTTCCGGCTGATCTTCGCTTGATCCGGACCGATAATCTCAAAATCGAAGAAGCCGCTTTAACCGGTGAATCGCTTCCCAGTGAAAAATCAACCGACGCCTTGAATTCCGAAACAATGTTGGGCGACCGTGTCAACATGGCATTTTCCGGGACAAGTGTCACTTCGGGAACCGGACGGGGAATCGTTGTGGCCATCGGAAATTTGACGGAAATCGGAAAAATCAATCAAATGATGACCGACGTCAAAAAAGTGACGACGCCGCTGTTGAAACAAACGGCCGAATTCGGAAAATTGATCGCCGTGTTGACCGTGACGGCTGCCACATTGTTGTACATCTATGGATTCGTTGTCAAAAGTAACGAACCGGTCGAGTTACTCATGGCCGTCATCGCTCTGGCTGTTGCGGCCATCCCGGAAGGGTTGCCGGCAATACTTTCCATCATACTTGCGGTCGGTGTACAGAACATGGCCCGCAGAAATGCGACGATTCGCAATCTGCCGTCGGTCGAAACATTGGGAGCCGTTTCCGTCATTTGCTCGGACAAAACCGGAACGTTGACGAAGAACGAAATGACGGTCCAAAGAATCGTGACCCATGACGGTTTTTATTGCGTGAGCGGGACAGGGTATTCACCGGTGGGCGACGTCAAAAAAGACGGACAGCACGTCAATTTTAATGAAGCTCGGGCGCTGAAAAAACTGCTGTTATGTGGTGACATTTGCAACGAATCATCGTTAAGCCGTTCCGACGACGGAATCTGGAAGGTCAACGGTGACCCGACGGAAGGCGCCCTGATCGCCGTTTTCCTGAAATCGGATATTGATCACACGGAACCTCCCCGCATTGCGACGATTCCCTTTGATTCGCAATACAAGTACATGGCAACACTGGTTGAGGAAAAAGACGAAAACACGATTTACATCAAAGGTGCTCCGGATCGCTTGCTGAACATGGCGGACAAGGAATTCGGGGAAGACGGTATCACGCCGCTCAAACGCGGGTACTGGGAAGAAAAAATTACGGAACTTGCCCGGGCGGGGCAACGTGTTTTAGGTCTTGCCTACAAACCGGTTGACGGCGGCACGACGCGTATTGAGCACAAGGATGTCACCGAAGGTATCGTTTTTCTCGGACTTGTCGGCATCATTGACCCACCGAAAGAAGAGGCCATTGAAGCGGTTCGGGTTTGCAAGGAAGCCGGAATTCGCGTCAAAATGATCACGGGGGACCACGTCGATACGGCAAAGGCGATTGGCGCCGAACTGGGGATCGGGGACGGGACGCAATCTTTGCGAGGTTGTGACATCGATAAAATGACGGATGAGGAATTGATCAAGGCGGCCCGGGAGATTGATATTTTTGCACGAACCAGTCCCGAACACAAATTGGAACTTGTGGAAGCATTGCAGGAAAACAAATCCATTTGCGCCATGACCGGCGACGGTGTCAACGACGCTCCGGCTTTGCGAAAAGCCGACATCGGCATCGCCATGGGGATCAAGGGAACGGACGTGGCGAAAGACGCCGCTGAGATCGTGCTCATTGATGACAATTTCGCGACGATTGTTGCCGCCGTCGAGGAAGGACGCCGCGTCTATGACAACCTGAAAAAAACGATCCTGTTCATTTTACCGACGAACGGGGCTCTCAGTTTCCTTGTTTTGGTGAGCATTCTGTCCGGCATGTCGATGCCGTTGACGCCCGTGTTGATTCTTTGGGTCAACATGGTCACGTCCGTAACGGTTTCGATGGCATTGGCCTTTGAAAAAATCGAACACGGTGTCATGCAACGTCCCCCACGTCCACCGAGTGAACCATTATTGGGCGGATACTTCATTTGGCGAATTATTTTCGTGTCTTTATTAATCGGAGGTTTGACGCTGGTCCTTGATCACTTGTTACTGTACAGAGAAACCGCACGTGAAGAGGTGATGACCATCACGTTGCAGACGATTGTTTTGGCTCAAGCGTTTTATCTTGTCAACTGTCGCAGCATCAGAAATTTTGCCTTCGACAAGAATTTCTTCACGAATAAATCCGTATTTCTTGTCACGGGCTTTCTCCTGTTGTTACAGCTTGCGATCACCTATATTCCGCAGATGAACGTCATTTTCGGCACGACCCCGATCCGTCTTTACTCATGGGCATGGCCGGTGGTCATCGGCTGTATCGTGTTCATTGCTGTAGAAATTGAAAAAAGAGTGGTCGGAAACAAAAAAACTTGAAAAAAGTGTCAATCTTTTATGACACAAGCAATAGACCGAAGTCGGTATGGGTGGTCATTTGGCCTTTCAAGTTTGCACTCTCAAAGACAAGTGGGGTCCAGCGGCCATCCGCTGGTCACCGAAGGCATTTTTTAAACGTCCTTTGTTATGTGCATTCCAGGGTTGGTTGATTTGGAAAATTGTGGAACCTTACACCATAGGGCGCTAAAAAATGTCTCCGACGGGCAACTGGCCGTTGCATGCCCAGCGTGCCGCTGGACCGCAGTGCCCGGTATTTGAAAATTTCTAACCGGCTTCCATATAAAATGCTCTAAAGTCGGATAAAGTTGATCAAAAAGGTGTTTTTTGCTCAAAAAACATTATGTACACGAAGCCATTTTCCGTTATAATGACAATGGCATACTTTTTCTATGCGCACTTGGCATATCTTGCGATGGTTTTTTGAACTGTAATCAATGCCTTATACTAAAGAAGATTTTCACAATGACTTCTACAAAAGCATTCTCCTCTTTACTGATTCTTATAACGCTGTTTTTTATAGTCGGTTGTGGAAATTCACGTGCCGCATCGGGACAAAACGACGCTTCCAACGACACTTCAATAACAGACTTCAAAGAATTTCAGGAATTCAAGGACATCAAAACCAAAGCTGACAAAGGCGATATTGACGCGCAATGCTGGTTGGCACTTTGCTTAAACAATGGCCTGTATGGATGCAAAATTGATAAACCTCAAGCCAAAGAGTTGTTCCAAAAGGTAGCCAAAAATCCCAATGAGGATTTAGCCTCCGTTCAATTCTGCAAAGGCGTTTGCTACAAAAACGGTTGGGGTGTTACCAAAGACATTGATGAAGCGGTGAAATGGTATCGTCAAGCAGCCGATCAGGGGTTTGCCCCGGCGCAAACTACACTTGGCGGTTGTTATAGAGACGGTGAAGGCGTACCGCAGGATTATGAAAAAGCGATGGAATGGTTCATAAAAGCAGGTGATATAAAAAAATTGGGTGATATAGTTGATAAACAAGAGTATGCGATTGCTCAAAATAATATTGGTGCATTATATCATGATGCAAAAGGTATTAAACAGAACTATACCGAATCAGGCTACCGTAACGAAGCATGCTATTGGTATAGACAGGCGGCTAAACAAGGATATGCACTTGGACGGTATAATTTTGGTGTTGTTATTCAAGAAATAGGAACTTTCAAGGACGGAGCTGAAGAGACTGTCAAATTGTATCGTCTTGCTGCGGACCAAGGACTTGACCGTGCGCAGAATAATCTGGGCTATTGTTTAGCGAATGGTATTGGAGTCTCAAAAGACTTAAAGGAAGCGTTGAAATGGTACCGCAAAGCGGCGGAACAGGACCACAAAACTGCAAAAAAGAATGTGCGTCTTACCAACCATGAATTAGTCCTGGAAGACGATGTTTCTTCGGTCATCAAAGACCTTATCAATCAGGATCTCAACACCAGGTTTAAGCATAAAAATACCCAGCTCAATACCGCCGTCATCAATGGCAAGACCGGCCAGATTAAAACGTTGATTCAAGATGGTGCCAATGTCAATGCAGAAGATGAAAATGGATTCACGCCGCTTGATTATGCGATCATTCAGAAAAATCTTGCTGCACTGAAAGAACTGGTGAAACAAGGAGCCAAATTTAATGAAGAGACCGCCGACAGGGCGACTCCGCTTGTGATCGCAATCAACCTGAATGCTGTTGACCTTGTGAAAGAACTCATCACATCAGGAGCTGATGTCAATATTGAAGAAGGAAGACCTCTCCGTCGTGCGTGCTACTTGGGTCACACCGAAATCGTGAAAGAACTTGTCAAACAAGAAGCCGATGTCAACGCGAAAACTACGGATGGCTGGACACCACTTCATTTGGCCGCAGAATACGGACATCTTGACGTTGTTAAGGAAATTATCAAACATGGGGTGGATGTCAACGCGAAAACCGAGGATGATTGGACACCGCTTCACTTGGCCGCAGAATACGGACATCTTGACATTGTTAAGGAACTTATCAAACATGGGACGGATGTCAACGCGAAAGATTCGGATGACTGGACACCGCTTTATCTGGCCGCACGAGAAGGAAAACTTAAAGTTGTTCGGGAACTTATCAAGCAAGGGGCAAATGTCAACGCGAAAGCTAAGGATGGCTGGGAGCCACTTCATTTAGCCATAAAAAATGGACATATTGAGATTGCTCAGGAACTTATCAAACATGGGGCAAATGTCAACGCGAAAACCGAGCATGGCTTGGTTCCACTTTATTCGGCCGCTGAATGCGGACATCTTGAGATTGTTAAGGAACTTATCAATCAAGGGGCAGATGTCAACGCACAATTTCTGAGTGGCTGGACACCGCTTCATGAGGTTGCAAAAAATGGAAAACTAGAGGTTGTTAAGGAACTTATCAAACATGGGGCAAATGTCAACGCATATGTCGATGTAACAATATATTCTGAATATTCTAAATATTATGAGGGCGGCTTGACACCGTTTCTTGAGGCCACACAAAACGGACATCTTGAGGTTGTTAATGAGCTTATCAAACATGGGGCGTATGTCCATGTAAAACCTGTGAAGAATGGCTTGTCACCGCTTCATCAGGCCGCACAAAACGGACATCTTGAAGATGTTAAGGTGCTTATCAGGCAAGGGGCTGATGTCAACGCAAAAACCAAGGAGAATGAATTGACGCCTCTCTATGTCGCAGTCGATTACCGTGCAGATATTGAAATTATCAGAGAACTTGTCAGAAATGGTGCTGATGTCAACGCACAATGCGACAAAATTCATGGTCTAAAGACTCCTTTATATATTGCCGCAAGTGACCCGGGTGTTGGACTTGATGTTGTCAAATTTCTTCTTGATTCGGGAGCGGATCCTACTTTTGCTGGTGAAATATATTTTACTGCTCCAAAAACAGTACCGCTTAGTACTACAGCGCAATGTCTAAGTCCATTTACACTGATGAATTTTCCGTAAGTCGATGCCTCGTCGGGCGATTCGTTTTCGTGTCGTTCGTTGGTGGCAGAACGTTGCCACGGCGTTGCG
>Ga0123353_10000296_pt1 | contig 61936 bp, 42 predicted proteins | sample TergutLab28metaG_3_FD_92763 | JGI IMG/M metagenome (GOLD analysis project Ga0123353, IMG submission 92763) | Labiotermes labralis P3 segment gut microbial communities from Petit-Saut dam, French Guiana - Lab288 P3 | ecosystem: Host-associated > Arthropoda: Insects > Digestive system > Gut ... | reverse complement strand
CCAGACTCCGCTTCATTCGGCAGCGACATGGAATAACAATGTCGAAGTCATTAAATTCCTTGTGTCTCAAGAGGTAAATGTTAATGCCAAGAACAAATATGGCTTAACTCCGCTTCATCGTGCGGCAGTCTGGGAAAATATCGAAGTCATCAAACTCCTCGTGTCCAAAGGGGCAGATGTTAATGCCAAGGACAACGATGGTCATACTCCGCATGGGGTGACATGGAGTGAAACCTTTGAATTCCTCGTGTCTCAAGGGGCAGATGTTAATATCAAGGACACCGATGGCTGGACTCCGCTTCATCATGCGGCAGGCTAGGAAAATGTCGAAGTCGTTAAATTTCTCGTATCCAAAGGGGCCGATGTTCATGCCAAGGGCAACGATAGCTGGACTCCACTTCATTCGGCGGCAGATCATGGAAATGTCGAAGTCATTGAATTTCTCGTGTCTAAAGGTGCAGATGTTAATGCCAAGGACAACGAGGGCCGGACTCCGCTTGATCTAGCAAAGCATAGTAGATATAACAATGAGGAAATTGACGAGGAGGCTGTAGAATACCTTTCCAGTGTAGGTGCTAAATCAGGAAAAGAATGATTCTATCTTATGCTTCATGTTTCTTTCTTCAAGAGCATGGCAAGAATTTCCCGGATTCGTTTCATCGAAATCGGCATTCCTGCGGCGACACGATATTTCGAGCGTTTTGCATGGGCGGCCCACTTGATTTGCAGTTCGTCGAGAAGAAGCAACATCGGAATTCCGGTCAGACGACTGTCATCGGCAATCTGGTTGAATCCGGCAACGGCCTTTTGACCGAGAAATTGGGCATTGATGAGAACACAATCGGGCGGGTCATCTTCGGTCATCCGGTCGATTGCCCGGACCGGGTCCGACATGATCAGAACCCGATAACCGGATTTTTTCAACGATTCACGAAAGAGATTTTGCATGTCCGGTTCGGATTCCATGACAAGAATGACCGGCGGCTTCTCCTTTGGGGCGTTCCAGTTCGTTTTTGTTGCGAGTCCCAGTTCGATCTGTCCCGGGACGATCCCTTCGTTGGCGGTTCCTTCCTCGAGTCGTTTCGCGGCCACGTGAAGATCGGCGAGCATCTCCGCCATGGTTTGATAACGTTTCTCCACGTCCATCGACATCGCTTTGTTCACCACAAAACCAACGGCATGAGGCACCGAGGCGTTAAGCGACTGAAGCGGCTTGACCTGATAAAAACGGTTGCGGTCGAGACGTTTCTGACGGTCTTTGGTCTCAAACAGCGGAGGAACACCGGTCAAAAGATGATAATAGATGCAACCGAGGAAATAAATATCACTTCGTGGGTCGTTCCTTCCGACCCCGGTTATCCGTTCCAAAGCGGCATAATCAATCGCCCGCTGATTGGTAAATGTTCCACGTGAGGTTTTACTGATGTTCTCCAGAGCCGCCAATCCAAAATCGACCAGCAAGGCTGTTCCACTGGAAGAAATAAGAACGTTACTCAATTTCAGATCACGGTGTTGGAGCTGACGTTTGGCGGCGTAGTCAAGCCCGCTGCAAGCATCGGTGACGATTCGTGTCGTCATTTTCGGCTCAACCGTTTTTCGCACTTTCAGAAAGTCTTTCAGTGTTTGTCCCTCGACAAAATCCATGACCATGTAGTGCAGCAGGTCTTTGGAAACAATGTCGTAGATCGGAACGATATTCGGGTGCCGAAGTTCCATTCCGAGTTCGGCTTCACGGACAAACTGGTCGATTACCTCCTTGTTGTCGCTGAAACGACCGCGCAGCACCTTCACGGCGACGATTTTTCCCGTCTTTTTATGCGTGGCCCGAAAGACCCGGGCAAAAGTCCCGGACCCGGCCAAAAAAAGAACCTTATAATCCCCGTAATTAAACCCGCCCATCTCCCCTTCAAGCAGACGGTCCATCTGGTAGTTGGTCAGTATTCCCTGTCGGAGAAGTGTTTGACGAAAGAGGTCGAGATCGACATGCTGGACGCCAAGCAGAGACCGGATTTCATGAACCTGATCCAGGGACAAAATTTCCAGCGATAGTGCTCGCTGTATCAGATCGTCAACGGTTTGTTCCGGCATTGTTTCTCTTCAATCATTGGTCACAATTCATCACAAAAGCATGGTTTCCCAACACCGGCATCCCGGCACGAGGACTTTGCCTTTCCTATCATAGATTGCGCGGGAAAAAAACGCAAGAATTTTCAATCTTTTTTCAAAATTGCTCAATTATCATAATTTTTCCAAGTCGATAAGGAAAAAACACAATAAATCTTCATTATTTTCTGCAAATAACGCAGGTTTTCACAGATTTTTTTATCTTTACATCAGCGTTCATTGCGTTCTTGGCTGGTCCTGATTTTGAGGGTTTTCAGACTTCCGCGGAGTTCTTTCCCATTGTTTGGAAGGGCTGGAAGCAAACGTCAACCCAGAAAACAGAAGATAACCAAGCAATATTTGCGGAATTCGGACAAGCATCTTGATCCGTTTGAGAGTAAGCCCCAATTTTACGACGCCCAGGGAGAAGTAAACCAAATGAGCCAACCAACATAGCAATGTGACAATCAGAAAAGTGAGTCCCCAACCTGTTTTTAACGGCCAAATGAGCATGAAGCACAAAAGCGTGGTCAATATCAATTGGAAAACAATCAACGGACGGCTGAGCATCAAAAGTGTCAGACCGGCATCCAAACGCAACTTGTTTGCCGTGAACAGTCCCGAAACCAGCAAAGGGATTCCCCGGCAAAGACTCAATGCAAGGGTTCCGCCGATCCATCGTTTTCGTTGAACCTGCATTGTCTGTTTTTCCTCAGGATATTCCGAGAAAACGTTTGCCTCCGAAAGATATGTCACCGGAATCTCCTTTTTAAGCAGTTCAAGTGTCAAATCGGTGTCTTCGACGAGAGATTCGGGATTCCAGGCAAATTCCTCCGCAATTTCTCTTGGAAAATACATGCCGGTTCCCCGTAACAGCGAAAACAGGTTCATGAACGACTTGGGAGCATAAAAAAAGTCGTTTTCGAGACAATTTCCAACGGCGAAAAAGTAGCTCAATGGCGTCTCATCAGAAAAATCTGCGACATTATTCACTTGGAGAGGCGCCGTGTGGGATTTTTGAGCGTAATAGTCAATGGAACGTAACGTGTGATTGTCCAATCGACTGTCAGCGTCCATAAAAAATATGCCGTCGTAGTCATTTTCCTTGAGAATCTTTGGAATTGCATCATTCAAGGCGTGTCCCTTGCCACGGTGTTCAGAATCGTTTCGGACGATCACCCGTGCCCCCAATTTTTCAGCGACCACGTCCGTTTTGTCTGTACAATTATCCGCGACAACATAAACGACGCGCAATTCCTGGGGATAATCCGCGTTTTGAACAGAAAGAATCGACTTTTCAATGACCATTTCTTCATTATGTGCAGGAATCAATACCGCAATTTTGGTTTTTGCCACGCGACTTTGATGCCTTTTTCGTTTGAGAGTCAATCCCACCCCACCCAAGAACAAATGGTATGAAGCAATGATTATTGTTGGAAAAACAAAGAAAATGAGAACAAATATTTCAATGAGATTCATAGTAGATTTTTACCCAAAAATCTAATGGGCCGGCAAAGTCATGTTTTCTTACGAAAATCATACCTTACAATATAGTGACTGGAAGACTTGAATTTCATGAAGTATTTCACGAAATTGTCGTAAAAGTTTGCAAAGGTTACGAATTTAGGGGGAGTTGACGACCGGGTGATTCGGGGTACAATCCCAACAGTTTTTCTAACGGGGCGTAGCTCAGCCTGGCTAGAGCGCTACGTTCGGGACGTAGAGGCCGGAGGTTCAAATCCTCTCGCCCCGATTTGATCAACGATTTTTTTTCTGATTTTTGACCGGAGAGGTGGCAGAGTGGTCGAATGCGCGGGTTTGCTAAACCCGTGAACTCGTAAGGGTTCCGCAGGTTCAAATCCTGTCCTCTCCGCTTGTTTTTTTTCTTGTAAGGGACCGTCTTCCTCCTTGTGGAATCTTCCGCGTCACAGATAATTGAATGATCCTCGCAATGATTTTATAGATATACTCAAGCCAGTTAGAAAGCCCAGAAGCTGGACATGGAAAGCCCTGTAACACAGGGCATTTGCGCGAGGCCGAAGGCTAGTGCCCATACCGGCTGCGGTAATTTGGAGAGTTCGATGGAAAATCTGTTCATTAAAGGCGGTCACGTTGTCGACCCGAGTCAGAATCTTGACCGTGTTACCAATCTCCGTATTGCCGACGGAAAAATCAATGGAATTGAGGTCCTCCCGGAATCGGGTGACCGGGTGATCAATGCCCAGGGAAAAATCGTCACCCCTGGTCTGATCGACATGCACGTCCATCTTCGCGAACCGGGGCGGGAAGAGGACGAAACCATTGAAACCGGAACAAAAGCCGCGATTTGTGGCGGGTTTACGTCAATTGTATGCTGTCCGAACACAGAACCGCCTCTCGACACCCCGGGTACCCTTGAGTTGGTGCGACAACTCGCCCAAAGAGCCGACCAATGCAACGTTTATTCCATCTGTTGTATCAGCAAAAATCGGGAAGGAAACGAACTTGCCGAACTTGGACTTCTGTTCGAGGCGGGAGCCGTCGCTTGCAGTGATGACGGCTCACCGATTGCCGACCCGGAACTGATGCGACGGGCATTTGAATATTGTCGCATGTTTGACAAGCCGATCTTGAACCATCCTGAGTCTCTGGCCCTGACAAAAGGGGGCATCATGCACGAGGGTAAAGTTTCCATGATTCTCGGACTCCGCGGAATGCCTGCCGCCGCCGAAGATGTGATGGTGACCCGCGATATTACCCTTGCGGAACTGACGGGTGGTCGCCTTCACGTCATGCACGTTTCGACGGAAGGGGCCGTTCAGGCGGTTCGCCGTGCAAAGTCGCGAGGAGTCCGGGTGACGGCTGAGGTGACACCCCATCATCTCGTGTTGACCGACGAGTCGCTTCGGTCGTTTGATTCCAACTTTAAAATGAATCCGCCGTTGAGAAGTCAAAGACATGTCGATGCTTGCGTCGAGGCGCTCAAGGATGGAACCATCGACGTGATTGCAACGGACCATGCTCCCCATGCCGTGGAAAAAAAGATGCAGGCCATTGATTACGCCCCGTTCGGAACCATCGGACTTGAAACAGCCGTTTCGATTGTCGTGACACGATTAGTAAAGACCGGGATTCTCACCTGGACACAAATGGTCGAAAAAATGTCGCTCAACCCGGCCAGGATTCTCGGACTTTCCAAAGGAACTCTTCAAGTCGGTGCTGACGCTGATGTTACGATCATTGATCCCGAGAAGAAATGGACGGTGACCTCTGATTCACTGTATTCCAAAAGCAAAAATTCTCCCTTCCTCGGCATGGAACTGACAGGATGTGCCGCCACAGTGATTGTTGGTGGAAGAATCAAGAAGTATTGATTGTTATCTTTGATTTTTTGATCAAATCATTTGATAAAGACCAACGACATTCTGAATTTCTCTAAAAAATGACTGCCAAAATGGCATTTTGCTTCTTCCTGGTAAAATCAATGTCATTTTTCAAGGTTATTTTGATTTTTTAAATCATTGATATGGAACATGTTGCAAAAAGTCAACATGTTTGGCATGATCATTGCTTTTTCCCTACAAAAACTTATGTTCTCACTGCCAGTTTGGAAGGTAAAAGGGGAAAGGTGGGAAGGTGAGGATGGAATCATTGGGAATGGTCAATGCGGAATGTGGAATTTATTTTTAATTCCCAACTCCCAATTCTGCATTACTTTCCCTCTCACCTGAGACCTGTCACTTTTTACTTTCCAAACTTATTTACCTTGATGAAATAACCTTAAAAGAACTTTTTAACAAAAAACTTTTTAACATTGAAGCCAGTAACCAGGAGGAATCCGCAGTGGCAAAAAAATTGTCTTATGATGACGCGGCGTATCAGCCGCTCGTTGCCGGGGTGAGCAAATTGACCCGAGCCGTCAAGAGTACCTTGGGGCCGCGTGGCCGAAACGCTGTTCTCGACAAAGGTTGGGGTGCTCCCAAAATTACCAAAGACGGCGTGACCGTTGCCGAGGACATCACGCTTGATGATCCGGAGGAAAATCTCGCCGCCCAATTGGTCAAAGAGGCCGCCAAAAAAACAAACGACGTCGCCGGTGACGGAACAACCACCGCAACAGTCTTGGCTGAAGCGATTTACGTCGAAGGTTTGAAAATGGTTGCCGCAGGAGCCGATCCGATGTCGTTGGCACGGGGAATTCAGAAGGCCGCGACCGCCGTTTGTGACGCCGTTTCCAAAATGGCAACGAAAATCGACGAAAAGAGCAAAAAAGAGGTCGCCCAGGTTGCCGCAATTGCCGGAAACAATGACCCGTCGATCGGCCAAACCCTTGCCGAGGCGTTCATGAAGGTCGGCAAGAACGGCGTCATCACCGTCGAAGAGGGGAAGCAAGCCGAAACCACCGTCGATGTCGTCGAGGGGATGCAGTTCGACCGCGGTTATCTTTCGCCGCATTTCGTCAATAATCTCGACTCGCAGACGGTCGAACTGGAAGATTGCCTGGTTCTTGTCCATGAAGAAAAAATCTCGAATGCCCGTGCTCTTGTGCCGCTTCTCGAAGCCGTTTCCCAACAGAGCAAGCCGCTTTTGATTTTGGCCGAAGATATTGAAGGGGAAGCTCTTGCGACGCTTGTCGTCAACAAAATGCGGGGAATTCTCAATGTTTGTGCCGTGAAAGCCCCCGGTTATGGGGATCGTCGCAAGGCGATGATGGGTGATATTGCCATTCTGACCGCTGCCCAAGCGATTTACAAAGACCTTGGTGTCCAGCTTGATTCGGTGAAACTTTCCGACCTCGGCAAGGCGAAAAAAGTGACGCTTACAAGCGACGAAACAACGATTATCGGTGGGGCGGGCAAAAAAGACGCCATCGACGGACGTGTCGAGCAAATCAAACGTGAACTCGAAACAACAACCAGCAATTACGACCGTGAAAAGCTCCAGGAACGGTTGGCCAAGCTTGCCGGAGGTGTCGCGCAAATCAATGTCGGTGCCGCCACCGAAACCGAGATGAAAGAGCGGAAAGACCTCTATGAGGATGCCCGGGCGGCCACAAAAGCGGCCCTTGAGGAAGGAATCGTTCCCGGCGGTGGCGTCGCGCTGCTCCGGAGCGACAAGGCTCTTGCAAAAGTCGAAACCGTTGGTGACGAACAGTTCGGCGTGCAAATTGTCAAGAAGGCCCTCGAATCCCCGATCCGTGCCATTGCCGAAAATGCCGGCGTCGATGGCGGCGTGGTTGTCAATCGTGTTCGCCAGATGAAAGGCAAAAGCGATGGTTATGACGCCGACAGAGACACCTATTGTGACCTTGTCGAAGCGGGAATCGTTGACCCGGCGAAGGTCGTCAAAGCGGCGATGATGAACGCGGCCAGCGTGGCCGGTCTCATGCTCACCACCAGTTGCATCATGACCGAAATTCCGAAAGACGAACCCCCGATGCCCCCCGGCGGCATGGATGGAATGGGTGGCATGGGAGGTATGGGCGGCGGAATGCCGGGAATGGGCGGAATGGGATTTTAGTAAGCGCAAAGATCAAAGCGCAAAACGCAAAGTTTTTAATCACCGTTTAGCCGTGCATCTTAAACGCTGACGCAATGATTATTAAAAAACCTTATTTTCAAGGACATTTATATGCAACTTCACATTGATACTGTGCGTCGTATTCTCGAGAGTAGTCGAGGATGTAAAAAATATCTGGACAAAGAAATGTTTGATAAGGATTGTAAAAAACTTCCAAACCCCGTTTGTGGAATAAAATACTTTTCAGTATTTAGTGACAAAAATGTTATCCATTATTCTGGTGACCCCGATTCTGGTGACCCTGGTGGCTTTTGGGATATTTCTGGTGATGAACTGAAATATCACTATGATCTACTTGGTGCTATGGGTTGTTTTCTGCATTACTCACCGGAGCACAGTCAGGGAAGTCATATTCCAGTTCAATATTTATCTTGGGCTGGCCACGATCGATTGAATGAATTGAAAAAACAAGCAAATAATCCATACTAACCAATAACCATTTAAAATAATTTTTATACAAGGAAACATATCATGGCGAAAAAAGACACCAGTATCAATCTCCGACCGTTGGATGACCGTGTTGTTGTGGAACCGGTTGAGGCGGAACAAATGACCGCCGGGGGAATCGTTCTTCCTGATTCGGCCCAGGAAAAACCGCAACGCGGCATCGTCATCGCGGTCGGTTGCGGCAAACTACTCGACAACGGCAAACGTGCTGAAATGAGCATCGTTGTTGGCGACGAAGTGATTTACGGCAAATACTCCGGCAGCGACATTGAAGTCGATGGCCGTGAAGTCAAAATCCTCCGCGAAAGCGATATTTTGGCTAAGGTTGTGAAATAAATTTAGAGGGGGAAGGAAAAATAATGCGGAATTTGGGAATTGGGAATTGGGAATTAAAAACAATTCTGCATTCCCCATTCCCCATTCACAATTCCCAATTATTCCCCCTTTTATCTCTTACCTATCAATAACAACACAGAAAGATATAAACGTGGCTAAACAATTACTATTTGATGATGAAGCCCGCAAGAAAATTTTGCAGGGTGTCAATAAACTGGCCGATGTCGTTGCCGTGACGATGGGGCCGACCGGGAAAAACGTGATTCTCAACAAATCGTATGGCGGCCCGACCGTGACCAAAGACGGCGTGACCGTCAGTAAGGAAGTCGAGTTGGAAGACCCGTTCGAGAACATGGGCGCCAAGCTCGTCAATGAAGTCGCTTCGAAAACCTCGGACATTGCCGGTGACGGAACAACGACGGCAACCGTTCTTGCCCGATCCATCTTCCGGGAAGGGATCAAAAACATCGCCGCCGGTGCCAACCCGACGGCCATTCGTCGCGGAATCGACCGTGCCGTTGACGCGGCGGTCGGACAACTCGAATCCATGACCAAGGCGATCACAACGAAACAGGAAGTTGCCAACGTCGGAGCCATCAGTGCAAACAACGACTTTGAAATCGGTGAACTTCTCGCCGAAGCCATGGAAGCCGTTGGTAACGACGGCGTCATCACCGTTGAGGAAGGCAAAACCGCGGAAACGACTTATGAAGTCGTCGAAGGAATGCAGTTTGACAAAGGCTACCTCTCGCCGTATTTCATCAACCGGACTCCCGAGATGGATTGTCTGCTCGAAAACGCCTATATTTTGCTGCACGAGAAGAAAATCAGCAATCTCCGTGAACTTGTGCCGCTTTTGGAAAAGGTTGCTCAGAAAGGGGCTCCGCTTCTGATGGTTTGCGAAGATGTCGATAGTGAGCCGCTGACGCTTCTTGTCGTGAACCGCTTGCGGGGACTTTTGAATGTTGCCGCCGTGAAAGCCCCAGGTTTTGGTGACCGCCGCAAGGCGATGCTCCAGGATATTGCCATTCTGACCGCCGGAACCGTCATCAGTGAAGACCTTGGGATCAAACTTGAGAACGTCACGTTGGAGCAACTCGGTCGCGCGAAGCAAATCACCGTCGACAAGGACAAAACGATCATCGTCGAAGGTGCCGGCAAGAAAGCCGACATCAAAAATCGCGTGGACCAACTCCGCCAGATGATCGAAAACTCCGACAGTGACTACGACCGTGAAAAATATCAGGAACGGCTTGCAAAACTCTCCGGCGGCGTTGCCGTCGTTCAGGTCGGCGCGAACACCGAGGCCGAAATGAAGCAGAAAAAAGCCCGAATCGAAGACGCTCTTCATGCGACGCGTGCCGCAGCCCAGGAAGGGATTCTTCCCGGTGGCGGCGTTGCTCTCCTGCGTTGCCGTGAAGCGGTCGAGAAGGCAAAATCGCAAGCCCGTGGCGACGAAAAGGTCGGTGTCAACATTATTTTGCGTGTTCTTTCCGAGCCGCTCGAACAGATTGCCAAAAACTGCGGACTTGATGGAAGTGTCATTGCCGACGAAGTGTCGCAGAAGTCGACCAACACCGGTTACGACGCCAACGCAGGAAAATACGTCGACATGTTCAAAGCTGGAATCATTGACCCGCTGAAAGTCGTCCGGACTGCCCTGACCAACGCCGCAAGCATTGCCGGACTCATGCTGACGACCGAAACACTTGTGACGGACTTGAAAAAAGACAAAAAAGAAGCCGTCCACGGCGCGGTGAAGTAACCCCCCTCTCGTGACAACGTGAAACTATCGACAGCCGAAGGAACGTTCGCGTAACTTCGGCTGTTTTGGTTGTATGGGGATTGTTTCTCGCAGAGACTCAAATCTGCCAAGTTCGCCTGGCATGACCAAGACGCGATGGCAAAATACCAAACAATTGTTAATATTTGATGTTGAGGAAAGAAAAAAATGGCTATCAATCGTATAGAATTAAAGGATTTCCTGGTATTCAAGGGTGGTTTCGCAGCGGATTTCTGTCACGGTGTCAACGTGCTGATCGGTGGAAATGCGACGGGAAAGACGACGTTGTTGAAAGTGTTGTACTGGGGGTGTGAATTCTCGAATAAAAGCGTATTAGAGAGCAATGGAAATCTTCAACTTAACCAAAGCAAAGATTCCCCTTATACCACAAAATTTTTGCTTCATGATTATTTCAACTTGGAAAGAACTGAAGAACAATTGAAGATGGATTACGTTTCCGACATTAAATTATATAGCGACAAAATAGACAACACGTATCCAGCACTTGATGTGTCGGTTTCAAAAGGGCTTGGTTCAATCCAAATGCATCATATCGGAAATGTATTTCCACTGCAGAGTAAAGCTCTTGCACAGTGGTGCAATTTAAAAGTTCGATCTGTTTTTATTCCTGTAACAGAAATGTTATCGCACTCCCGAGGTTTGCTTGCATTGAATAGGGAACGTCCTGTTCCTTTCGACTGTACAGAAATAGACATTATTTCAAAAGCAGAACTTGAACCGATGCGAGTTGTTACCAAAAACGCTCAATGTGTCATTGATGATGTATCAAAGGTTATCGGAGGGAAAGTGGTATTTGATGGCAAGGATTTTTTCGTTGAACGTGAAAATGACAGTAGTAGAATTCCATTTTCGCTCGAAGCCAATGGTTTTCGTAAATTCGGATTGCTTTGGAAACTGCTCCGCAACGGTCTGCTCGAATCAGGCAGCATACTTTTTTGGGACGAGCCAGAAAACAGTCTTAACCCAGAGCTTATAACCGTACTTGTGGATATTCTTCTTAACCTCGCGCAGAATGGGGTGCAGATATTTATCGCGACGCACGACTATAACCTTGCGCGTTATTTCGATGTCAGGAAAGACAAGAGCGTTCCCGTAATGTTTCACAATCTTTCCAAAGCAAACGACGGTCAGATCGTCTGTCAGTCCTCGCCAGAATACATCAAGTTACCCAACAATCTCCTTGAAAAAGCAAGTGAGGATTTGTTCAATGCTGTTATCGCCGATGCTTTGGAGGTGCAGAACGATGAGTAAGGTATTGAGTGAGGGAAATTTACGGTTTGACTTCATCGCTTACAATACAGTAGAGCGATTTGACGACGTAACGAATCACGGAATGAAAGCTGTGGACTTTGTCTTCGAAACCAACGATTGTTTGTATTTCATTGAAGTCAAGGATTTTCAAAATCCGAATGCGTCGTTAAAGCGGCGGAAAGAGGATTACGATATGTTGACTAAAAAGGAAACGAAGGAGCATGCCGAATTCATCCTTGGAATGGGCGAAAAAATTAAAGATAGTTTGCTCCGTAAATATGCCGAAGGTTATACGTTTGAAAAAAGGGTGGTGTATTTGTTGTTTATCAACCTGGATAAATTGGGCGCACACGAACGTGGCCTTTTAAAAGTGAGAATCAGTGGCCATGTGCCAACAGGCTTAAATAATCACAAACGATTTTCTACTTTCACCGAGATTGTATTTGACTTGGTGAATGCGAACCAATTAAAACAGTATGGAATTGACTGTAAGCCGGTACGTAACACCGACCGTGAAACTGCTGTCGAGGTCGCGATGCAAGAAGCCGACCGTCGTTACGCTGACACGTTTCGGAGGCTGGCTCAGTGAAAGATATTGTTTTCCTGACAGTCGATGATGTGCTGAAATTGCAGCGACATCAAATTGATGTTTATGGCGGCGAGCACGGTGTCCGTGATTTTGGGCTGCTGGAATCGGCGTTGGCCATGCCACAATCCATGTTCGGCGGTCAATTTTTGCACAAAGATATTTACGAGATGGCATCGGCCTACCTGTTCCATCTTGTGAAAAACCACCCGTTTATTGATGGCAACAAACGAGCCGGAGCCGTTGCCGCTTATGTTTTTTTGGCGATCAACGATATGCGTCTCACCGCTTTGCCGGATGATTTTGCCGAAATGGTTCTGGCCGTGGCGGAAAGCCGGCTCGACAAACTGGGAATCGCGGATTTCCTTCGACACAATATGGAAACCCCCTCATGAGCAAACCAGATTATTACGAAGTTCTCGGCGTGAATAAAACGGCGACGAAAGATGAAATCAATGCGGCGTATCGTCGTGAGGCGATGAAGTATCATCCGGACCGGAATCCGGGTGACCAGGAAGCGGTTGAAAAATTCAAAATGGCTGCCGAAGCGTTCGAGGTGCTCCACAACGACGAAAAACGAACCACTTATGATCGTTATGGTCACGCCGGACTCGGGAACAGCGGTGGGGCGCAATTTCATGATGTCAACGACATCTTTTCCATGTTCGGCGACATCTTCGGCGACTCGATTTTCGGTTCGTTCTTCGGAGGCAGACGTCGCAGCGGGGAATCACGCCAACGTCAAGGGGCCGACATCCGCTGCAATCTGACACTTGATCTCGTTGAGGTCGCCCGGGGTGTCACGAAAACCATCAAATTCAGGCGACATGAAACCTGCACCGTCTGTCAAGGCAACGGTTGCCGGGAAGGAACCAAACCACAAACATGCCGGTACTGCGGCGGTTCCGGACGCATTCAGCAATCCACGGGCATCTTTTCCATTCAAACGACGTGTCCGCAATGTCATGGTCGGGGACAGACAATCACCGACCCGTGTCGTGACTGCGGAGGAAGCGGACTGGTTGCCCGGATGGTGAGTCGGGAGGTCAAAATTCCCGCCGGAATCGACACCGGAACCCGACTCCGCCTGCAAGGTGAAGGGGAACGAAGCCCGGACGGCGGACCGGCAGGAGATTGTTACGTCTTCATTTCGGTCAAGCCGCACAAGTTGTTTCAGCGTGAAGGACAAGACCTTGTTTGTCGCGTGCCGATCGGCTATGCCCAGGCGGCCCTTGGAGCCGAGCTTGAAGTTCCGACACTCGACGGCAAAGAAAAGATGAAAATTCCCGCCGGAACTCAAAACGGTGACGTCATCACACTCCGCGGCAAAGGGATGCCGCTTCCCCGTCGCAACATGGCCGGCGATCTGCATATTGTGCTGTTCATTGAAGTTCCGAAGAAACTTTCCACCGAACACAGAGAGCTTCTCCGGAAACTTGCCGAATTCGAGCAGGAAAGTACGTTACCTCAACACAAATCGTTTTTTGGCATGGTCAAGGACTACGTCGCCGATTTTTTCGGTCATAAAGAGGAAGAAAAACCGGAAAAATAGTATTAACCTGATGTCATTCAAATGGTGGTGTGTAGACGATTGCGTGACGCGGTCGTTCCGCTTCCATAGTTTCCATACTGGTAACCGTAACGTCACTGGTATCCAGGTCGATCAGCACTTCGGTCACTTCGCAATGCGACTGCTTGATGTAACCGAGACCTTTGATGACTTCAAGAATTTCGCTGCATGTCGGGAACATGCGACCGCTTTGACGTTTATATAAGTCGAGGGCGCCCATGAATTCCACTTCTTCCGGAGTGTAATCCCGTTCGCAAGTGGTCGGGTCAATTTGGCGACGTCGGGTGACTTTGGCCCGTTTGGTGTGAGGAGAATTCTCGGCCTCCTGTTCTTGCGGCGCACCACGACGCTCCATTGTGACAAGCTCTTTCTCAGGAACTTTTTCCGTCTTTGCCACAGAACTTCGAAACGTCTGATATTCCACAGTGTCCAATTTATGAAAACGTCGATTTTTTTCAGTCTTTTTCGATTTCGACGTGTCAGGCTTGCTTTTTTCTTTTTTCGGAGGCTCTTTTTTTCCGGATTTTTTGGAGACTTTCACCAAATCAACAAATTTTTGACTCTTTGATTCTTTTACTTTTCCTTGTGATGAATTTGGCTTTTTTTTGACGCTTGCTTTACTTTTTTTGTCCTCTTTTAAGACTTTTTTTGTCGTTTTCATTGATAGGACCTTCTTTCCCAGGGGTGGACGGCAAACGTTTTCCGCACGGATAACGCTTCAGTGAAGATAGAACGCGGGGGGGCAAACTTCACTTATACTCTCTAACCCCCCCATCGTCCAAAAAAATGAAAAAATGTAACGAACAGGAAAAATACCCACTTTTTATAAATATCCCATTTTTTCGCATAAAAAGATTTGTAATGCTTGTCGGGCAGTCGTTGATTATTCATGAAACGCTCTCATTTTTGTGGTGAGGGTGTTAAAATTTGTACGTTGCCCAAAAATTAAAATATGCGATAATCAACAGTTTAAAAATTCAAGTGACCCCACTTTTCAGGATGTCGACATGAACTTCAGAATTGTGATGCGAATATTGGGATTTGTCAGCCTCTTTTTGGGAGTGGCGATGGTGTTCAGTATTCCCTGGGCATTTGGGTATCAGGGCATGATATGGGAACATGAACGTCGTGGCGTGAATGGCTTGATTTTGTCGATAGGAATCAGCTTCCTTTTGGGTATTTTTTTTCTCTTCATCGGTCGCAAGGCGAAAATTCAACTTTTCCGTAAAGAAGCAGTGGCGGTTGTCGCATTAAGTTGGATTTTGGCAACGATTCTTGGTGCTCTGCCTTACGTTTTGAGTCAAACGGAACGAGCGACAAATGTCCGGATGAATGTTTTTGATGCGATGTTTGAATCTCAATCCGGATTCAGTACAACCGGAGCAACTGTTCTTTCAAATGTCGAGAACCGTGAAATGCTCCCCCGGTGCATTCTTTTTTGGAGAGCAAGTACCCATTTTCTCGGCGGACTTGGAATTATCGTTCTTCTGGTTGCGATTCTCGGACAGGGAACAGTCTCCAAATCGATTTTTCGTGTCGAACGCGCCAGTTCGCCGGGAAGCACGCTGACTCAATCAAAGCCTCAACATCTTTCCTGGACTTTGTTTTTTATCTATTTTTTTCTTAATGTCTTGCTAACCATCCTCCTAGCGCTCGAAGGGATCCCATTTTTTGATGCTCTCTGCCATGCTTTTTCAACCCTGGCAACCGGTGGTTTTAGTACATTTAATGCGAGTGCCGGTTATTTTATCACGAATCCGAATCTCAATGGCGCATTGATTGAATGGACACTTATCATTTTCATGTTCCTTGGAGGGACCAATTTTCTCCTGTTTTACTGGTGCCTTCGAGGCAAACCGGGAAAACTTTTGAGGGACACGGAATGGCGAACCTATCTCGCGATTATAATAATTGCAACGATTATTATTACGCTCACAGGACATCTTCACAATGATTTCAGTTATTATGGAACGTCGGACAAACCGATTGTGCTGAATCATAACGTCACCGAAATGCCCTCTCGTGATGCGACAGCACCGCTTTCCCATGGATTTCGGACATCCTGTTTCCAGGTCGTTTCCATGATGACAACAACAGGTTTTTGTACCAACGAATTTGAAAAATGGAACGCCGCTGCCATGGGAATCTTACTTTTGATTATGGTCGTAGGGGCATGTTCGGGAAGCACTTCCGGCGGAATGAAAGTGATTCGCTGGGTCCTCAATTACAAAATCATCGTCAATGAAGTTGAACGCTCTTATCGCCCCAATGTTGTGCGGAGCATTTGGTTACAAAAAGAAACCATAGATCGGGATATTTTGGTCAGTATTATTGTTTTTTCTTTGATTTATATTACAATTATCGGTCTTGGAACAGCGGTACTCACTGTTATCGAGCCGGACGCCACTTGGATAAAGGCCGGTTTTTCCTCCGAAAACAAACTGACCGATTCATTCAGTGCAATTGTCTCAACAATCAGCAATGTCGGGCCGGGGACAGGAATGATCGGCGCAAGACAGCATTTCGGCGTTTTCACCCCACTTAGTAAATTTTTTCTGACGTGGGTCATGATGATCGGACGTCTTGAGATTTTTGCGGTTTTGGTCATATTCTCCCCCTCATTCTGGCGGAGCCATTGATCGCGTCAACGGGTTGCGTCAACGCCGGAACAATTATCCTCTTTCCACCTACTGGACCCCGTCGCGAAAAATGCCTAAACTTAACATATAAAAACAGAACACATACAACTTCTCCGGCAACGGTCCTTATGTCACAAAAAATGCCTGAGTTTAACGTACAACAACAAAACTCGTTTTCCTGGTAAAAACATGAATGAATCAGCAAATCTTAATGGGTCCTCTGTTGTCAAGGAAATTCTCGGTTACCTTAATTTTTCCTCAGGTGCCCGTGACACCGGATTTCTTCGTGCTTTAAGCGATTGTTTTGCGATTCTTGCACAAAAACAGTCGGAAAATGTCTGGATTCTGGTCCGGGACATGCTTTGCCAGGAATTAAAACTGTTACAGAAAGAATCGGAGACTTTCAAACAGTCGGAACAGGCAAGCCGGGTGTTGACGTTGGTTTTTGACAAGTTGCTTCCGGCTTACCGCGATTTTCATCAGGATTTATTGTTTCATCAATCGGATGATTTTCTCTTCACTCCGTTTTTTCTTGGTCGGGCTTTTGAAGTCGTGTTGTCGCAGGAACAACCTTGGGATAATGAGAAAAAGCTGATTGAGCGGGCCATTCACCAGGTGAATGACTATCTGGGTTATCGCCCCATCCCCGTTCTTGAAGGTCGCGAAAAAAATGAAGCAAACCCTCATGAGTGGATTGCTCCGATTCCCTTGTATATTGAAGGGGCCGGAGTTGCTTTCGGTCGATACAAGCCGATCATTGAAAAAGGGTTGGAAATTCTGCGGAATACAGACCCGGCAATCCTTCGGGACGCATGTCTTGACCCGGAAAAAATGCGGGAACTCGTTCTCGATCCCCGGGCTTACGACTTCGACCACCCTGTCAATCGACGTCCCAATTATCACTTTGGGACCTGGGATTTGCAAACGATCGACAACAACGGCTACTTCCGGCGTTTTGTTTTGCATCAAGTGACACTTGATGGCATTCTTCAGCGTTTGGAATCGGCATACACGGGAGAATCGGATGTTTCAAGTGTTCCCTATGACGAGCTTCTCTACGAAGCCGGGGCGATTTTGGCCGGAACCATGCTCATGGGGGCCGGAATCAGCGGAGACCATACCCATACTTATGACTCCAATTCGTCGTTGACGACATTGATGCCGCACATTGCCGGATACCGGGACCGGTTTTACGAATTCCTGATGTCCAGGATTCCCTCAAAAATGCGTCCGCGACTCGAACAGGAAATGAAACGACTGCACCAGCCGTTCGGTGGTGCACGTCAAAGCCTCAACAAACAGTTGGCCAAAAAGAGAGCCGACCAATTGCAGCGATTTCATTTGGCCCGGACGCTTGCCCGCATGGGGTACTTCGCCGCTGCCAAACGTCAGGCCGATATTATTTCCGTCGCGTCGGCACGAATTCTCTGCACGATGGACTGCCTGATCACCCAGGGACACTTGCTGACGGATCAGGAAAAACTGGATGAAGCAAGTCATGTTCTTCCGGTTATTGAAGAGTTGTTGCATCGCGGTATCGCTTGCGGGGCAATTGCCGATCCTTGGACGATTCTCGGATTTGGGGCACAGTTCAGCCTTTTTCCGGCGGTTGATAACGCGGTCCACGATCACCGTATTGATGATTTGATCAATTTGTTGAACGACATTTTCGATCTTTACAGTCGCTTGCAGAAGGAAGCCGCCGCATCAGGACAAAGTGACATGCAGGCGGATGTTTCCGATCGGATGAGCAATCTGGCAAGTTGGTGGGATCAATTCGGAAGCACCGAAGTCTCCAGCGTCGAAGGGTTTTCAGGACACGCAGTCTGGGCTTCGGCAACGGTGGTGGCCACGGCACTCGCCGCATGGAACGAGGCGGGAACCGCGGCAGGCGACGTCCAGTTTTGGAGTCGGCGTGTCGAACGGTTCGAGTCACCCAAGGCTTATGTCATGCTCGGGGAAGCCCTTCTCGAACAAAGAGACCTCGTCGCGACAATGGCGCTGATGATGCACTGGCTCAGTCAGTCCGACACCATTCCGTTGACGGAAGGGGATTTTTCGTTTCATGCACTGATCATGCGGTGGGTTGAACTTCTCTGGAAAGAGGAATCGAATCCCCCGAAAACGCAATCGGACCATAAACGGTTTTCGCCGCTCGGACCGGTCAAACGTTGGGAAATGACCAAAAAATTGTTCGATTTTCTTGAGGCGAACGCCGACGAGTATTGGCGTGTTCCAACGTTCGAGATCGAAACCGAAGGCCAAGCGATGGATCAGAAAAAAACGGATGAAAAAGACCGTGGAATCGACGAAACGTTCAGCGCAGCTTATGAAAATGTCACTTATCGAGACACCGCTGAAGACGGCATTGATGAAGACATTGCCGAAGGGGGAAAACTCGGGAAACCCTCGAAATTTCAGGATGATGACGATTTCGAATTGCTCAAAGAGACGGACCGGATCAGTGACCGGCTGGCGTTTACCCTTTCGCTGAGCAAACTTTGGCGCTACGCGGCAACCAAATCCCCGATGATTTCCGGCGACAAGGCGGAGGCCGTCGAGGCCAAAGACAAACTGACGGAATGGCTTGCCCAGGCGCGAAAAATCTGGACCGATCTGCAAGTCTTGCTTGACGCAGTTGCTTCCTATGAGGTTCCACCACCGAAGGGAACCCAGGATTCACTCATGGAGTACGACCGGCACCGTGGAACCAAAGAGATTCTGCTGGATCGGGTCATCTGGACCATTGTGGAAGTTTCCGACGCCATGTACACCATTTGTGCCGTGCTTGGGGACAAACTTCCCGAGGATGTGACCGAAATTCTCGACGACTGGCAGAAGATGGTCCTTCCCGTTTTTGCGGCAGCCTACCGTGCCGACGTGAAAAAAGTGAAAATGCGTTGGCCGACAATGCTGAAAACCCTGATCAAGGAAACTCTCCTTTACGTCCCGACCTCACGCGGTGGAAATTCCCGCGATATTGTGACCGTCCGGTTCCTGCAACAAACGATTATCCGTCTGTTTGAATATGGTCCGCGTTTGGGACTCATCACCGAAACGGTTGATCTTCTCCACACGATCGAACAAATGGAGCAACTTCATCCGCTCAGGGCCGGCGCCATCACCGAGTACGACCGATTGTTTGAAAAAGCAACGCGGGCCATTGCCCAATGCGTCGCCGAATCGTCGAAAAAGTGGCGAATCAAACCAAATGATCTGGAATACCCGACGTCAAGTCACGCATTGGTTGATTATATTGAACAGGTCATCGAAATTCTTCTTTCCGGCTGGCTTTCCCACAGTCGTCAAATCCGTATTTCTCCCGTCGAGGCAATCGCCGACCGCCGGGTTTGGGAAGGAATGAAAGGGTTCATCCAAAAATACGGACACGACATTTTCACCCAAAGTTTCATGGGTTTCGGCAATCTTCGTGCCGTGTTGCATCAGGGAACACAGAATTATCTTGAGTCACTCGTCAAAATCTATCAAGACGAAGGGGAACTTGAAACCGCGCAAACACTTGTCGAGGACATCATTGATCACCGGATCGCCATGGAAGAAGCGGTTTATAATCTGGAGGTGATTTTTGAGTCGATTGCGGAAAATTACTCCGAGTACATCGACTACAACAGCACGACGATTCATTCCGACCGTGGTGAAAAGCTCTACATGTTGCTCGACATGCTCCGCGTGCTCACGGGATACGAGCGGGTTTCGTGGAATCTGAAGCCGGTTTACTGGGTGCACGACGAAATGATCCGTGCCCAAAGAACCGAGGCGGCTGAGCTTTGGGAACGCGCCGTGGCCAAACGAAGCGTTCAGGCGGCGGAAGAACATCTCAAACATTACATGAGATTGAGTGAAAAATACGGCATGTGGCTCCCAAGCGTCCACGAACGACTCCAGGAACGGTTTGTCCGTCCGCTCCAGATCGACAGAATGTGCGGGATGGTCCCGGCGGCAGTGCGTGAGGCCAGGAATGAAGATTCTCCCAAAAAAGCGTTCGTCGAACTTGAAGCACAAATCGAGCTTTTTGCCAAGGAACCGATGGGGGTCGGATACGAGGTTCCGGAGTGGCTTTCATCGCTCCAGGACGAAGTTTTGGCAACCCGACTGGACGAAAATGATGAAACCAAATCCGATGACGTTTATAATCTTCCCCCGCTAATCCCGCAAATTCGGCTTTCTCGCACGGAACTCGACAAACAGATCACGCATTGTACGGAAAATACGGATATGACAACCTGAAAGAGTTTTGGTTGCCGGTTTGAATTGTCCGCCGAATTCAGTTATAATGCTTAGAATGCGGCGGTTTGATAGGTCCGCTGAAAGTTTTGAACCACGTCACCTATAAAACCTGAACACAATCATTTTTATTAACTTTTCAACAAACAAGAACTAAGGGGAAATCTCATGAAAGAAAAAACAACCCGACGTCAATTCCTCCAAACATCCGCGGTTCTCGGTACGGTTGCCGCAAGTGGTGTCACATCCATGTTTTCCGCAAGTCCCCGTGTCCATGCCGCGGAAAACAATCAACTGAAGGTCGGCCTCATCGGATGTGGTGGTCGTGGAGGCGGAGCGGCCATGCAAGCCCTGGCCGCAGATAAAAACGCCGTCCTTGTTGCCGTCGGCGATGCGTTTCGCAAAAAAGCGGAAGATGCCGTTGAAGTTTTCAAAGGAGGCGACTTCTCCGACCGTGTCAAAGTGACGCCGGAAAATATTTACGACGGACTTGAGTGCTACAAAGGAGTGATTGCCGCTTCCGATGTCGTACTCCTTTGCGAGCCGACGCATTTCAGGCCGATTTCGCTTCGTGCCGCGATTGAAGCGGGCAAACATGTTTTCTGTGAAAAGCCGGTTGCCGTGGACGCCCCGGGAATCAAAAGCGTGCTGGAAACGACCCGGCTGGCCAAGGAAAAAGGGCTCAACATCGTTTCCGGACTTTGTTGGCGGTATCATCCCAGTGTCGTCGACATCATGAGTCGTGTTATCGACGGGCAGATCGGCCGGATCATCAACATTGATGAACTCTACCTGACGGGTCGTCTTTGGAAACGCGCTCGTGAGGAAGGAGACACCGAAATGAAGTTCCAGGTTCGCAACTGGTACAACTTCACGTGGCTTTCCGGTGACTTCAACATCGAACAACACATTCACAGCCTTGACAAAGCGGTTTGGGCCAACGGAGATCAGCCGCCGGTCAGCGCCGTGGGGGTCGGTGGACGTATGGTGCGTGTTGCCCAGCCGGATTATGGCGACATCTATGATCTCTTCGCCATCAAATATGAATTTGCCAACGGAGTGACATGTCATGCGTATTGCCGCCAGATCGACAAATGCTACAGCAACACGGACGATTATATGTACGGCACCAAAGGAAAAGCAACGGTGTTGGCGGGAACGATCGAAGGGGAGAAAAACTATACTGTCCCCAAAGGCTCACACGACATGTATACCCTGGAACACATCGCCTTGTTTAACGCGATTCGTTCCGGCGGCAAGAAATACATCAATAACGGTGAATATATGTCGCACAGCACCATGATGGGAATCATGGGACGCATGGCCGCTTATACGGGGCAGTTCGTCAAGTACGAAGACGCCATCGACGACACGACCACCCTCGCGCCGGACGGTTATACCTGGGAATCGATTCCGCCGACAACCCCCGACGAACAGGGACGTTACGAAATCGCGCTTCCCGGCATCGGTTACGGTTATTACGGCGAGCAATACAAGTAAAATCCAAAGCAGAAACCTGTATACTCAAGCCCGGTTAGAAATCCCCGAAGCTGAATATGGAAAGCCCTGCATCGCAGGGCGTTTGTGTGAGGCCGAAGGCTACTGTCCATACCGGCTACGGTATTTTATGGGCGCGTGGCGTCTTTTTGGAATTGCTGTGTCATTTTTTCCCAATTTTGCGACAACTCGGCCAGTTTTTCGGGCATTTGTTCACTCAAATCATGCTGTTCGCTTCGATCGGTGCTCAAATCGAAGAGTCGCCAGATGCCGTCTCCCTGTCGGTTGGCTGCCGTGGAAACCGCCTTGAAGTCGCCGCTTCGAATGGCGCGGTTTCCGTCATGGTGAAAGTAGATGTCGCCCCGTGGTGCTTTTCCGGCACCGGAAATCGCCGGCAGCAGACTCTCGCCGGCCAAAGGACACCCGGATTCGTTGTCCCCGGAAGCGCCGGTCAACGCGAGAATGGTCGGAAGAATGTCGACGATATGTCCCATGTCATGGCGAAGACCGTTTCGGGCATTTTCCGCGATTCCTTGGGGCCAGTGAACGACAAGTGACGTTGAGATGCCTCCTTCAAGTGTCCAGACTTTGTGGCGGCGAAACGGAGTGTTGCTCGCCGTCGACCATCCCGGTCCGAGACAGAGAAACGACTTGCCCGAGCCGGGAAGAGCTTCCGGATCATGACCGTCCCCGCGGATCATTATTTCAGCGGAACAACCGTTGTCGGAAAAGATGAAAATCACGGTGTTTTCAAACATCCCGAGCCTTTTCAGTTCGGTGATGATCCGACCGGTTTGTTGGTCGATGCAATCGACCATCGCGGCATGAATCGCCATTTTCGTTGCCTGGAATCGTTTCTGTTCTTCGGTCATGGAATCCCAGGCAACGGGCCGGAGCACCTCTCCCGGTCCGAGCGGCGCCAGATTATCTGCACGGTAGGGCGGTCCCACGTTTTCCTCCCGTGGCGAAAGAGTCGTGTGAACGATTCCTGCGTCGGTGAGTCTGGCAAATCGCTCTTCACGGATTTTGTCCCACCCTTCGAGATACTTGTCGCGGTATTTATCGATAACCTCCTGGGGTGCATGAAGCGGAAAATGGGGCGAAGTGAACGCCGTGAACGCGAAAAACGGGGCATCCGGTGTTTTTTCGGCGTGTTCACGCAACTGTTCCATGGTTTTTTCCGCGATAAACGTTGTCGTGTAATAATCATCACCGGGATTCACCGGCGGAAGTGGCTGATCATTGAGCCGGTGTCCTTTCGGATAAAAATTGCGATCCGGGTCAAGTAACTCATAAGAACGGTCAAATCCCCCGTCCTGACACGGAAGCGGTGCCCCGGGAACATGCCATTTTCCGCTGTGATAACACCGATAACCAAGCGGTTTGAGGTAATGCGGAACAAGTTTTGTTCCTTGGGGAAGCCTTGAATCCGTGACAACCGGATCGCTTCGAACCTGTTGCGGATAGTAACCGGTCATCAGACCGGTTCGGGTGGGCCAGCACCTCGAAGTATTGTAGAACTGTGTGAAACGAAGTCCGTTTTGGGCCAGGGAATCGATATTCGGTGTCTCAATCTCACCACCGAAACAACCGAGGTCCGAGTATCCCATGTCGTCAACGACGATCAAAAGGACGTTCGGCTTGCTTTCCTCCGCCGTGACTTGTCCACGGAAGCCTTGTCCACAGAAGCAAAGAACAATCAAACCAAAAAACAATAAAAACAGGTTTTTCATGATGGACCTCTAATAAAATAACGTTATAAAAGTAAAAAGCAACGTTATAAAAGTTTTCGCGTCAAGGCGGGAACGGTGAGGCGGTGCTCCCCTTGAATATAATAACTTTCCCCGCCGTCGGCAACAGTTCGGGCAAGAATTGTTTTCCAAGGGCGGAAATAATAACGGGGATCATGTTTCGGAGGAGCTTCTTTCGGGTCTTTATCCTCAAGCGGAAGCAGGTCGAACACGGCGGTTGTGAAATGCTTGATTGCTTCCCCCCGCTGGTGGGCGACATTCCGCGACATGGACAACGCCTTGAGGTAAACCTCCGGGCCAATGACCCCGGAACCAAAATTCAGGAACACGCCGTTTTCAAGGTTTGTCACCGATTGCGTGTAAATCAGGAAGTCATTGTATGTCGCCTGTCCCAGGGCTGCACCGTCACAATTCGGGTGTTCGTGAATGATGTCGCAACCGATCCCGACGTGAACCGTGACCGGAACCTGTTGCTTGTAACCGTGGTAAAAAAGACTGATTGCCTTGTTTGGAAAGTTTTCCCGGTCGATCATCCGGCCCACCGCTTCGCCGAATCCGATGCCGTCTTTTGCGGCTTCTTTCGCGGCGTCATTGAGTTTTCCCGTTTCGGTCCACAACCCGAACTGTCCTTCGCTGATGTATTTGGCGACACTTTCAGTGGTTTCCCCGATCATGGCGAACTCAAAATCATGAATCGCCCCGGCCCCGTTGAGCGCAAAATGCGTGATGTATCCCTGTTTCATCAGCTCAATCAGAAACGGTGCTGTTCCCGCGCGAATGACGTGAGCCCCCATCATCATGAGAATTGTGGCATTTTTATCCCGAGCTTTTTTGATCCGGTCGGCAAGAATGTCGAGCTTTGGATTCTCAAACGGCGGAAGCTCCGAGTCGAGTGAGAGCATGTTTTTTTCCAACGAAAGATCGTGAACCCGCTGAGCAAGCGGTTTCAGATGAAGCTGACTGCGATCGAACATCTTAAATGGCATGATTTTCCTTGATATTTATGATATTTATTGGTTTGAGATTATCAAAAGTAAAGAAATACGAAAAATGTTTATCTGTCAGATTCGGGACGTTTTTTAAAAGGATGTTTTTTCGTGGTTTTTGACCATTTTTTTACGTTTTTTGACCGGTTTTCTGTATTTTTCGGCCTGTCATTGGATCGGAACCGTTCGTCGCGATGATTCCCGTCACGGGGCCGGTCATTTTCACGATCATTTTCGCGGAACCGATCATTGTTCGGTCGGCTTCTCGCATTTTTAGGCCTGTCATTGGGTCGGAACCGTTCGTCACGATGGTTCCTATCACGAGATCGGTTATTTTCACGGTCATTTTCACGGAACCGGTCATTGTTCGGTCGGCTTCTCACGTTTTTTGGTCTGTCATTGGATCGGAACCGTTCGTCGCGATGGTTCCCGTCACGAGATCGGTCATTTTCACGATCATTTTCGCGAAACCGGTCATTTTGGCGGTCGGCTTCACGGCGTCGTTCCCCACGAAGAGGCGTCGGTGGTTTTTGTCGTTTGCACCCTTGAATTTCGCGGTCCAGTTTTTTCTGCTCTAGTTTTTTCTGCTCTAGTTTTTTCCGATCCTGGTTTTTGCGGTTCTGGACTTCCTGCTGTTTTTGTTCACGAAACGCGGTTCGGTCGGCCTTTTCACGGGCGGTCTTTCTCGCAAGACGTTTCACCCGTGACGACTGGGTCATCGCAAGTTCCCGCGACGGATGCCGGGCTATCAAACAGTCGGGGCCATTTCCGATCAAATCCTCGCGTCCACAATCACGAAGAGCCATTTTGACGTCATAATAGTTTTCCGGCTTGAAATATTGAAGCAGAGCCCGCTGCATTCGACGTTCACGCATTCCTTTGGCCACGTGCACGGGTTTTTCGGTCATCGGGTCTTTTCCCGTGTAATACATGCAGGATGCAAGCTCGAATGGCCCGGGAATGAAATCCTGTACCTGTTGCGGACAGATATGACGTTTGTGCAGGTACTCGGCGACCTTGATCATGGCCGGAATGTCGGAGCCGGGAAGCCCCGCGATCAAATAGGGAACAAGATATTGATCCTTTTGATGTTCGCGACAAATCTCTTCGAAAAGTTCGACAAACGAATCATAATTTTCGATTCCCGGCTTTTGCATCAAGTCAAGCACGTTGTCGTCAACATGTTCCGGGGCTGTTTTCAGGTGTCCGCCAACATGGTGACAAAGGAGTTCCTCCACATATTCCGGAGACAGCAAGGCAAGGTCCGTCCGAACCCCCGACGCGATGAAAACTTCCCGGACGCCCGTTGTTTTGCGGACGGAACGCATCAATGCAAGCAGCTCCCCATGATCCGTTTCAAGGTTTTCGCAAATCGACGGATGAAGACAAGAGGTATTCCGACAAACGCGACATTGCGACTCATTCTGACCGCCGAGTTTGTACATGTTCGCCGTAGGACCGCCAAGATCGCTGACAACGCCGGCGTAATCTTTTTTGTCATTCAGCTGTTCGACCTCATCAAAAATCGATTGTTTGCTTCGGGACTGAATGAATTTTCCCTGATGGGCCGCGAGACTGCAAAAAGAGCAGCCGCCGAAACAGCCGCGATGAATTTGAATCGACGTTTTGACCACTTCAAAAGCCGGGATCGTTGCGTCGCCATAAAACGGATGCACGGCTTTCATGAACGGCAAGGAATAAATGGCGTCCATCTCGGCTTCCGACAAAGGAATCGACGGCGGGTTGATGACAATCGCTTCCTTGTCATGTTCCTGAACGAGTCTCGCGGCACGATACGGATTGAGATTCCGGTGGGCGATTTTCGTCATCTCGCAAAAAAGATTTTTGTCGTCCTGAACTTCCTCGCAACTCGGCAGATGCACGGTCGTTTCATCCTCTTCCGGCAGGTCTTCAGAAGCACCAAGCCGGTACACCGTCCCACGAATGTCCCGAATCTCTCCCACCGATTTTTCTGCGGCCTGTTGGGCCAGTCGGCTGATCACTTCCAGAATCGTGGACTCACCCATTCCGTAAACGAGCAGGTCGGCCTTGGAATCCATGAGAATCGACCTTTTGACCTTGTCACTCCAAAAATCGTAATGGGCCATCCGACGGAGACTCGCTTCCACCCCGCCGGTGATGACAGTGACCCCCGAATAGGCTTCCCGGGCACGTTGGCAATAGGCAAGCGTTGCACGATCAGGACGCCGACCGCTTTGACCATTTGGCGAATAAGCATCGTCATTGCGGACCTTGCGGTTGGCCGTGTAGTTGCTGATCATGGAATCCATGTTGCCGGCGCTGACACAAAACGCCAATTTTGGACGTCCGAATGTTTTCCAGGCCTCGCAGGAATGCCAGTTTGGTTGTGCAAGAATCGCAACACGAAACCCTGCCGCTTCCAAGACACGACCGATCATGGCGGCGGCAAAACTCGGATGGTCGACATAAGCGTCGCCCGTGACAAAAACAATGTCAACCTCGTCCCAATTCCGCTCCTCCATTTCCGCCCGGGTCATTGGCAGGAACGACTCGGATAATCGTATTTTTTCGATCAACCCGGCGTCAAAATAATGGGTAAGCGGTAATCTTGTCATCGTGAAATTCTTGATCCGCGATTATTCCGTGTTTCCGAATGCACTGCGAAGCTCCTGGCGTTCATACTCCAAAAGCCCGTCAATCATGTATTCAAGGTGTCCGGAAAGGATGGTGTCGAGTTTATAGACCGTCAAGTTGATCCGGTGATCCGTCACGCGGTTTTCCGGGAAATTGTAAGTCCGGATCCGTTGACTCCGGTCGCCGCTTCCGATTTTGCTTTTGCGTTCCTCGGAACGTTTTTTTTCCTCTTCGCTTCGCTTGAAATCATAAACCCTGGATTTGAGGACACGGAGGGCTTTGGCGAAATTCTTGTGTTGGCTCTTTTCATCCTGACAACTGACGACGATCCCGGTTTCATAATGGGTGAGCCGAACCGCCGACTCCGTTTTGTTGACGTGTTGTCCTCCCGGGCCGCTGGCACAGAAAAGGTCCTTCCGGTAACTCTCAGGCGGCAGGTCCACTTCAACATCTTCCGGCTCGGCCATCACGGCAACAGTTGCCGCCGAAGTATGAATCCGTCCTTTCGCCTCCGTTTCAGGGACCCGCTGAACACGGTGTCCGCCGCTTTCAAACTGGAGATGCCGGAAACATCCTTCTCCGTCAATTCCAAGCACGATTTCCTTGAATCCGCCAAGTTCCGTCGGATTCATGGAGAGAAGCTCGACCTTCCAACGGCTGTCTTCGCAATAATGCTTGTACATTTCGTAAAGGTCCCGTGCGAACAACGCCGCTTCATCGCCGCCGGTCCCGGCGCGAATCTCAAGGACACAACTTGTCCGATTCGCATCTTCCCCCCCGATGGTCATGTCCAGAAGCTCGTTCCAGAGGTTTTCCCGTTCCTCTTTGAGTACCGGCAACTCCATTTCCGCGAGTTCCTTGAGTTCTGCATCGTTTCCATGAAAAATTTTATTGGTTTCTTCAATCTCCCCGTTAAGGTGCTTGAACTTGCGATACTTTGTTACCAACTTTGCAATGGAACCGTGTTCTCGGGCAATCGACTGCATTTTTCCTGAATCCCCCAAAACCTCAGGGTCGAGCAAAAGTTTTTCGAGAATCTCAAACCGCTCCAGTTTTTCATCAAGCATTTTACGCATTATTTTACACCGCTACGATTTTTCACCACCAATACGGTTGGCATTTTCAAGAAAAACAAGGAAAAGACTTACAAAAACAAAATGATTTCAAGAATAAAATCCAAAGAAAAAATAGTGAACGATTAGTTCACTATTCAAAGAGAAGAAAAGAAGGGCCGCTATCCCTTTTTTTTGCCGATGTTGGTGTAACCTTGGGAAAATTTGTTACGGAACTTTTCGATACGTCCGGCGGTATCGACATATTTCAAACGGCCTGTATAAAACGGATGACAGGCATTGCAAATATCGACTTTCAACTCCGGCTTTGTACTTTTCGTGACAAATGAGTTCCCACAACCGCAGGTCACTTTCGTCTCAACGTATTTGGGGTGAATTTTATCCTTCATGGCAGTAACTTTTTGATTTTTGAGCGTGATTTTTTGAAAAATAATGAAAAAACAAGAAAAATATCATATCCTATGTCCCATCGGCATCAAGGGGGACCTCTTGCATCGATTGGACAGGTTGAGGAGACTCCGTCGGAGGCAAATGGGCAAGTTTCCTTAGAATTTCGGATCTTAATAATCGACCCGAAAAGTCGAGTTCATGAGTATCCGTGGAATAAAACCGAATCGCTTCTTCGTATTTTCCTTCCCGTTCGGCAATTCTTCCCAGGTAATACGTTGCTCCATTTCGCCAAAAATCGCCCATGACATTTTGTAGCACCTGTTTTTGAAAATAATTACGAGTTTCCGTGCTATCAGCTTCGTCTTCATCGGCATTGATGAAGGCATTGAATGTCAACGTCCCAAGCCAATAACTCGCGGTTACTGTAGCAAAACGATAAACATTATACTGAACCTGATCCAAATGAGTGAGTTGCGACAATTCCGAATCTGTCACCCGTGCTTCCTGAAGTGCATTTGCCGCTCCTTCTTCCCCGGAAATTTTGTTCGCAAAATAGAGGATTCGCCCTCTCCAAAGCGGGTGGGGCTGGATTCGTATTGAAATTTGAAACGCCGCATTCTGAATCGCCTGTGACGGTGAACTGATGGTATTGGTCCCGACTAGAGTCAAACAGTTTTCAAATGCTCCGTTAAAAGGGTAGTTCCAAACAGCAAGAGGAAAATCAGGGACAGCTTTTTGAATTCTTTCGCGTAATTCACTTGGTGATCCGTGAAGCACCACTTTATTTTCACCCTGCAGTTCATTTTCCATAATTTTCATTCGCATGGAATGAGTGATGGGGTCGACAGAAAGAAAAATCGTTGTGTTTTCAACAATTTGCTTTGCGGCTTGGGCCTCAAGAGGATTGTAACCATCGAAAGTCAACAAGGAAGGATTGGCTTTCAGTTGGGAAAGTGTTGCTATTTTGCCGACGACAATTCCTCGATTGGGTTTAAGCTCCAGGGCACCTTGTTCCGGAAGCGGCAACCCCAATTCGACAAAAAAAATATAAATCTCATTCCCAATCAACACCCCGACTCCCCAAGGAACTTGGCGAGGAATCCCGGCGGATTTGTCAATAACCCCAAGGACACAGGCATCAATACGTTGCTGTCGAAGCAATTCGACAAAAACGTTCACCCAATCGGCAATTGTTCCCTGACCATAGAGCATCGCCTGCCAGGCGGGTTGTGGCATTGCGGGTATCACTGCTCCGTCGGGCAATACAATCCGGCTTTTGATCGCAATGTTTCTGATCGTCCAATCGAACAGCTCTTTGGCGCGTTCCAAATCAATCTGTCGGGCGCCTCTTGCCCAAGTGGATACATTCCGAAACCAAACCGCTTGTTTGATATAATCACCGTCCAAACCACGTAATGAAAGTGAACGTCCGCGGAAGGATTCCTTGAACAATTCCAAGGCCAAAAGATAGTGATCCAATAACGCAAGTGCCTGTTCCATCGGTATTTGACGAATCGTCATGGCTCTGACAAAATCACCAATTCGTGCTGCACTCAAATTCTGTTGATGGGAAACCGTGGAAAAATTTTCAAGATTTTTTTGACAATCCCCAAGGATTTCAACGATTTCGATGAACCGGACAACTCCAAGCGCGCCATAAGCTGTGACGATTTTATCCATAGTGGTTTTTGCCAAAGTCGCCGCATTTTCCACATCTTGGGGAGTTGCTGTCACCTCCTCTTTTCCAATGATTTTTTTCATAACACCACGAAATGAGGTGAGATCATTATGAACGCCTGTAAGAATCTCTTCGATTTGAGTAAAGTAAGGACTCTCTTTCCAGGATTTGTCTTCGGGCATTCCGGCAATCCAGCTGTCCAAACGACTCATAGCCTGGTTGATCATTTCGCGGCCATAATGGCTTTCGAGCTGATCGAAAACATTCATGGATTGCCGAAACACCTCGTCATTTCCCTGATGTCCTGATTGTGAACCCGACGTGCCAAATTTTTCCTTGGTTTTTTTTGTGCCAGGACAACCGACGGACAAAAGACAGACCAAAATGATCAAAATGACCGGTAATTTTTTCTGAAAAGACATAAAATAAGTAATATATCTAAAAGTGAAAGACAAAAAATATTTTTTCCAAGTGGTTCTGTTATCGCCAAGATAGCAATTCCAATCCGGCTTCCAAATCTTTGTCCGTGAAACGGCTTGATATTTGTTCGATTTGTTTTGTCGTCCGAATGGCACAAACCGTGAATGGACGAACACAAATATATTATACACCATTTACCCCAAAAATGGAAAATCAGGGGGACATGGAAATTTTTTCATCAAATTTCGTTTTGTTGTACCTTTTGCTCTAAAATTCCTGAAAGCAAGAAGCAGAAGTGAAGGGGGTGTTGTCGCCCCGGTACAAAAATGGCATACTTTATAAGGATAAAGATGTTTTTCCTCTCATCTGTTTATGGGAATACAAATATGTCGATATTAGGTTCACATCAGTCCATTTCCGGCGGACTTCATCACGCCGTCGAGGACACTCATCGATTGGGATTCGATTGTGTGCAGTTGTTTTCCAAGAATAGCAATCAATGGAACGCCAAACCGATCGACGCGGAGGCTGCATCTCTGTTCAAAAGCACCGTAGAACGACTCGGCATCACGCATCCTTTGATTCACGACTCCTATTTGATCAATCTCGCTTCGCCGAAAGAAGACCTTTACCGAAAATCGATCGACGCTTTCGACGGCGAATTGCAACGGGCTGCTATCCTGGGAATTCCGATGCTCGTCATGCACCCCGGTTCTTACACGAGCAGTTCGGAAGAAGAAGGACTTGCACAAATCATCAAGGCATTGGATGAAATTTTCAAGCGAAACAAGAAAAACAACGTCATGGTGCTCCTGGAAACCACCGCCGGACAAGGAACCAATCTCGGTGCCAAATTCGAGCATCTTGGCCAAATCATGGAGGAATGTAAAACTCCGGAGAGACTCGGGGTTTGTTTCGACACCTGTCATGTCGTGGCCGCCGGGTATCCCTTGGGAAAAAAAGAGGAATATGAAGCGACGATGAAAACGTTTGACCGAATCATCGGCTTGGAACACCTGAAAGCGTTTCACTTGAACGACAGCGTCAAAGGGGTCGGAAGCCATGTTGACCGCCATGCTCATATCGGACATGGGACACTTGGTCTTGAACCGTTCCGGTGTCTCCTTCACGACAAACGTTTCACCAAAATTCCGATGTATCTCGAAACCCCCAAAGGAATAGGCGAAATCAACGGAACCCCCACCGATTGGGACGTGATCAACCTGAAGACACTCAGAAATCTATAAAACCCATTTTATTAAAATTGAAAAAAAAGGGGGTAAACTTTTATGACACAAGCAATAATTAAGAAAACACTGCTTATCCTATTGCATATAGGACTACTATTTACATTTATGACATTTGTGTTGCTTATGTTTGTTCCTTTTTCACGAGAGTCGTCTCTAACTTTGTTTCTCATTTATTATTTTTTATATTTTGGACACATTTACATACTATTTTATTCCATCGTTGTACCATTCAAAAACAGTACAGCATTGAAACGAATCATTCTTTGTTTTTTCCTATATGTTTCGTATTTTTTATTGATTGTTTTTACGTTCATTATTCACGTAATGTTATATGGCTTTTTTGATGGAGAAATATTTGACTGATTCTGTTACACTCGTGTATGATGCGTGGAACCGTTTGGCGTAGACCAGGCGATTCACCGGGCACGTTCATTTTTTACTGCCGGTACAGTAACTCGCGCAAATCACGATGAGGATGATCAGCCAGCCAAAGAGAGAAGGGGTGAAAAACAACAGACAGAACAATCCGACAATGATGCCGAAAAACGCGGGATAGAGGAAGAACAATTCCCGGAAAAATCGGGTGTAACACAATACCAATAAGCTGACGACAAGAAATGTCCACAAAAAACATTGGACAAAACGGTTCTGCAACAATGGTTTTCTTGATGTGGTTGGGATCAGGGTCAATTCCGTCATCGGCTGGACGCTGACACCGCCCGAGAAAAGGAAATTGTCGGGGTGACTCAGAAAAAAGAGTGAAAGCGAATCTTGTTCCGAAGTAACGGCTGTATTTCCCGGCACATTTTCCGGGGATGTTGTGCCGATTTGAAGTTTTGTGTACTGTTCCTTGAGTCGTTTGATCAGGCTTGCATCGATTTTTTCTTCCGGTTGCACAAAAGCAATGGAATCATCGGACATTGACAGGTCGTCTTGATCTTCGGCATTTTGAATGTCGTCCTGATGATCAGACGTTTCCATTTTTTCCGAAATCACAAGCGGAATGAAGGACTGCCCGTCCGTCTGGGGCAAAAGCGATTCTGTTTCTTCCAGGGTTTTTTCCCACGATCTTTCCCAAATATCAAGCCATGATTCCAGCTCAGGATTTGTGGAACTTGCTCCAACCGGAAACTTCCTGAAAAGATTGAGGATATGCTGTAATCGAATCAGATCCAATTGAACACGAAACGACGCGGCTCTTCCGTCATTCAATACGATGTCGCCGGGTTCCATAGTCCGGTGCATCTTGGCATCCCGGGAAACGAGTTTCAGGGAATGCTTGCCTGATGCAAGACGATCACTCTCCTTTTCAACAAACAGCGACCAAAGAACCTTCTGTACGGGGATGTTTTGGATCGTCGGAAAAGGAATCGTCTTGCTTGCCGTCCTATTCCCCTCCGATTTGGACAGCGTAAAGACAGGGCCTGAAAAAAAGACCTTGATCCGCTGAACAGGAACGGTGGGCCAAAGCTCAATCCGGTAGAGAGAATCCCCGATTTTTTCGGGAAACATCGTCATTCCACCGGATTGAATTTGGAGAAGGTTCCAGTGGTCCGGGATTTTCAATTCACAGGAACCGCTCTCGTGGCTTTGAATATCCAATTGCGAGAGACCATAACACGTGTCATTTTTCGCCAAGAAAAACGTGACGTCATGAAAGAGCACCACGGGATGATTTTTCGTGGCACTCATGCTGGCACTGTAGTCTTGGGCATTTTGCGCCGTGAACAGATGGAACGGTTTGGTCACCGTTCCTGAAGGAGCGTCATTGGAAAATCCGGGAATCGATTCGACGGGAATCAACTGATACGGCGTCCAGAGGAGTTTTTTCCATTGGATTTGTGCAGGGAGAGCAACATAGTGTTTGAGCTGATTATGATTTTTCAGTTGTACCGAAGGAAGCGAAACAGAATCAAGCGACCCTTTGATGGGCGTCCTGATGGTTATCCGCTGATTCCCTGTCAAACGGGTGTTTTGTCGCGGCTTGAGAAGAAGCCGTCCCCGGGACTCCATCGGAGATTGCAGCATGACCATGGACGGCTCAATCAAAGGCATCCCGGTCACAAAATCCGAGGGATAAAGCAGTTCAAGACGGTCCAATTCCCCCTTGGTGATCTGCATGTCAAGCGAAACGACAAGTTCCCATGACTCGTTATTCATATTACGTTCGACCTGGAGAATCTGATTACCGGTGATGATCGGCGTATTGGGACGGATCACCACCGTGGATTGCCGAAACCGATCCCTTGAGGTGATTCGCATCATTTCCAGGAGAGTCGTCGTCGGGGACGTAAAAACGTCGGGTGAATCGCCGGTTGCCGTGCCGCCGGTTGTTACGCCGGTTGCCGGAGGGAGAGGCAGCGGCTGAACGGTTTCCGGAGGAATTTGACATTCAAGCAGAATGGAAAAATCCCGATGCAAATGGACTTGATAATCGAGCACCGTTCCCTGTTCCGGAAAACAGCATGGGAAAGGCGTCGATTGATCCATTTCCATCGTCACATTTCCTGAAATATTCAATGAAAAATTGCCGAGTATCGGACGTTTGAAGAAAAAGACAAGCGTGTCCCCTTCCTGGACAAGACGCGGTGTTTCCTGAACAACATCGGCGGCATCTTTCACAACGACGGCATCCGGCGAAAACTCCGGAGGAACATGAATCGTGTAAAGGTAGGTTTCTCCCGAAGTAACGACGTTCATCATCAACTGCATTCGCGTTTTTTGATTGTCGAAGAGCAGTTTTTGAACAATCGTGCTTTGAGAGGCAACCGGTTTCTGTCGAATTTCCATCAACCAATCCGGTTCCATGCGGACAAGATCAAAAGCATGAGCGATTTTGTCTTCCGCTTGTCCCCAGGCATCCTCAAAGACCTTCGGGACAACCGTTGATTCAGGAACGACCGCTTCCAGACTCGGGTCGACGGAAATACCGAGCCAGGCGTTGTCCACGCGAGCATCGGGACTGGAAAATTGCGGTGAACGAATTCTTCCGATACCGGAAAAATTATTGAGGACATAATCCGCCTGAATGGTGACGTCACCTGTGAGCGGGGGTTTGAGCGTCCAGCGATAGGTTCCGTTTTGCTCCTGAAGCATCTCCGATTCCACGGGAACGCCATTACAGTGATATTTTCCGGAAAGTTGATAACGGGGATCGACGGTCAACATGATTTGATTGAGTCTTCCATCTTGAACATGGTACTTGAACATGGCTCGCAAATCCACCTGATTGGGACGTGCCCGGAGGTTGAAAAGTTGAGTGAGTGTAACGTTTGGCGGTGCCTGGACCGGTTCATTCGGCCAGGAAACAACCAGTTTCGAAGTCCCGCCGAGTTCGGCTGTGAGTGTCCCGGCATTTACGGTGATGCCCCCTTTGGCTTCCGGAACGGAAATTTTCGAAGTATCCGCCGGCACCGTCAATTCCAATCGGGAATCGGGGACTTTTGGAATCGGAATCTCGAAACGTCTGACAAGATTATCCGTTTCAATCGTCGGCGTCAGGAGAAGCTCCAATTGATGAGTCCCCTGTCCGGTGATCTCAAAAACGTGTTCGAGATCAGCATTTCTCGTTGATGAAATCGGCTGTCTGTCGAGTTTGGCTCCGTCAGAGCTTAACGGCATGTTGGGAAGACGGAGAATGACCGACTGTTCCGGAAGTTCCACTTCAAAAATGGCTTTCAGACTGAAAAGCGTGTTGTTGATGAAGGTCCCTTGATATTTCGCCTTGGTGATTTGCCAATTATGGGAGGAAAAACGGCTTTTTTCAAACTCCTGATGCAGTTTGAGATAGAAATCGCCCGGAATCCAATAGTGTTCCCCCGGTTGTTCTGTTTCCGGATTGACAGGAATGTAAACAGGATAAGGGATCGTCTCGCCGTCAGGTCGTTCCTGCGCGAAAGACGAAGGAACCAAGAGTCCCAATGCGGCAACCAGCATAACGGCTCCGGACACGCTTGATAAACCGTTGCTTTTCGGTTTGATTCGTATTTCCCCTGCCTCCGATTCATCCGAAACGGCAGTGACGCTTCGAACACGATGTCGAAACAATTTCAGGGGGCGAATTCGCAACAGTGAGAATGCAAAGGAGCACGTAATCCCCCAAAAAATACCGTAAGAAACGTCTTGCCACCACGGAGAAAACAGTTTCGTGACAACAATGGCAGACACCAAAAGAACGGCAAAAATCGGAATCGTGGCAAAACGTCTGGGCCATGTTAAAACGACAACACAAAGAAAGGCAAGAAGTTTCCACGTCATCATTCTTCCCTTGTGCACCACGACAAGGGAAGGCTCTTTTTCCAAATCCCAAATCTGTTCGACAGCTTTCCAACCGGGAATCATCGAATCGAATCGAAGCAACATGTTCGGTACGCCCCAGAGAGTGCTGACGGTGGACATTCCCCGTTCCCATTGCGACGCGGTCACCAGACGATGCGGTTTGTCCAATGTTTTCATTCGTTCCACAAGAGACCCGGAATGGTAATGCCAGAACCGATCATCCATCACCGGAATCAGGTCGTCGCGGATTTTGGCGGCGGTCAGGTCCGATGTCAACAGGATGGTGTCACGATCGTCAAACAACCAGACAAGTCCGCGACGTTCAAATTCCCGCAAGGCTCCCCCTTCGTGGACAACCGGCGTCAGTCCGTAAATGCCAAGTCCGGATAACGCCGTTTCGTCGATCCAAAACGTCATGGAAGGAAATTGAATTGTTCCAAGGAGTTCTTTCCATGTCGGGGATGTTTCCGCCAACGTGGCGGCATTGCTGCCTAGCGGATAAGCGGAATGAGGATGACGGCTGAGCAATTCGACAATCTTTTGGGCAACCCGTTGCATCTGTTTTTCCTTGCCGGTTTCATGAAACCAGTATTTCCAGGAAAAATAGTGAAAAGGAGTATACCATTTGTTGGAAGGCCCCAAACTGAAAAACGAGGAAGAATCCTGAGGCACCCCTTGGGTAAATGCCCGATAGTCCGGAGGAATCCAGGCGACCCATTTTTGCGTCACCACGGGAATTTCCATCTTCGGCATAAGAGGGACAAGAACCGAGGTTGTTGCCAGCGGCTTCCCCTGGGTGAAATATTCCAATTCAATCAAAGTAAAACGCCTGTTTTCCACAAGAGGTACGGAAATCACTTCCTGATAGTCCATTTCCTGATTGTCCAACGACTCGACACGCCAGGAGGAGCGGATTCCGTCAACCCACACGGTGTAAACGGAAGACGTTTCGACGCCTTCCGGGAGAAATATCCGCAATTGATCAATTCCCTGGTTTTCGACGAAACAAGTCACGTGAGAGATGGCGTTCCCCAAGGGATCGTGCCGCGAATGCAGAATCATCGACCACACACAGGAAAGCTGATTCACGTAGTCCGCCGACAAGCCCGGCTCGATTTCCAGAGAACCTGAGGCCAGTGATGTCGGAGAATAACTATAACTATAGAAGGAACGAATCAAATTGGGACCATCCACAAGTCCGGGGGGCGGAGGAGCTGCCTGAAGGTTGTGATTGGAAATTCGATAACCTGTCGACTCGCTTGTTTCGATGGACAAAAATGCGGAAACATCCGATTGATCAGGAAAAAACGGCAAGGAAATCAATTCCCGTGAATGAAAAGGAATCGTCCGCCTCGCGTAAAACTCAAACGTCGTGCTGCGTGGAACGGATGGTTGGATCACCCAATTTAAGGTATCCCCTTTTTCTTGCCGTGTTGCCTGGATTCTCTGCAAATTGTTCTGTTCCGCTCCACCACTCCAAGTCCATTCTTGTTCCGAGGATGACGGCGTAAACGCCACGAAAATCTGACTCAAGCGTGAACCGTTTTGTGGCGTGCAGGTAAACCGACAGACCTGTTCCAGGGAATCTTTTTTCAAAATAATGCGAGACAGGATATTTCCCTGGAATATCGGGTGCAACTCTTCGGGAACGATCGGCACGTTCGGCAAGGAATCAATGGAGACGACAACCCCGATAGGAGAAACGTCAAATCGCTCTGAAATCATTTCCAGGGTCACATTTTCCGGTGTCTCCAAAAGAGTTCCGTCCATTCGATACTGCCGGGAAGCATCCAGAGCCAAAAGACGTTCTCCCCATTTTCCGTGAAGAAACTGGACCGGCTGAAGTTCTTCCGGCAAAAATGAAAGTTTGCCCCCTTGTTGAACGGACTCCGACGTCGTCTCACGTTTTTCCAGGGCGGAAACAAGACACCGTGCATGGATTGTCAATCGCAACGGATTTTGCAAGTCTATCGGTTTTTTGAGCCGGATCGTCCACAAAGACTCTTTTTCTCGATTTGCAGGAAAGTCCTCGGCGAAATAATCGGCGATTCTTGAGGCATCGCGGGAATCAATCACGTCAAGTGTCCACGGTGCCGCGAGCTTCATTTCAAGCTGTTGAATCTTTCCTTCATGGGCCGTCGTAATATTGACGGTCATTCTCGACGAGATTTCACGTTCTCCCCATTGAACGGCGGTACCGCTCTGAACATGAAAGACGGGAACGTCCAAACTGAATTCCATGCCGATTCGGGAATCCTGCGTGAACGACTGAAACGTGAACAAATCACTCTCCGAGACATCAACCCCCGAGGCGGGAAACGTTTCACGAAGGTCTTTCAGGTCGATTCGTTGAGTCAGAAGCGGACGATGAACCTGCACGATACTTCGCGTTTCATTCCAGAAAATTCTGTCGGAAACCGGCTTCACCCCGGGAAGCACCCAGAGATGGTCGATTTCGATGGGACAAAACGACGTCAAACGAAATTCACGTTCCCCTGATTCGCTCAATGGCAACGCCACAAGAATTCGCGTCGGTGGGTTGATTTCATTCTCTTCTTTTTCGGAAATCGTATCTTTTTCGGGAATCGGAAGCTCCGTCCAAAAAAGTGACTGGTCGCCCGACTCCAGTTTGATCGGACGAAGCGGACGTTCCAGTTCCAGCACGATTTCCCCAATCGGAATGTTCATTTTTTCAAATGTGAAGACAGACGTCAATTCGAGTCCGCGCAAAGAGACATTATACTGCTCTGTTTGACTCATTCCGATTTGTTGCTGTTGCGTGATGAACGTTTCGTCGAAGAGAATTTGCAACGTCAGATTGTGTCGCGACCCCAAAAGAATTTGCCATCGGCGATATTGCGTCTTTAATGTCCCGGGATTTCCTGTTTCAGCGGTAATTGATTCGGGGGTGTTGCCCAGCAAATGAATCAGACCGTCGTTTTCATTGGAAAAAGCCGGTTTCATATTGAAAGGAAGGTCGAGCACCAAATCGACCGCCGGAGCTGCCGGAAGTTCAATGTCAAACAAAATATTGCTCCGAACATCACGGCGTCCTCGCAACGTCCAGGAAAAATGAAACGTTCTTGCATTGTCGTTCGGCTGGACACCGATGATTCCTTCGGAGATGAGTCCCAATTTCACTTCAGTTCCATCTTCCCAAACCGGTTCTGTGAGTGAAAGTCCCAAAGGATCAAGAGAAATGATCTCCGGAGTCTCTCCGTCATGAGGCATCAACACCATGGTGCCTTCTCCCGAGACAAGCTGATTGCCTTCGAGACGCGCGGCAAGATGCAAGACGGAAATCATGTCCCGATTTCCCGGGGCGGTATTTTGTTTCTCCGCAATGGCCGTCCAGCGATTGAAAGTTTCCACGTCAATGGGGCAATATTGCAAATCGTTGCGAAAGGGAACGTCGCTCAGTCTGTTTTCAGGAAAAAAAATTCTCCGAAACTTCAACGAACATTGCGTCGATTCCGCGGGAGACTTTTCCGGTTTCTGGGCAAAAGAAAAGACTCCCATTTCCAGAAAAAGAACAAGCAACAACAAGAAAATTTTGCCCCATTTCACGACAAATTCTCCTCTTGTTCCGCTTTCTCCTCTTGTTCTGCTGTTCGATTGGATTCTTTTGTGGAAATCGCCTCACTGCTTTCCGGAGGTGTTTCCCGCGCAAAATTCTGACGACTTCCTGAAGAATGGGAACCGGACGCCGAATGTGAAACCGAATGGGAATATGCCGTCATTTCCGTCAGGAAAATATCATTCCAGGTTTCTTTCGCAGCAAACAAACGGTGAAGAATCAGTGCCAGCAAACTCAAGACCACCCCGATACTTCCTGCCTGGAGAAAAAGAAGAGCCAAAACAGGTTGATAGAACAAAGCGGATATTGACAGAATCAACAACGCAAATATGATTCCCATGTATCGTATTTTGCGGAAGTACAGAAAAAGGAGACCGACAAGCAAAACCGATCCACTGGAAAACAAAACCAGCGTCGAACGATCAATGACATGGATTTCACCGACCGTCACCGGTTCCAGGGAATTAAACAAATAACTGTTGACGGCTTCGGAAAGAGGGGGCGAAGAAGTGACGCCATGACCGATCCAATCTTCAAACCAAGGCATGTCAATCTGGGGAGTGCGTGCAAGATAAAATCCTTTGAATTCCCAATGATACTGAGGAATCCAACTTCGACTCATTGATGTCAGATGCCGATTTAAGGGAAGGATGATCTGCCAATAGGTCGGGCGTATCCAGACTTCCGGGCCAAAATGCGGTATTTCCAACACAACATGATTTCCGGACGTCGGTATGCTTACTTCATACCACAATTCAACGAGAACCGGAGTCTTGCTCGAATAATTGACCGGAAAAACAAGACGCAACTGATTGTCTTCAACCGTCACGGGATAGGATTGACTATTGATTTTCACCGTGATACTGTCCGGTTGCGTTTGTTTCGGCAGGGTAACATTCAACTGACTCGCGTCACTCGTCATGAGATAAACCGCGCGATCCATGCGGTGGTTTGAAACAAGCCAGGTTTGCAGCCATGATTTTTCCACCACGGTGGACCCGAATGAGTTGTGGTCATCCAGAAAGCGGCTGATCGGAAGCACGGGTTCCGCTTTGCCGGCACGAAATTGAAAGCTGATCAAACGGGCCGAGACGGATGTTTCCTGACCGACTTTCTTCCAGGAAGTCTTCATTTCGTCGTCCACGAGATGAATTTGCACGCCACGGGGAACTCTCACCGTGACCGACTCTTGCACGAACGTTCCTTCAACGGGAAGCAAAAGCGGCAGATTTTTATAAAACGTCCGACCTGAAGGGATATTGGTTTTTCCGGTATCGGTGGGGGAAAGTTGGGCAATCAACGTGAAGTTTCCAATTTTATCTTCCGGAAGGAAAATTCGCCGAAAAATGGTGCCTTCAACATCCGACGACAATGACGACAATGATGGCGGCAATGTCACCTGCTGAGAAACATCGTTCACGACAGTCGTCGTGAGTGGCTGATTGTCCAAGGTAAACTGCCATTGACCTTTTTCCTCCAATTCTTTGGGAACGGCAATGGTCACAAAACTCACCGGTTCATAATTGACGCGGTAATTCAAGGAATATGTTTGTGATTCGTTTTCTGCGAAAAGACGAAGTTCCGCCAGCGACTCCACCGTGATATGCTGCGCGTGAGAGACCAATTCCGCTGTGAAAACCGCCCCTTCCATGTCGTCGAGTTGATAAATCAAAGGTTCCTGTTGTCGAACCGGAGCTTCAATACGGGGCTGAACCGATTTTCTCGATTTCTTCGACATTCCGGCCATGGGAGCGATATTGGGGTTTGCATTCAGCTCAATGTTGTCCGCGGAAAAGATGGAAACGATGGCAGGTTCGACCCAGTCGGCCTTCAACTTCGGAAACGAAAAACGAACAACAGGGTTTTGCGGATTGATCGCCAAACGTGCGCTGAATTCAAAATCGATGCTCTTGTCAATGGGAATTCTCAGAGGAATCTGAATTTGTCCTTCCGAAGAATAGGTGATCCTTTCCGTGTCGACAAGATTGTTATTGGTCGGTGTTTCGAATGACCTCCAATCAGCATTCCAATCCGCAGGATCAATCAGGAGATGATCAATGGGAGAACCATTGATTGTGTAGGAGAGGCGTCCTTTGAGAATGGCTTGGTTTTTCTCAATCTGGATTTGATATTCCGGACGAACATTGATTTTTGTATAACGTTTCGATGCTTTAACCTGAAGCGTCCAGGGTTGCAGGAAAAACTCAAAACTGTTGACCGTGCCGTTGATGTCCGGAACAATTGTGTATTCTGTGGAAGCACGAATCCCCTTGAGTCCTTGCTTATTCAAACGATATTCGTTAGGAATGACAATTTCAATCTTGCCAAACTGTTTTTCAGCTTCCGGAACTTGAAATCCTCCGACCTCGAACCAATCAGACTCCCTGTTTGGCGCCGCAATCACCGCCTTAAAACGAATGGCGATTTTGTCTTCGGTTTTTTCCGGCAAGGTCACTTCAAGTTTTCGACAGCCCTCCACGTCGGACAATGGATCAAGTTCCCGAATACTGTATTCTGAGACCGTTTCATGAGTCCAAGTCGCATTTTCCGGAAGCAAAACATGAAAGACATCCACCGGTCCGGTTGTGCTCTGAACGGGAATCGTCACGTCGAATTTTGCTTCATTTCCAGTCAAATCAACATGGATCAAGGCATCTTCCACCTTCAGAACGGACTTGAATTCGACTTTCTTCTGATGGGATGCACGCCATCGTATATCAAAATCGCTGTGAAGCCCTTGGACGGAAAATTGGGTCACCTTTTCGTCAAGGGCGACTGTTTGAACCGGAGTCGTTCCTTGGGAGACCGTTGCGTTGGCATCCGGAAGAGGAACTTCGAGTTTGAAAATCGAACTGACGGCCCGGGGAAAACTTGCTTTCAAACGAAATTCATCATTTCCAACAGAAATCACCGGAAACGACAATTTTAATGTTATTGTGTGGGTTACATTCTGAAGCGGCGTCGATGACTCCAAAACACGATCTTTACCGGAAGTACCATCTTTGCTGGAATCGCCGTCTTTGTCGAGAATGCTGCTTTTATTGGAAGAGGCAGCAGCATCTTTATTGGAAATTGTGACTCCATTCTGAATCAGGGCGACATATTCCCCTTTTTCTTGATCACGGGTCAAGCGAAAATGACCGGGACCTTCATATTGGGCAAATTGAAAAATATCAAGCTCGGTTTTATGATTTTCCTGATTGTCTGGCAGCACGATAATTCCGTCATGAAACCCCAAAGGGACACGAATCAACGGACTGTTTTTTGTGTCAACCCGGAATCGAATCGTCATTTCGGCAAGGTCGTCGACAACTTTTCCGACCGCGTCGATGTTTTGAATCTGGTACAGCGGTTCATCACTTTTCTGGTCGCTCAGCAGTTTCAGTGCGTCAAATGCCTCGAAAGGAAAATTGACAATGGCTGGTGACAGTTTTCCATGAACATCAATCAGGTAAACAATGAGAGGTTCGCCCGGGATTTGGGGCGTCACGATTTTCGGGAGTTTGGAATTTGCCGGAGTCTGCGTTTCCTCGCCGCGGGAAATCCCTGGAAAAAACAAAAGAACACCGACAATGATTCCAGTAAAAACAAACAAACCGGATGGGGATTTTCGAGAAAAGTCCATAAATTCTTATTGTAATCGATCTGAAAAGGTAAGGAAAGTTTTTTCCGAAAATAAAAACAAAACGATAAACAAAAAGAGTAAGAAAATGAGGATTATAGATGGTGTTAAGACCGGAGGCTGTAGACTTTAGGCCGTCGTTTATTTAAACTTTTGTCATTAAATTGTCATTAAATAAAAAGAATCGATAACCATCATAAATTAAAGAATCGACGGTCATTTTTCTCAATTTTGAAGCCAACCATGCCAAAATCTTCTGACGACAACTTCCGGGATTGGATTCCAGACCCCAAATGGATACGAACGTTTCAAAAAAATCTCCTCGCATGGTATCACGAAAACGGTCGAAGTCTGGCATGGCGGGGAACAACCGACCCTTACAAAGTTTGGGTCAGCGAAATCATGCTCCAACAAACAACAACAGCAGCCGTGGACTCCTATTATCGTCGGTTTATCAAGCGGTTTCCCGATGTTAAGACTCTTGCCGAAGCGGAACTCACCGAAGTCCAGCGATACTGGGAAGGTCTTGGGTATTATCGCCGTGTCAAGCAGCTTCATCAGGCTTCTATTGTGATTGTTAATGAACATAATGATATTTTTCCGGACACATTTGACGCCGTCCTTGCTTTGCCGGGAATCGGTCGTTATACGGCAGGAGCCATTTGTTCCATTGCACAAAACCAACGTTACCCTATTCTTGAAGCAAACACAATCCGCCTTCATGCCCGCCTGTTGGGGTATTCTGATGATCCTGCGAAATCTTTTGGTAACAAGTTGTTATGGAAAATGGCGGAAAAAATTCTGCCGGAAACCCGTCCCGGACACTTCAATCAGGCGTTGATGGACCTCGGGAGTCTTGTTTGCACTCCCAAAACACCGAAATGTTCCATTTGCCCTGTCTTTATTCTTTGTCAAGCGGCTTGTCGGGGAACACAAAACCAAATTCCCGCTTTAAATAAGGGAAAAACGTTTGAGGAGCGAACGGAGGTTGCTTTGGTGGTGGAAAAAAACAAAAAATATCTCATGATTCAGTATCCCGAAAGTGTTCGATGGGGAGGACTTTGGGATTTTCCGCGACACGTTGCCGATTCTTCCGAAAAACTTATTGTGAATCAAAAACTCCTTGAGGATTTCAAACGTATCACAGGTTACTCATGTTCGATTCAAAAACAGATCATGACCATTCGGCACGCGGTAACAAAATTCAAGATAAAGCTTTGTGTCTGTCAAGCGGAGTTGACGGGGCAAAAAACCGTTTCTGAATATCGCACATACTGGATGTCAAAAAAAGAACTTGCGGAGATTCCCCTCAATACGACGGCAAGAAAAATTGTCAATTCAATTCTGTGTGAACACCATTCAGACATCCAATCTTGAGCGTTATCTACGGTATTCAGAAATATCTTCTATATGGATTATCCCAAGACAACTCAACTACATTTTATTCTAACACCCCAGTTTAACAGAAGTTGTCACCCCAGCTTGTCGATACTATGCAACATAACAAAAGTGATTACAACTTGAGTCAGTTGCGGGCATTTTATTGGTTTTTGTAAACAAAAATATCCATCAATGATAGTAAAAACTTCACAAAAAAACTGAGGCATGGGTGTCGTCGTTGTTTTGTGTTCCAGTTGTGTATGCGACTTTTTTCATTGATGGTCAACAGATAACGGACTATCGTCTCCTATGGTTACAACCAGCAACCAAACGATTAAAACATTTAATGATTTACGTTTTTTTGTCTATCAGGCCATTTGTGAACATCATGAACTTCTCGCCGACGCATTTCCGACCAGTGAAACACTTCTGAAACGGGGTGGTCAGAATGCGTGTGGCGTCATGTTTTGTTTGCATGGGCCGCGTGCCGTCAAGATGACGGCAATTTGGGAAAAAGAGAAAAATCGGGTTCTGTTTTATGGACCCAGCGGAAAAAGATACCGGGAAATCGAGCTTCAGATGGTGATCGTCACGGATCGGGAACTGTTGAACTCGATTTATCACGAAAACTAGAGCGGTGTTCGGAATTGATATTTCCAGACGGCTCTAAAATTTTTTCGAACAATTCGAACGGTTTCATCGTTATCATCAATAGTTGGTGATATGATAAACTTTTGTCATAACCATTTTAATAATAACATTTTTTAAGATATAGATATAGCGGAGACATCTTATGCTCGTGCTTTCCAGAAGAGAAGGGGAATGGATCAAGGTTGGTGAATCGGTTACTGTAACCGTTGTGAGATTAGGTTCGGATAAAGTGCGTATTGGTATCGAGGCTCCTGCAAACGTCTTGATTCTTCGTGGGGAACTTGAACAGCGGAGTTCTATCGACAATAATGGAAGAGAAGAAAAGAATTTGGTCATGGAAAGAATCGAACTTTCGATTCCAATGGATTCCATGACAATAACTCCCTCCGCGACATCACTTGCTGGCTGAAACGGCAATGACCGATTGATAACCGGTTACTACGCAAGATGTTCGGTGGGATGTTGTCTTCGCAGGAACGCTTATGTCTCCCACCAATCATCATGGCAACCCGGTTTTTAATGAATCGGTCGGCACAATAGAGTACAAATATTACCCGCTCAAAGATCGGTTTTCACTGAATGTAACCCTTTTGAGCGTGGCGGTTTGTCTTTGTTTTCTGATTTGGTTCAAAACCGATTCGGTGTATCTCGTCATTGTTCTGGCGACGCTTCTTCTCTGGTCATTGCGTACACTATTGTTTCCCACGACCTGTTGTTTGAATGCTGATGGCATTTCCCTCAATTTCATGGGAAGCCGCCGTTTCTATCCTTGGAATTGCATCGTTTCCTTTCAAATCACTCGTTACGGCGTCCGATTTCAAATGACTCCGACTTGGTATCTTCTCCTGGTTTTTGCAGCCCCGTTTCTCCCGACGACACAACTGACGGCTGACGAAGTTTTGATGTTGATTCGCGAAATCATCCCGCAACGGGAAAAAATTTCCTAATTTTTGAATTAAGAGACTCGAAATATGATCTTTATTTGAGTAAGATATTCTTACTATTCTAATTATTCTGAGAATATTTTGAAAATCTTTTGAAAAAAGAAAGGGAAATAACAATGTTAGTGAAATTCTTCCAATCTGTATTGGTGGTCCTTGTCATCAACTGTCTCATGGGTATCCTTGCTGCTCAGGAAACCACGTCAAGCTCTTCGGTATCAGCCGCCGCATCTTCTCTTACAGGTCCCCGGTATGAACTTGAGAAAAAATCGCAAGGATATGCTGCCGAAGGAGTTAAAGTCACAAAAAAATTCACGAGGCGACTCCCGAATTACTATAAGGATGTTGTCACCGATGAACAACGTGACCAGATTTATCAGATTCAGCAATCTTATTTTGACGTGATCTCCACATTGGAGTTGCGGCTCGAAATGCTGAAAAACGAGAGGGACAAACTCATTGAAAACGTTCTGACCAGGGAACAAGGAGAACAAATCGACGCCACCAAAAAAGCCGCCGCTCTTGAAAGAGCCAAGAAAAAAGACGAAAAGAAATAAAAATTGTGAATTGGGAATGGTTTTGAATTCCGTGTCTCCAATTCCCCATTCCCAATTCCCCATTCATCCTCTTCCTATGCCCCATTCCCCCTATACTCCGGACGACTTCGGCAAACATCCGCTGATGTTCTATTATGAGGTAACGCAGTCTTGTGATCTGGTTTGCAAGCATTGTCGGGCTTCCGCTCAGGAAAAACCGGCACCGGACGAACTTTCCACGGAAATGTCACTTGATTTGATCGAACATGTCGCCAAATTTGAACGAAAACCAACGATGGTTTTTACTGGGGGCGACCCACTCAAACGTGCCGATCTGGTTCAGTTGATCGAACATGCCACGGGACTTGGAATTCAGACGGCACTGACGCCGTCGGCGACACCGTTGGCCACGAAAGAAGCATTCCAAAGGGTCAAAGCCGCCGGTATTCAGGCGTTAGGAATCAGTCTGGACGGCCCTCACGCTGAAATGCACGATTCGTTTCGCGGATTCGAAGGAAGTTTCCAAAAAACGCTTGAAATGCTTGCAATGGCTCGGGAACTTCAATTTCCTGTCCAGGTCAATACCTCGCTGACACGTCGGAATTTTGAGATGATCGACGCAATCGCAACACTTCTGGAACATCAAAAAATCATGATGTGGTCGGTGTTTTTTCTGGTTCCTGTCGGTCGCGGACTGGAAGAAGAGCGAATCAAGCCGGAAGAATATGAAATGGCCTTTGAAAAACTCTGGCATCACGCCCAAACAAAACCGTTTGCGGTCAAAACGACGGAAGCACCGCATTACCGTCGTTATGTATTGCAACATGGCGGGCATCCCCTGGAATCGCTAGGGCAAAATCAAAGCCAAGACAAAGATCAAAGTCAAAATCATGAAAAAAGCATCGCAATTCATCGAAGTCGAACCCATCGGGCCCCGTTGGGCATCACGGATGGTCGTGGCATTATGTTCGTCTCCCAGAATGGCGAAATTTATCCCGCCGGTTTTCTCCCGCTCGTTTGTGGAAAGTTCCCGCAGGATTCCCCGGTTGAAGTCTATAAAAATCATCCTATATTCAAAAATTTGCAGAATCCCAATCATTACCACGGTATCTGCGGGAAATGCGAGTATCGCCTGGTTTGTGGTGGCAGCCGGGCACGTGCTTACGCTGTTTCGGGCGATTACCTTGGCCCTGAACCCGATTGCACCTACCAAATCGGCCAACGGGACTTGGTTTTGCCTTAAATATTAATTACAATCAACAATATCAACCACAATCACTCATTTTAACACCTTGATTCATTCATGGGATGGTTTATGCCGAGTGTCACAGAACAAATTTTTCGATACATTTTTCTCTACTCGGGAATCTACTTTTTGTGCATTGGTGCTTCAAGCATCTTTCAAGGAGGTTACCTCTTTTGGCAAATACTTCCGTCCCATTCCCAACGGACTATGACTGAGCCTCTTCTGGTTTTTGTTGTATATCTTGTGGTTTTTGTAGCTCCTGCTGTTTTGGGACTCGTGATGGTCCGAAAATTTCGCGATTTTGCGTCGTGGGGGGTAAAGCAGATTGCAAACTATTCTGAAAACGTTCAAAAAAACTGGTACGATTTGATTTCCTTCAGTGTTATTCTTTCTGTCGTCGTCGGAATCTATTATCTGATGATTGGCATGAGACTTCTTCGAGTTGTTTGCCCGGAGATGATTCTGTTATTTTTCAATTCGGGTGCCCCATTATTTGAACACCTTGGCAGTAGCTCAAATGGTCTGTTGATAATCCTATTGATAATCAGGCTCCCTTTCTTTTATTTGTCGGCTGGAGTGGTTTTTCTCGTTTTTTGTGGTAAAATCGGTAAAATGGTTGAAAAAACAGTCCTCCAAACGGAAAATGCCGATTACAAGGGTTCAGATTCCGATCAAATTGAAGAAAAACCCATTCAAATCGAGGAAGTTGAGGAAAAGGAAAAAAGTGAACAGTAAAAACCTCGTCCACTTCGTCAAGGTTTTGATTATTTTTTGGGGAATCATGTGGATCATCGACGGAATATTCCGTTGTTTTGGCGCGGCTAATTTGTCTAGCACGATCAATTTGATTTGGGGGTTCTTGTGGCTTTTCCGTTGCGTGATTGGTGTTTGCCTGATATGGTTCCACAACCCATTGGCATGTTTTTTGTTTCAGTTGGCAGGCAAACCGCAATGGAGCAGACGTCATATTCATCCCTTGATTTTGGTGATGATCGGAACCATGATGGTGATCACCTGTCTTGAAAATGTTGTTTTTGCAGAATGGTTTGTTATCTCACTTATTTTTATCAAAGGAGTGTCGGTCAACTCGCGTTTTGTCGAATTTTTCCTGATGGGAGGGGTGATTTGTTTGTTTTTTATTCCATCGGTTTTATTGATCCTTGGGGCCAAATGGATTTCGCAACAAATGGATCGCCTGGTTTTGTCAAAATAGAATAAAAACTAAGTTTTACGTTATATTTATCAAATTTACGTCGTCATTTATTAAAGAGTTTGCCACATGTTGAAATCGTTGGATGCCAAACTTCGTCGTGTTCTGCTGGATCGCAGTTGCAAAGACTTCATCATCGCCGACGCCAAAGACGCCGACATGGCTTATGGAATTTCGGCCCCGGGACAAAGTCCTGAGCATTATGGTCATGAGGCCAAATTCCGGACACTTGACGAATACCGCCGGATCATCCGCGAGGTTGTTGCCCAGGGACTTGTCGACATTGTGCTCATGAGTTGCAGCACAAATGAAGTGCTCAACATCAGGGAACGTCTTTTCGACGGAACAACGATCACGCCGGCCATCCGGGCCAACGATACGACGGACATCTGGCTCGCCGGGAGCAATGTAGTCTATTCGAGCGATTATTCACGGCCATTCCGAACGGTAAACCTGAATCACGCCATGTGCGGAAAGCTCGAATGCACGCCGGAAGAACGGAAACTTGGCGCCGACCTCGGGCTTTACTCCATCACCTACAACAACAATATGGAACGGGACATTGAAGCGTTGCGTGCTTACAACGCGTTTCGAGATGAAGCCGAAAGCAAAGGGTTCCGGCATTTTCTCGAAGTCTTCAGTCCGAATGTTCAAAATGAGAACACCCCGAAAAACATCGGCAAGTTCGTCAACGACCATATTGTCCGAACTCTTGCCGGCGTCACAAGTTCCGCAAGACCGGTTTTCCTCAAAATTCCTTATTACGGTCCCCAGGCGATGGAATCGTTGGCCAGGTATGACAGCTCCTTGGTCGTCGGGATTCTTGGCGGTTCGGCAGGAACGACTCTGGACGCATTCCAAATGCTTTATGACGCCAAAAAACATGGCGCCCGGGTTGCCCTTTACGGACGAAAAATCAACAATGCCGAACACCAATTGTCGTTCATTTATTACCTCCGCGCGATTGCCGACGATCAAATCATGCCGGTCGAAGCGGTTAAGGCCTATCACGCCGACCTGAAACGGCTGATGATCACCCCCAGACTCCCCCTCGAAGATGACCTCCTCCGAATGGAAGGAAGCGACAGCTATTCCGCAAAAAGCAAACTCAAGCGTCCCGGCAACAGCCAAACGGCCACGCAATCCGGCAGCGGCAACGAGCCGGACTTCTCAAAAATGACTCCCGCCGAAAAGGTGCAATGGAATCTCGAACGTTGGCGTAAGATTATTGGGTAAAATTCAATAGATTCTTTATACTCAAGCCGGTTGGAACGTTTGTCGGCCAAATGACCGCCCCTACCGGCTCCTGTATCAGAAGGAAAAAATTCCCATTTTCCGGGAAGGGCGAGATTGTTATAATCCGGCAACTTTTGTAGAGTCCATACAAAATTTGTTGAAAATTATGCAACAACCCACCTATTTTACCCAATTTTTCAAATTTTTTCCCCTTTCGGGTTTAGAAAAATGGCCGATATTCTCTGTCGTTTTGCTGGTCGTTTTACCGATACTGTCGTCCATTGGCTGTGGAACCACGAAGTGGAGTGACACAGGTCGCACGGCAACGGAGCAACTTTTATTGACCAATGCCATGGACAAGTCGATCGAAAAAATCGATTTTCAGCCACTCTCAGGAAAAAAAGTGGCCATTGTCAGCAAATTGGATGAGGTTACGGACAGCAAATACCTCGTCAGCGGAATCCATCAGCAATTGTTGGCTTGCGGTGCCATCGTCTGCAAAGAGGAAGAGGCTGATTATATTCTGGAAATTCGTGCCGGGGCCGTGGGAACCGATCGGAACGATCTGTTTTATGGAATTCCCGGGTTTTCCATTCCGACAGGTCTTTTGGGGGATTCGGCAGCCGGTACAACCGCAATTCCGGAAATGGCGTTTATCAAGAAAACGGATCAACGGGCGGTCGTCAAAATCGCGATGTTTGCATATAACAAAAAAGCCAACACCGCGTTTTGGCAGTCGGGAACAATCCCGGCGGAGAGTCGCGTGAAGGCGTGGTGGATATTCGGCTCCGGTCCTTGGGTTTCCGGCGATATTTGTAATGGAACAGAACTTGCCGGCACAAAAGTCCCGGAATGGAATTTGCCGGTTATTGTTGACGCGGAAAACTTACAGGGAGGGGTTCCGGATTTGACGGTGACCAAATCCGCTTTTTTTGTTGAGCATCCGAAATTGGTCGAAGCGGAGAAAAACAATGAAGAAAAGGAGACACCTGAAGAAAAAACACCTCCGGCCCCAACTCTCCAGCCGGTTCCTGAACCGACACCAACTCCCCAGCTGGCACCAGAGCCGGCACCTCTCCCGCCGCTTCCCGTGTTTCCCCATTTTTCCACTAACACCTCTGTTTTTCCGCGATCGACCTTTGGAAACAACGTGTCGACAACGCAATACTTTACGCCGTCTTCGCTATCCTCATTTCAACAGGTGCAACCTGCAGGATGCACTTTGACCCCCTCCGGAAACCTGTTGGAAAACAGTGAATCAACCGGTGAACCAGCGCCATGAACACCAAAATTCAATGAGAAAAAGCCCGGCGTTTGAGTATATCACCGCCGGGCAATGACAATAAGCTAATAACATTGAAGTCTTGCTTTTATGCTTCTTCAATGACTTTCCAGCCGAGTCTGTCGGCGATGGCGTATACCGATTCTTTCAGGTCGCCATAATACGTGACGCGGTGCCAGCCCCATTCGTCCCATTGGGTGAAGATTTTTTCAAAATCCCCGACAGGAACCGCCGCAAGTTTTGTCCGACAGGCACGATCCTCCAAGGAGTTGTCAACGGCAACGGCCTGATGGAACAAAATCAGCTTTCTTTCCGGGGCAAACTCAAGCGTGGAAGTCATATAATCAAGCGGAAGTGTCGAACGGAGCGAAGCGCCCTGACGGTCTTCCGAATGAGTCATGATGGTGTAGGGATTTGCCGGTCCTTGAGGCCCGAACGCCTTGTTAGACGCAACACAATGGGCGTAAATGATCTGCCGGTTGGCAATATCGACGACCGGGTCGGAAATATAACCGGGACGTCCTTTGGTCAGGGCGGTCATGGTGATCATCGTGATCGACGAACGGTTGTCACACTCACAAGCTCCGATCAGGCCTTCATTGAGCAGTTCATGAAAACCGAGACACGGATAGGCGTGAATATGGTTGCCGTAAAAACCGCCGAGACAGTTAACCGTAATTCCGCAAGCATTGTGATTTTTCAGACATGCTTTCATGCCGAGATACATCTTGGCGGATGTAAAGAGCGTTTCATCGGAAATATTATCGACCATGACCGCGCCCTTCTTCCAACGTTCGGCGACCTCCTTTGCCTGGTCTTCGTCGGCGTTTGCCCATGCGTCGTTGAGTTCCGTGAACGGCATGTCGACCAGATCAATTCCGAGCGACTCCTTGGTTTCTTTCACGAATCCATTCCACGCCCCACCGACCTGGAGCAATCGGGCCGTCTTCAATTGTTCGAAGAGTTCATCCATGGAGAGAAGGTCGAGCTTGTCCTCTTTGCAGGTCAAATCACCGACGTTTGCGGTTCTTTCAATACGAACATTGGTGACGGCGTTGGAAAAGTCCTGAACGCTTTGGCCGTTTTTGACAAGCAGGAAGCATTTCGCCGCCTCGACCAGATCGTCGATCTTTCCAGAGGGAAGAAATGCGAAATTCGGCGTTTTTTCACGAACTTCCTTCGCGGTATAGACAAGAAATCCACCACTTCCGGCATAAGGAAAGTCCGCATAAAGTACCGGTTTGCCCGACGTCAACGTCGTTTGAACGACACGATTCCAGCAGTTCATCTGCATGACGATATAACCGTCGATATTATTGTCGGCATCAATGATTTGCTGGGCTTCTTCCGGTCCGGTGGCGGTTGTCGGGATGAAATCAATGCCCGGACAACCGTTGGTCAACGCTTCGATGGTTTTGTCCATGATCGGGACGAAATTGTAACCGATATTCGGCCAGTCGGGGACCGCCTGTTTGGGGGCATGGAGGGCGAACAAAACCCGCACCTTCATGTTACCGTTGTTATCATCGGCCCGGGCAACATGGCTCGGAAGGATCAAACCGCTTGTTGTTCCAATGGCACCGGCACAAGCGGCGGCACAACCGGTTGTAAGAAAAGATCGTCGCGAGAAACTGCAGCACCCGCAACCTGCATGATTTTCATGATTCGACATCGGCAAAACTCCTCGTATAGGGAAAAAGTGACAAAGGAAAGATTTTTCACAATTTCCCCCATTATATTGCCGCGGACATGGTTGTGTCAATCGTTTCAGCCCCGGGGATGATGTTTTTCATGAATCGCTTTGAGTCGTGACGGGTCGACGTGGGTGTAAATTTGCGTCGTCACGATGCTGGCATGGCCGAGAAGCTCCTGGACCTGTCGCAAGTCGGCCCCGGCGGAAAGCATGTGGGTGGCGAAACTGTGGCGCATTGTGTGCGGGCTGACATCCGAAGAGGCCCCAACCCGGAGGGCATATTTTTTGATCAATTCCCACATCCGCTCGCGGCGCAAGGGGTTACCTCGACGTGTCAGGAAGGCAAGGGTCGGGTCCGCGGCGAATTTCAAAGCGTGGAGCCGTTCCGTCCGACACCAGAGCCGGAAAGCTTGGATCGCTTTTTTGCCGAGAGGGACAATTCGCTGTTTGTCCCCCTTGCCGGTGCAGAGGCAATAGCCTTCCTCCAAATGTACATCACTTAACTTCAGATTGACCAGTTCTGATGCCCGGCAGCCGGTGGCGTAAAACATTTCCAGCAGGGCCCGGTCGCGCCGCCAGGACGGTTCCTCCTCTTTCGGAGCCACCATCAACCGGTCCACCTGTGACGGGGAAAGAACATGGGGAATCCGGTCCCAGAGTTTCTGACTCCCAAGGAGTTCCGCAGGATTCATCTTGATCACCGCTTCAAGTTGCAGATACCGGAAAAAAACACGAAGCGAAACAACATGTCGGGCAAGTGTCGCCGATGCAAATTTGTGCAGGTGAAGCCAATCGACATAATCGGCCAGTTCACGGACGGTCAGATCGGCGATCGGTTTTCCCCGGAGCCACTCAAAAAAGCGTTTCATGTCCCGTTCATAAGCGGCGATCGTGTTTCGGGAAAGCTGGCATTCACCCTGGATATACTTCAAAAAGGAGTCGAGCCAGATTTCCTCCGCCGGTTTCGCGGCAATATGATGTGGCGTCAACTGCCGACGCCGCGGATTATGCGTGATTCGTTGTTCGCGTTTCATAATTATTTAGTATGGGCGGTTATTTAACCAACAGATGTTCCAACCGCTTGCGTTACCGGGATCAAACGCCCGTGCGTTTGCCCGCCGGGAGGCATTTTTTAAACGTCCTTTGCTATGTGCGTTCACAGTTGGTCGATTTGGAAAGTTGTGAAACTTTGCACCCTAGGACGTTGAAAAATGTCTCCGACGGGCAATTTGCAGTTGCATCGTCCAGCGTGCCGCTGGACCGCGATAGTCTCGCATCTCTAACGTTTATTGTTCATTTTACCCCACCGCTTGAAATTTTTACATCCGTGACTATAATAATAAGTAATGGGGAAGAAATATTTTCCTCGTAATCGCTACAGATCAAAAAAACAGTAATTTGTAAGTGGCGGTGGAACGGTATTCGCTTTCTTCGCGTTGCGTTTGAATGTGTGCGCACATCAACCATGCGGAGAGGCGGTACTGCTCTGCTGTGCTTACAAGCCTTACTGTTTTGGCCGATCTGTGCAGCATCAGTATCGTCTTTCCGCATGGTTTTTCTTTATTTGGAATAATTCTGCATATATCTGTATACAGGAATAATCTGTGGACAGACGCCGGTGCTCCACCTCGTGGTAAGGTAGAGAAGGAATCGGTTCGCGGAATCAATCTGCCCCGATGCCGATTTGACAATTTTAGTTCAAACGGTTCAGAAGTTTCTGATCTCAAGGACAGCCATGAACGAGCAGATTTGCGTTCTCCATGAGGAAAAAACGGACACCGACGATATGTTGTCCCGTCGGGAGCCGGGGGAGCACCGGTTTTTATTGTGCCGCCAAACGCCAACAGATTGATATTTTTTCTTTGTGTCCTTTGTGTAACCCTTTGTGCCCCTTGTGGTAAAATATTTTAATCACAAAGTTCACAAAGATTTCACAAAGGACACAAGGTTTATGGTGTTGTGTGGTCTCTTTTACACTTTGTGCTCGAAACCTGACGTCAATGCCCGGATGTTCAGTTCGTAGAGTTTGTCACTTGAAAATGTCTCACGAAGGGACGCGGCCATGTCATCAAATGTGAGTAAACCTGTTTTTGCGAGGAGAAAACCGAGCATGACGACGTTTGCCGCCTTGACGCTTCCCGCTTTTTGGGCGAGATCAGCGGCGGGAACCGGAAATGTCGGAGCCGTGACTCCCTGCGGCACCGTGTCGATCATGGAACTGTTGTAAAGGATGATTCCGTCCTCGGGCACCATCGGCGAAAACCGGTGCATCGACGGCTTGTTCATCACAATAAGCATGTTCGGTTTGTCGACAATCGGCGAACTGACCGGGTCTTGACTGATGACGACACTGCAATTGGCGACGCCGCCGCGCATTTCCGGCCCATACGACGGGAGCCAGGTCACTTCGAGACCTTTTTTCATCACCGCCGAAGCCAAAATCGTCCCGAGAGACAGCACCCCCTGACCGCCGAACCCGGCACTTTTCAGTCGGACCACCGGATAGGGGAGTTTCTGCTTTTTCGCGACGGATTCCGATGACTTTTTTAGCCCGATTGCCTCGGTGATTGTCGCGAAGTCCGGATGTTCCAGTTCACGACGTTGGGATTCCACGTCGTCGACCTTGTCTTTCAAAATTCCAAGCGGAAAATGCGGAATAACGGTCTCGTCCATCCAACGACATGCTTCGGCGGAGGTTTTTCGCCAATTTGTCGGGCATTGTGACAGAATTTCAAGAAAAACGTAACCTTTTTTATCGACCTGGGCCTTGATTCCACGCTGAATCAATTTCCGGGCGTTCCGTACATTTTTCGGAGAGTTGACCGCGATCCGGGCGACAAGCACCGGGGCGTCCAACGTTGCGATAATTTCCGCCATTTTCAGCGGCGGACCATCATTGAGTGTGGAACGGCCATAAGGGGAGGTTGCCGTTTTTTGTCCGATAACCGACGTCGGGGCAAGCTGACCGCCGGTCATGCCGTAAATGTTGTTGTTGACGAAAAACACGATCATGTTTTCCCCGCGATTGGCGGCATGAATCGCGTTACTTGTTCCAATGGCGGCAAGGTCACCGTCCCCTTGATAGGCGATCGTCACGGCGTCCGGATTCGACCGGGAAACACCGGTTCCAACAGCGGAAGCCCTTCCATGAGCGGAAGAGACCGCCGACGTGTTGAAATAATAATAGAGAAACACCCCGCAACCGACCGGCCCGACCAGAATCGTTTTGTCCTGAATTCCAAGCTCATCGATGGTCTCGGCGATCATTTTTGAAAGAATTCCGTGACCACAGCCCGGACAATAATGGGTCGTCAGCTTATTTTCGTCCGGCTTGCGATGAAACGTCTCAAAAAAGACAGCTGGCTTCTTCAATACTTTTGACATAGATTACCCACGTTTGATATTTTTGACATCGAACATATTTGACATCTATTTTACCATTTTTTTCTATTTTGTCATGCTTGACAAAAGTGCTCGAAACTGGGGAATCAATTGTCTTGCAGCCCTGGCACGATGACTGATGACTTTTTTGACCGTCGAATCAAGTTCGCCAAAGGTTTTGTGGTATTCAACGACTTCAAAGAGGGGGTCATAACCGAATCCATTGGTCCCCAAGGGGTTATTGAGAATGATTCCTGAGCAGATACCTTCACTTTCTGCCATGATCTTGCCATGGGGGTCGGAAAGTGTCATGTGACAGGTGTAATGCGCGGTTCGTTTTTCCCGGGGAATCCCGCTCAGTTTTTCGAGCAATAATTCATTGTTTTTTTCATCGGTCGCGTTTTCACCGGAAAATCGCGCAGAATAGATTCCCGGGGCACCATTCAGATAGTCGACGGAAAGTCCGCTGTCTTCCCCGAGCACCCATTCCTCCAGGAAAACAGCTTGCTGACATGCTTTTTTGGCGGCATTTTCGGCAAAACTGGTTCCGTCCTCCACGACATCTTGTTTTTTCTCAAAATCCACCAAGGTTTTAATGGTGATTCCGATCGGTTCAAAGAGTTCCGCCAGTTCCAGCCCTTTTTTTCGATTTCCCGTCCCAAAAACAAGAGTTACTCTCGTCACGTTTTTCATTGTTATCCTTGAATTGGCCTTTGATACAATTCTGTGTCGCAACCAACTTACCGGAATGGACCGTATTCGTCAATCATGATCGGGTACTTTTTCGTCAATCATGGCCGGCTGGTACGTTGGCATGACCGGATACTTTGGTTCTTCCAAGACATATTGATCCAGCACCAGTCCTTCACGGTTGCGAAGCGTGAAGGTGATCGTCTTTTGTTCGGCAAATTCAACCACGGGCTTAATAATAGCAAGCGGCGGCATCTCAAATTCGCGATATTCCTGGGCGGCAAAAACATCAAGGTAAAACGTTGTTCCGGAGGGGTATTTTTCATGAGAAAGCCCATCACCATACTCCATCGTTAAGAGAAGCTCCCGGTTTCTTGTTTCCAGATTCGCGATGCCAAGCCGAGCGGTGATTGTTTTGCTGGCTTCATCGTGAGAAAAAGCGGCCGTGATTTTTCCGAGTTTTCTGGCCTTGAAGTCAATAATTTTCGTGGGATGTCCGTCATCCATACAGATTTTGAGCGTGTCGAGTTTTTCGACCGGAAAACTATCGCCCCATGACAATTCATGCGGAATATCAAACACGCGGAATTTTTGTCCGGGCAACATCCCTCCCATGCCACTCGAACTACTACTCATGCCACCACTACCCATACCACTTCCGTTGTTGGCGGACATGCTGAACATTCCGGAAGGTGTCGTTTTCAACTCGGGATTCGCTTTCATGACGACAATCGACTCTCTGAAACCTGGAAAACTCATCCTTATGAACGGATCGTTGTCCCTTATGAATTGACCTGGTGGCTGAGGAATTGGAGGGCCACTCATCATTGGGCCGCCCATTGGACTCATCTCAACGGAGCCATTCATCCCAAAGCCACCCATTGAGCCACTCATTCCCATCGCTCCCATCATTCCCGGTGGGGAAGATGGCGGCAAACCTGTTTGCTGGTCACGGATGTCCGGACCGGCCACGGCGTGAATGGGCCGGTTGATCGGCGAGAATCCCAGGAGGCGGTTGATGTCTCCATGAAGTCTGTTGATGTCATTTTGGAGGCGGCTGATTTCTCCGGCTTGCTGTTGCCGGTTGGCATCGACAGAAGATTTCAACGTCATCATCTCAGACTGTGAATCACCAATAGAGAAGAGCAAACAGAACACAACCACAGGATAAGCGACTGCAAGACCAATCAATCCCACTTTCACCATTGGGGAATCCTGTCGCGGATTCGGGGCTTTTGTGTACTGTTCGATGTTCCACCAGCCGAGCCAGGCCGTCATGAAATAGAGAATGGTGGTAATCACGAAAATCGCAAAAAGATTACCGCACATTGTTATCCATGCATCGGTATTGTATGGATCAAAAGAAACTCTCCCATAAAGCAAGGGAAGAAAAAACAGACCCAAAAAGAGCATCAAATAGCCCAAAAACTTCAGCAGAAGCCAGGGAACGTCCGTAGAAACCCGTTTGATGCGTAGGGGATGCAAAACATAAGCGCACACCGAAAAAATCATCGCAAGGCTCAACCCTACAATCGCAAAACACAGCAACCCCATCTGCGCGTCTATGGAGGGATTTAGAGGAATCCTGTTACTCATAGTTACAATCAGCGGAATTGTCAGGAGAAGCTGCCCTATGAAAATGAAAAATACCCGGTGGAAACGATAGAAATTGATGTAAATTTCCTTGCTCTCCGGTTTCACGGGGATCGGTTTGGCAAGGTTTCCGCCGCAGTATTCCTTTCGGAGGTGTTCGCCAAGTGTCTGCTCCAGATCACTCATCGACTCGCTCATGGTGCCCGTGACCGACTCGAACGCTTCTTTTTCGCCCATGCCTCGATTCATGGCATCATGAATCCGGTCGCGCAGATGGTCGGCCATTTCCTCCTTCTGGGCGCGAATCTCCGGAACGTCCTGAAATTTTGCAAACACCTGTTCAATGTACGATGCAATTCTGTCCATGGTTGTTCTCCCTTTCATTCAGATCAATTGTTCGATGATTTGCTTGGCGAAATCCCATTCGGCACGATTGGCCTGATAGAGTTTTTCCCCCGGCGGAAGAATCTTGTAATAGCGACGGCGTCCTCCTTGGGTTTCCTCGTTTCCCCAATAGGACGCAATCGCTCCTTGTTGTTCCATACGTCGAAGTGAAGCGTACATCGACGGCTCCTTCAGCTCATACTGACCACTGCTCCGCTCAAGAATGAGCTTGTAAATCTGATACCCGTAACGGTCACATTCACGCAGCAATCGCAAGACAATCGTGTCGATATGTCCGCGAATGATGTCGCTGCTGATCATTTTTTTCGGTTCCGGCATTTTTCCTTCTCCCACGCTGGTTTTGGTTTCACTTGGGGTGAATCATATCACAAACTACTATGCGTGTCAATGTAGTTTTTCAGAAAAAGTGCAATATCGATTGTGAATCGAATCAAATAGAATTAACAAACAGAAATCATCAGTCGGTTTTTTCGACGACAATCACGCGCAAGTCACAGACATTTGTGCCTGTTGGGCCGGTTTTCAGGAGACCGCTGACCTGTTCAAAAAAGTGATACGCGTCGTTCCGGGCCAGATAATCCATGGGATCAAGTCCGCCTGCTCGGACTTTTTCAAGGATTTCGTTGTCGAAAAACGCCCCGGCGGCATCGGTCGGACCGTCTTCACCGTCGGTGCCTCCGGAGAGAAAGCCGAAACGACACGGCAGACCGTTTTCCAGGAATTTCGACAGCGCGGCAAGCACAAGTTGCTGATTTCGTCCACCAAGTCCCCGTTTTTCCGCCGCGACAAGTTTCACGACAGGTTCGCCGCCGCTGATGAGGCAGTCCGGACCGTGTTCCTGTTGCATTTTTTGCGCAACGTGCACCAGGTGCAGACCGACATCTTCCGCCAAACCTTCCGGCTGCGTCGCCGCGATCATCGCGTGAGAATAACCGCGTTTTTCCGCTTCCATGCCTGCCGCGTCAACCGCCGTGACATTGTTCCCGATGATAAGATTTCGGACGCTTTGCCCGCGATTTCCCCCGTCGTCAGGCAGATGAGCCGCCGATTGGTCTTGCTTGTCGTTTTGTTTGTCCTGCAAAAACTTGAGGATCGTTTTTCCGGTCGCCGCGTATTCCGGATGAGCGGTCATTTGGTATTTTTCCAGCACGTTGACGGCATCGGTCGCGGTTGTTTGATTTTCCACCGTCGGGCCAGACGCAATGACATCTAGCGGATCGCCGATCACGTCCGAGAGAATCAGACTGACAAGCGTCATGCCGGAACAGTGCCGTTTGAGTCCGCCCCCTTTGATGGCGCTGAGCTGCTTGCGGACGGTGTTGATTTCGTTGATCGTTGCTCCGGCGGCGGAAAGAAACCGCGTCACGGCAAGTTTCTGCCCAAGCGTGACCCCCATACCATGTTCCTGCATCAGCGGTGCCGGCATCAGCGCCGAACCACCCCCCGACATCAGAGCCATCACCAGTTCCCGGGGCGACTTCTTTCGGGATTCGAGTCGCCCAAGCATTTGCTCCGTCCCCCAAACGCCGGATTCCGTCGGTTCGTTGACGCCTGCCGGTCGTGCCCCGTGGAGGTGGATCGCCCGGAGAGTTTGCACGCAATCGTCCGGCACGTTGATCCAACCGGAAATCTTTCCCCGGGCGACAAGCGGCTGCAAAACCTCCTCCACCGCTTCGGCCATCGCCCCCGACGCTTTGCCGCCGCCGATCACGGTGATATGGTCGATCCCGTCCAGAGGATATTCCACGTCGCCGATGATCAGGAGATCATGTTCCAACCGGACATTGTCCCGAATCAACCGGTCGGGCAACACCCCGGCCACCCCGGCCTGCCAAATCGCCGACATGTCTTTGCGTAATTGTTGTTGTGTTTGTTTCATGGTTTTTGCTAGTGGCTAGTGATGAGTGACCAGCGTGCCGCTGGACCGCAGTTGCTCATGCTCACTGCGTTCGATTCGCCATTGGAAGGCGACCATGCGAAGCATCGGGAGACAATCGCGATCAAACCGCAGGTT